>OIXL01000949.1_pt1 | contig 12459 bp, 8 predicted proteins | sample 1587761 | NCBI WGS metagenome assembly OIXL01 (sample SAMN03283246) | human gut metagenome | biome: human-associated habitat; material: feces | host: Homo sapiens | place: Peru | collected 2012 | reverse complement strand
TTGAAACCTTTATTATTTGTGTTTGTTCCTTTTACGCCGGTTTATTTTACCACAACGCTATACTTATATTTAATCGTTCCCAATCCCGGTTGGATATTGCTCTGTATAATGGTTGTTTTGTCTAAGGACAACTCAAACGTTGAGCCGACGAACACTCCGTGTCCGTGAGAGGGAATTTCTTTTTCCATATCTTCTTGGCTGTCGTAAAACACGATAGCAGAGCCTTTAATCCTGTACAACAGCGTTCTGATGCCTTTGCCTTTATCGTCTTCTTCGCCCGGGTGTTGATCAAAAGTCGCCGTCACGGAATCTTTATCCACCGCAAAAACGAGCGTAACTTGTGATACCTTATGAGTTTGTATAAACTGCTCCTCCGTCATTTCCATTTCTGCAAGAATCGCTTGCTTGCCGGCTTCGGACTCCCACTCGATGGTTGCGTCAACTTTGTTGAATGTCTTGCCCTTAATGTCGGCAGTCGCCCATTTTGCGTAAAGCGTGAAAACTCTTGCCGGCATATAAGTGAACTCAAACGGGGTGCTCGACAGAGTTTCCCCGCCGTCGGTGCTTTCATACCAGCCTGCAAAAACAAAACCGTCTTTGGTTGGTTTGGTCGGGGCGGTAATCGCCGCGCCTGCGCTTGCCTTGATAGATTGCACCGCGCTGCCGCCTTTGCTATCAAAGGTTATCATATACTCTTGTTCGTTGTGTTTTCCGTCCTTGTTGCAGGCAGTGAGCAGAACAATTGCCAGCATCAGCACCATAATTGCGAGAAATGACTTTCTTTTCATTCTTTTTCTCCTTTTGATTTAAGTGATTTATTCCAAATCGCCGAAAATCGCGACTTAAAACCGTTGTTAATTCCGCAGATATCGCGTTTTATTGTCTCAAAGGCGGATTGACTTGCGCGCGCATATTATGCTATAATACAGATAATCACCTTCGAGTGTATAGACAGTATATCAAAATCAGGACGGCTTTTCCCCCACCCAACCCGCCAAAAGGTGGGGAAAAACCCAAAAATAATTTGGTTTTTTTGAAAAATCGGGGCAATTTCCCCCGACTGATAATAACGGAAAAACACTATGAAACGTAATGCCAAAAGAATACTCACTTTGTTGATCGCCGCCACGGCGCTTCTTGCAATTCCGTTTACTTTTGTTGCTTGCAACAAAGGTAATTCTTTGCTCGATCCCAAAAAACCCACGACTCTTACGATGTGGCACGTTTACGGCGAACAATCCAACTCCCCGATGAACGACTTCGTGGAGAAATTCAACGCGACCGTCGGCAAGGAAAAAGGAATCGTCATTGACGTTACACTGATGTCCAACGCTTCCCAGATCGGAAAGAAACTCAAAGACGCGCAGGCGGGAAAAGCGGGCTCCAAGGATATGCCCGACCTGTTCTTCTGCCACTCGGGCGACGCGCAAAGTCTTGGGGCGGACAACCTTCTGAACTGGAAAGATTATTTCACGCCGACCGAGCTGGACGCCTTCGTCCCAGATTTTCTGAGCGACGGCATGCTGGGCGACCGCCTTTCGGTTTTCCCCGTTTCCAAATCGACTTATATGCTGTTCATCGCGGGCGGAGTTTTTGAAAGATTCGCCGCCGAAAAAAACGTTTCCGTGTCCGACCTTGAAACGTGGGACGGCTTCTTCACCGTCGCCGAAAAATATTACGAGTGGTCGGGCGGAAAACCCTTCTGCGCCATCGATTATCTAATAAGACTTGCGGAACTTTGTGCAATCTCCGACGGCGAAAGCGTTTCTTACAAGGACGGCTGGTACGACGAAAACAACCCGTCGTTTATAAAAGCCTATGAGGCGTTCGCGACGTCGATTGCCAAAGGTCATATCGTTGTGTCCGATATGTACTACAACACGCAGATTATGACCGCGCAAACGTGCGCCGGCATCGGCTCTTCGGCTTCCGTGCTTTACGCCAACGACAAAATTACGTACCCCGACAATACGTCGGAAGATATGAATCTGCAAGTTTTACCCCTGCCCCAACAGACGGGAAAACAGAAAGTCGCAACGCAGGCGGGCGTCGGGCTTTGCGCCTATAAAACGACCGACAAAAAAGCCGAGGCGGCAACCGTATTCGCGCGGTGGTTCACCGAGGAACAGCGCAACGTGGACTTCGTCCTGTCAACCGGATATATGCCCGTAAGAACGGGGGCTTTTGCGAAAATCGGCGAGAATTCCTTTAAGTCGGACGCCTTCAAAAACCTTTACGCCGCATTGACGAAAACCGTCGCGACCTGCACTTTCGTGAGAGAACCGAATTTCGACGGCTATTATTCCAAAGTACACAAGCTGTACGAAGAAATCCGCGAAATCCAGAAAAACCTTGACGCGGCGGGCGACACCACGGAACAAATCGTCGCGAAAATAAGAGCCGCGCTTTATAACGTCGCCTGAACGCGGCGATAACTCCCGAAATATGTTAAGAATCGCCGATTTCAAAAACAGAAAAAAATCAATGTGGCGCAAGCTTTTGTTGTATATGCTCGCGCTGGTTCTTGCCGTCGGCGTGTTTGTAAGCTGCGGATTGTTTTTCGCCGGGCAGTTCTCGACGACGACCGAAAAATATTCCAACAATCTCACTTTTCAGAACGAGTTTTATACAAAACAAATCGAAAAATACTTTGACGATCTCTCAATGATGGGCGAAATGCTTGCCGCCGACTCTTCGGCGATAATCGACGCGTATCTGTCCGAAAACGGGATTGCTTTCAACAAGCTGGACAACTCACGGGCGCATACCGAAGGCGTGCAGAAAGCCCTTTTGCCTAAACTCAGAGAAGAACTGCTGAAAGCCGACGCCTCGGGCGCGTTTATTATGATGGACGCAACCGTAAACTCCGGTGCTGCAAACGCCGACAAATTCAGAACCGGGCTGTACTTCCAGCGCAGTACCCTCGACCGCACGGACGAAACGTTGCTTATGTACAGAGGAAACTCGGATCTCGGCAGGCAAAACGGCATCATGCCGCATCGTAAATGGCGGTTGGAGTTCAATACCGAATCGGTGACGGAAATCAAAGACATCTTCGGCAAATCCGTAAAAGATAAAAGCCCGCTGCTGTCCGACGTTTATGCGCTTGACGGCACAAGCGACAGTGCGATGGCTTATATCATCCCGATTTTCGGCGCGGACAACACGTTTTACGGAATCTGCGGCTTTGAAATCTCCAACACCTACTTCAAGGACTACTTCGCCCAGCCGACAAGGTTGGATCAACTGACCTGCACTTTTTCAAAAACTTCAAAAGACAGCAAAATCGACTGCGAAAATATCTTTTGGACGGGCGTTCTCGGCGGCTATTCCCTGAAACCGAGCGGCACTCTCTCCCCGAAAATAATTAAAAACAACCTTACCGAACTTAGCGGCGAAACCAATTTCGTCGCCGTCACGAAAACGATTTCGATATGCGATACGGCATACTCCCTTGTGGTGATGCAGCCGAAAAGCAGCTTTGACAAAACCATTGCGGTCAACGCAACGAGAATCGTTTTGGTATGCTTCTTGTTGGTGTTCGCCGCCGTCGTGCTTTCGGTTGTCTTCTCACGAAAATTCGTCGCGCCGGTGATAAAAAATCTGGAACAAATCCGCAAACAGGAGCACGCCGAAAACAACTCCGACATTATCGAAATCGACGACTTGTTCGTCTACCTTGCCGAACAGGATAAACTGCGCGATCTCGAAACGGATAAGTTGAAACGCCGGAACGAGGAACTTGCAAGCGTCACCGAAAACCAGACCGCCGAAATCGACAAGCGACAAGCCGAAATCGAAAGGCTTGCGTATTCCCGCAAAAACGAAATCGATCCGGACAACTACGAGGCGTTCAAATCCGGACTGAAAGAACTCACGAAAACGGAAAGAACGATTTTCGACTTGTATATTGACGGCAAGTCCGCAAACGAAATCGCCGACGTCCTTAATATCCGCGAAAGCACGCTCAAATTCCACAACCATAACATTTTGGAAAAACTCGGCGTGTCGTCGCGCAAACATATGCTGCGCTACGCAACTCTGCTTAGGCAGGAAACGCAGGAGCAGTAATTCGGAACCTCGTTAAAACAACTTGTTTTCTTGCATAAAAAAGACAGCCCGCGGGCTGTCTTTTTTTGTTTTTGTTATTGTCCTGTTCTTACAATAATAGGCTTTTATCGCGTGATTTTAACGGATAAACCGCATTTTTTGCCAATATTATTATATCATTGAAAAATCGAGAATTCAACGGATATGAAAAAATTTTTCCCGACGAATATCGTGTTTTATATGGTTTTTCCGTCATATTTTTAGGATAAGACAAGGCACGCGAGCGGCTTAATACTTTACCGTATAAGCCGTGAGCGTAACGCAGTATTAGTCAAAAACACGGCGTAAAAAAAGGACTTGCTTTTGCAAGTCCCCTTTTCTCTTTTTATTACAGTTTGTTGCCGCAGTTGTTGCAGTATGCGCTGTCGGCGGAATTATTTTCGCCGCAGTTGTCGCAGGTCTTTGCAAGCGGCTTTCCGCACGCCTTGCAGAACTTCGCGTCAGCGTCGTTCAACGCGCCGCATTCGCACCTGACGCCGCTTTCGGTTTTTGCCGCTTTCACGACGTTTTGTATTGCCGGCGCGATTTCCGAACTTGCCTCGTTAATGACGGGCACACTTTCGTTTTTGGAATACGTGGCGATTTCGCGGCGGAACGCAAAGGCGAGAAGCCCTGCCCCGATACCCAGCATGGGAAGCCCTATAAACGCCAGGAAGAAGAGTTTGGGCATTCCTTTGTCGGGATTACCGACCGTTATAAAAAAGTCGATAAACGCCGCCAGTGTCAGCACCGCCCCGCCAATCACCAGGACAAATCCCGCGATCTTCAACTTTTTTTTCAGTTTTTCGTGTTTTTCAAAATTGTTTTCGTTTTGCATAATGACTCCGAAAGTTGTTTTATTGATTATATAATATCATAAGTTTCTTGGTTTTACAATACTAATTTTTGAGATTTTCCTGCGGTTGTTTTTTCTTTCAAAAAAACCCGATAAAAAAACCTTCGGTTGCCCGAAGGTTTTTGATTGTTTTGTCTTAGTCTTTTACGCCAAGCGATTTTTTGAGTTCTTTCACCGTCTTTTCCCAGACTTTCTTATTCCTTGAAATCGAGTTGTCTTTGTTTGCTGCGATTGCGTTCTGAGCGGCAATCTGATAACGTGCCTCGGTATTTTTGGATTTAAGGTCTTGGACAATGACGTCACGGAGCGTTTTGTTTTTGTCGTTTTCGTCGTCTTCGCGGCCGTAGTAAACGATGTATTTAAGAGGAATAAGGTCGTCCTTAACGTCCGCAACGGTCGTGTCGTAAGGAATGTAACTTACGAACATAAAGTGAATGCCGTAGTCGGTGACGCACCAGCCGTACGAACCGAGACCGTTATTTACAAGTTCTCTGCCCTTTTTCGTAAATTCTTCGACGTAAGTTTTATCGTCTTCGTGGGGCGAGATAAGGTATCCGTTTCCGTTTCCGGTGATGGCGTTATTGCTGCTCGTATTATACATACCGGTGTCGTCGTTTACCATATAAACGTACTGCGCCGCAATTTCGCGTTTTGCCTCAAACGAAGTTGCCGCGTCGAGTTTCGCCGTGAGTTCGTTGATTACGTCCATTACGTTGTACTTCTTGATATTGCCTTCGCTATCGACCTCGTAAGGACGGGCGTTGCATTTTTCTTTCGTGCAGTACTTGTTGGGATCCTTGTTGTCTTTTTGTGCTTTTGCGCACTCTTCGCAGACTTCGTCGGGATCGTAATCGGGATTCGACTTCATAACCTCGATTTTGTTTGCAAGTTGTGCGCGATACTTTTCGACGATTGTTTTGTCGGGTTGTCCCGCCGTGAAGTTTTTAAGTTCGGTCGACTGGTCTTTGCTGAACTTAAAGAGAATGTTGAAAACGTAGCCGTAGCCGTGTTCCGTCGACGGATGATAAACGGTGTTTGTCAAGGACGACGAGATTGCCGACTTGTAATTCGCTTTCGTTTCGATGCTGAATTTTTCCTTGTTGAGAGAAACGTATCTGTCGTATTCGCTCTTAATTGCGGCGTCGTCGGGGTTGAAATCCTTGCCGAGTTCTCTCTTGTACTTCGAGATAAGTTGGGTTTCGTACGCGCTGTTAAGGTAATAATCGTAGGACTTGTAGTTGTCTGCAAGTTGTTTTTTGAGTTCGTTCAACGCCTTGTCGACGTAATCGACCTTACCTTCGACCTTGTTGAGTTCTTCCCATTCTTTTGCGGTGAACAAATCTTTTTTCGCCTTTTCAAAGAATTTGATTTCGGCGTCTTCGGGCTTTAAATCCGCATCGTAATTGACTTCCGCTTCCGCCTTGTCGGGACGTGTGGGACGCGCGGCGATTTTGTCGGTTTCGTCGACCTTATCGTCGTCTTTCTTATCGTCTGTCGTGTCGTCGGTGGAGTTTGCCTCTTTCCAGAGTTCCTCAAAAACCTGTTTGTACCACTTTGCCATGGATTCGTTCGCGCTCTTTACCGCTTCGTTTTTCTCAACGGCGTTCAAAAGGTCTGCAACCGCGGTGGTGTTTGCGACGCCCTGACTTTTTGCGATTTCGTCACGGACGTAAAGGATAAGCAACTTGCGCTGGGCAAGCGACTCCAATATGGATGTCGCCGCTTCGTCGACGGTGTATCCGTAATAGTAAACGTAATAGTAGGCAAGTGAGTTGAACGACTCGTTAAACTCGCCCTTCGTGACGGTGGACGTAAGCCCTGCGTATTTCACGGTGGCAAGCGATTGGTTGTAGTCGCGCTCCTCATTCTTCGTGATAACGTCGCAACCCGCAAACACGGTAATCGCGATAATCGTCACAAGTATAACTGCCAAGAATTTCTTAATATTCATCATAGACTCCTTGCGGAATTATATATAATAATAAAAACCGTACACCATATTATATAAGATTACCTTAAATTAGGCAAACGTTTTTATATATTTTCCTTTTTATCGTTTTTTTGTTTTTCTCGCGGGAAATTTCACGATTTTTGCGTGATCAGCAAAAAGTTTATCATCTTTTCGACAACCTGTTCGACCGTCAGCCCCTTTGTGTTGAACAACAGTTGCGGGGGTACGGTCGCCGTCAGCACGACGTCTTCGGTAAGTTTTGCCACGGCGGAAAGCAGGTTTTGCTCCTTAAAAACGTTCGCGTCGCGGAACACGAATGCCGCGCCTTTTTTCGTCGCGACGATTTTTTCGACGTCGTATTCGCCGGCAAGGCTTTTCAGAAGCGCGATGTCGATAAGGTTTTTAAGCGGCGCGGACACAGGGCCGTATACGTCGGACAGCGCCGCGATAAGTTCGTCCCTTTCCTTCACGCTCGTAACTTCTGAAATGCGCTTGTATACCCTGATTTTGTCGCCGTCGCCCACGTAGTCTTCGGGGACGTATGCGTCCACGTCGATTTTGATCAGCACGTTGTTTTCTTTCTTTACGCCGCCGTTTTTGATTTCTTCCACGGTTTCTTTCAGAATCTTGCTGTACAGTTCATAGCCGACCTTTTCGATATGGCCGTGCTGTTCCGCCCCGAGGAAAGTCCCCGCACCCCTTATTTCAAGGTCGCGCAGCGATATTTTGAATCCGCTGCCGAAGTCGCTGTATTCGGTAAGCGCGGTAAGGCGTTTTACGGCGTCGTCGGTCAGGACTTTGTTAAGCCGCGTCGTGAAATATGCGTGTGCAAGCGCGCCGCTTCTGCCGACCCTGCCCCTTAACTGATACAAAGTCGAAAGCCCGAATCGGTCGGCGTCGATGACGAAAAGCGTGTTCGCGTCGGGAAGGTCGATGCCGTTTTCGATAATCGTCGTTGCGATAAGCACGTCCGCTTCCCTTTGATAAAACGACGTCATTCGTTTGTCAAGTTCGCCCGCGCCCATCTGACCGTGCGCTACCATTACCCTTGCTTTGCCGTCAACGAGTTTCCTGACCTTTTCGGCAAACGCCTCGATAGTTTCGACGTAGTTGTAAAGGATAAACACCTGTCCGCCGCGGCTCACTTCGCGCATGACGGCGTCTTTCAACAGCCCGTCGCTGTATTCGACGACGTAGTTTTGCACGGGCAAACGGTTTTTCGGCGGGGTTTCCAGAAGACTTATGTCGCGGACTCCGCTCAACGCAAGATTCAGCGTTCTCGGGATCGGCGTTGCGGTGAGAGTTAAAACGTTGACGTCCTTTTTCACCGTTTTCAGTTTTTCCTTGTGTTCCACGCCGAACCGCTGTTCTTCGTCAAGGATTAAAAGCCCGAGATCGTGGAACGCGACGTCTTTCGACAGTATGCGGTGCGTGCCGACGACGATACTTACCACGCCGTCTTCGATTTCTTTGAGCGAGCGGTCGATTTCCTTGTCCGATTGAAGCCTTGATAAAAGTACCGTCTTTATTCCGAAGCCCTGCAACCTTGCGTTTAAGGTGTTGAAATGCTGTTTTGCAAGGATTGTCGTCGGGGCAAGAATCGCAACCTGCTTGTTGTCCATGACCGTTTTGAACGCCGCGCGGAACGACACTTCCGTTTTGCCGTAGCCGACGTCGCCGCAGACAAGCCTGTCCATCACGCGCCCTTTTTCCATATCGTCCTTGATTTCGCGGACGGCGCGATCCTGGTCGTCGGTCAGGTCGTATTCGAAATTCTCCTCAAATTCGCGCTGCCACGGCGTATCGGGGGAATATTTATATCCTTTTTGTTTTTCGCGTTCCTGATAAAGTTTCAGCAAATCGAAGGCAAGTTTACGTATCGAAGCCTTCGCTTTTTCTTTGGTTTTTTTGAATTCGTCGCCGCCGAGTTTATTGAGTTTCGGCGTTTCTCCGCCCGAAAACTTCGTCAGCATATCCATCTGGTCGATGGGCACGAAAAGTTTGCCGCCGTCGCGGTAACGAAGCACGACGTAATCGCGCGTTATCCCGTTGACGGTGATGCGGTCGGAACCTTCGCATACGCCGATTCCGTATTGCTCGTGAACAACGTAATCTCCCGTTTTTAACTGGATAAACCCCGTTTTTGGTTTGCTTAACTCTGTTTTCTGTCCGATTTTGCCAAAAAGTTCGTCCATTCCGAGGACGACGAGTTTTGCCTGATGATATATAAATCCGACGCGTATCGGGGCTTTTGTCGCAATGATTTTACTGCGTGAAAAATCTTCGTCACACTCGGCGTAAACATCGTTTTCTTTGAGCGATTTCGACACGTTTTTCGCGCGGTTTTCGTCGCCGCAGCAAAGCATGACTTTGTAGCCCGTCGCATTGAAATTTTTGACGTCGGTGTAAAGCACGTTGCGGTCAAGATAATACTTTGCGGGCTGCTGTGATTTGAGCGTATATACGGCGTTTGACTCGAACACGGGATTGAGCGCGGTCAACTGCTGAAAAGCAAGCCGCTTCATCACCCTTATATACGTCAGAGCGTATGCGCGCGTCAGAATCGACTCCTTATGAATCGGCAGTACTTCGCCGCTTTCGACAAGGCTTTTTACCCTTGACGAGTGTTCCTTTTCGATAAGTTCCAACTTGTCGTACAAAAGTTTCGGCTCGTCCACGATAATCGTCGCGTCGCGCGGAAGATAATCGAAAATCACGCTTCTTTCGTCTATAAACGGCGTTATCCACACAAGGTTTCTGTCGGTCGGATTAAGTTCGAGCCTGCCGATGACGTCGTCGATTACGTCGTTCGCTCCGCCGTTCGTCGTGCGGTGTTTTTTGATTTTTCCGATGATTTTGTCGGCTTCGTCGCGGGTGATGAGTACGTCGGTTGCCGGCGACAGCGTGACGTGTCCGATTTCTTTCACGCTTTCCATCGTCTCCGGGCGGAAATATTTTATGCTTTCGACAAGGTCGTCAAAATAACTTATCCTTATCGGGTATTCGCTTGCAAGGGGATATACGTCCAAAACGTCGCCGCGCAATGAAAACTCGCCGCGGTCGGACATGCTTTCGACGCGGGTATAACCCATCGACACAAGTTTGTTCGCGACTTTTTCGGGCGCGTATTCTTCTTCTTTCATAAGGGTAACGTGCGCCGCCCTGAACGCATCGACGTTGGGATAATACTGCAAAAGCGCCTCGGCGGGGATAACCGCGATTTCCGCTTTGTTTTGGATGAGGCGCGTCAACGCCTCGATTCTTCTTCCCGTGAGTCCGACCGAGCCCGCCTTTCTGTTCAAGAGTACGTCGTCCTTGTCGGGGATAAACACGACGCGGTCGTTCACGTACGCTTTCAGACGAGTGTATGCGGTTTCGGCGGCAAGTCTATCCGGCACAATCAGCAGTTTAACGCCCGGAATTGCGCTTGTAACGTGGTTTTTTGCTCCTTGGACAAGCGAAAACGCCGTGGTGGCTTTGCCACCCCGTGCTGCGTCGAGAAGGTTTTTGAAGTCGCCTTTTAAGTTTTCGAGTCTCAAAAAGTCGTACATTTCGTTTTTATATTTTTCGTCATTCGGGCTTAAATCCGTTGACGTTTCTCATAAGTTTGTCAAAGTCGCCGTCTTTCAAAAACGACAAAAGTTCGTTTGCGACAAAGTCGGTCGAGGCGTCGACAAGCGTTTTGTTTTCGCCCTTGACTTTCGACAACACGACGTTGTAAAGGGGCACGTTGCCGTGGTCGAATCCCGTGCCGATGCGGATGCGCTTGAACGCAGTGTTGCCGTTCAGGCATTCCACGATATTCCGCATTCCGTTGTGCGTACCCGCGCTTCCCGCGTTCCTTGCGCGGATCGTGCCGATTGCGATGTCGATATCGTCGTAAATCACGATTATGCCGTCCGCCGTTTCCTTATATTTCCCCATAAGTTCCCTGACCGACTCGCCGGAAAGGTTCATATACGTTTCGGGTTTTGCAAGGACGACGCGTTTCCCGTTCACGTTCGTAACGGCGGTTTTTGCCTTGCATTCGGTATGCGAAAACCTGACGCCCAGCTCTTTCGCGAGTTTACTCACGACGTCGAAACCCATGTTGTGATATGTGTTTTTATAGGAAAGTCCTTTGTTGCCAAGACCGATAATAATCATTTTTCACCTTGTATGTCGCTGTCTTTTTTGCGTTTTTTTCTGAAATATTCCGTGAGAAGCGCGGCGCATTCGTCTTTCAAGATGCCGCCTTCGACGTGGAGTCTGTGGTTGAACCGCTTGTCCGTCGGAAGGTCGTAAAGTGTGCCGCAACAGCCGGCTTTTTGGTCGTACGCGCCGAAGTAAACCGCTTTCAGCCTGCTGTTTATAAGCGCGCCCGCGCACATCGCGCACGGTTCGAGCGTCACGTACATTTCGCAGTCCGAAAGATACCAGCCGAGTTTTTCGTTGGCGTTTTTAAGCGCGACGATTTCCGCGTGCGAAATTGCCGAATTGTCCCGTTCTTTTCTGTTGTTGCCTTCCGCGACGATCTCTCCGTTCAGGACGATGACCGCGCCGATGGGGACTTCGTCGAAAGTTTCCGCCTGTTTTGCGAGCTCGATTGCGCGGCGCATAAACTTTTCATCCATATTTCTTCACCGATTTTTGCAAGTATTTTCGGCGTGTTTTCAAGGATTTTCGTAAATTCCGCCGTGTAATCGCGTGAAATCGGGTGCAAAAGATAATCGTCGCCGAGTTCCGCCGTTATCGAAAATCCAAAGCCGTTTTTCAAAAACCAGTCCTTGTAGCCACCCGCGCTACCGTCGCTTGTCACGACAGGAAGTCCGGTTGCGGCTGCAATCATTTTAACATAATTTTTATAACATTTCAATTTTTTATAGCCATAATAGATAAGATTTCCCTTTGTATGCAGACACATCGCCGCTTTGAAGCCGAATTTTTCAGTCAATTTTTTCATGGCAAGCGTTTCGGGCTCGGAAAACGGACGCTCACCGACGTAGTTTTCGGGCGCGGGATAAAACACGTTGCTTTCGCCTTTTCCGAAGTCCGCGTCGAAGTTTACGTTGAGGTCTACCGCCCGCCCGTTTGCTTTCCATTTTGAAAAATCCGTTGAATTATTATTCACCCGTTTCAAAAATTCGCGCGACGAAAACTCCGCCCCGTCAAGCGAATATTTCACAAGCATCGCGCCGTCCGGGTTTACAAGCGGCACGAAACATATCGCCGGCAAACTTTCATCGTAATTATCGTAAAGCCGCATCACGACGTCGGCGGTAACGCACTCTCTTGCGTGAATCCCGCCGAATATGAGCGCGTGCGGATTCCCCCGTCCTTTAACAAATGCGAAAATTTCGCGCGAAAACACGCTTTGTCCGATTGAAAAATAGTTTTTTCTTGTTTTAAGGTCGTTCAATAAATCGTCGTACGCGTAAATCATACGACATAATATGAAAAAACTTTTTCGTTTGACCTGATTTGAAGTAATAATAAAAGTTATTTATGGTACGGCAGATTGTAGCCGCCGCCCTCCGACAGCTGTCTGAAAATATTCATGCGCCTATTCCTCTTTCAGCTTTAT
>OIXL01000948.1_pt1 | contig 12463 bp, 9 predicted proteins | sample 1587761 | NCBI WGS metagenome assembly OIXL01 (sample SAMN03283246) | human gut metagenome | biome: human-associated habitat; material: feces | host: Homo sapiens | place: Peru | collected 2012 | reverse complement strand
ATGTTGATTCAACCATCAGGAGTAATATTTTAATATTTGATTCAGGAGATAACAAATGAGTGATGAAGCCCCACAGAAAGAAAGTTTGAATCAATTTAGTCATTCAGTAAGAGCTTCTCAATCAATACTTCAGTATGGAGTTGGAAATATTGTAGATTTTCCAGATCAGACTCTAATGACAGCGGCTCCAAAATTTTGGAAAGATCAGGTAATAAAAAAACATGATGGCCGACTAGAAAAATTACTGCATGTAACACATTTTGGAATGCCTGGTAATGGAGAGCAAGGGTGTAAAAATGGTATTTCATATGTAAGATTTCCAGAATGGTATTTTTGCCCGAAATGCCGTAGATTTATGCCACTGACAAAATGGCTGCAGGAGTATAGAAGTAAAGCACCTCAAAAAGTAAAAAACTATGATCCTTTTATGGTGAAAAATCTTAAATGTTATAATTGCAGACAAAGTCTAGTTATTACACGTATTATAACAGTTTGTCCAAATGGCCACATAGATGATTTTCCTTGGATTGAATGGACTCACTGCAAAAATCAAACAGGGCCAATGTCTATTTGTCCTAATCCTCAACTCACATTTACAACGAGTTTATCCGGTTCTGAAGGACTTGAAGGTTTAACACTTACTTGTACTTGTGGTGCCAGGGCAACCTTAAAAGATGCATTTAATAAAGGAATTTTTAAGAGTTTATATAAAAAACATAATGGAACTTATGATTTTAGATGCAAAGGTCGGCATCCATGGAAAAACATAAAAGAATTATGTGAGTTTAACAATGAGCGTTGTTTTCCTGAAGTTAGACAGCGAGGTGCTTCATCTATTTATTTCCCGATACTAGCCAGTTCTCTAGTAATACCTCCATATTCAAGTATTCTGCAGAAGAAAATAGAGAATAGTAAAGCATTCGAGTCATTGAGTAACCAGGTTTCAGGTATAAGAAATATTGAATCTCTTCCTGTGGAAATGAAAGAGAAGACAATAAAAGAACTGATTACTAAGGGGGCAGAGGCAATACAAATTGAAATTGCAATGGGAGTTCCTGTTAAACAGATTACGGATATTCTTGAACAACGCTGGGTTGGTAAAAATGAACCAAAATATACTACAGACAGTTATGAATATAGGGCAGAAGAATATTCAGCTCTTAGCGGGCAAGTAACAATTAAAGAAAAGAACGATACAGATTTTTCTCGAGAATCAACAAATATCCGTGATTATAATTTGCCATACATAACTAATATTTCATTAATTCATAAGGTTAGGGAAGTACAGGCTTTGCTGGGATATTCTCGGCTTTATCCTGTAGAGAGCATGAATTCTAAAAGTGATAAAGCAAAAGCAGTTTCTATTCGTGATAAAGACATGGACTGGTATCCAGCATATGAAGTACGAGGAGAAGGTATTTTTATAGAGTTTGATAATGATTATCTTGAAAAATGGATTTCCAAGAGTCTATTTACTCAAAAACGAATTAATCAATTAACTTCAAACTATCAGAATTCTTATTTTGGAAAGGAAAAATCAAAAGTTTATACAGCGAAATTCTTAATTTTACATACACTCTCACATCTTTTGATTAAACAATTAAGTTTTGAATGCGGTTATGGAATTGCTTCCTTAAAAGAACGTATTTATTGCAGTAAGACTCTGGACCCTAAAAAAATGGCAGGAATTTTAATTTATACCGCTAGTGGAGATTCTGAGGGAACTTTAGGAGGGTTGGTTCGACAGGGCCGCGCTGATATCTTCCCAAGTCTATTCAAGAAAGCACTGCAAACAGCTTTGACATGTTCGAATGATCCGGTTTGCAGTTGCAGTAATGGACAAGGCCGAGATTCATTAAACTTAGCAGCATGCTATTCATGTGCATTGATTCCCGAAACCAGCTGTGAAGAATTTAATGCTTTTTTAGACCGTGGAGTAATCGTTGGTACTATGGAACATCCAGATGAAGGTATATATAGTCCACAATTAACAAATCAGCAAGATTGGGAATGTACAGTTGATGAAAACTATAAACAAGAACATATTGAGATTTCTAATCCTCAGTTAACTGTTAGCAAAGACTCTGGTATAAATCTGGCTGATGATTCATATTCCGATATCTGGAAATATATAGATAACTATTCTGATAATGCAACAGAAAAGAAAATAATCGCTAAGCTTCTAGAAAACATAGAGGCCTTCGAAAATAAAGAAAAACCTTATAGAGATTGCTCTGGGCAAACATCTTTAACAGATTCTTCATTACAATGTGATTTAGTCTGGTTTAAGTCTAAAGTCATTTATTTTTCTGCGGCCTATGCTGATGACTATGATATTGCAGACACTTGCGAAAAAGAATGGCAAATCTTTTGTGGTGCCGATGAAGCTTTCAATGTAGAAGACTTCATTAAAGCTATAGGAGAAAAATAAGAATGTCAGCAATAATGATTCCCTCAGAACCAAGGACTTATGATGAACACAGCCTGGAAAATATTATTTTTGAAAGTCTCAGTACCTTGCCAGATGACTTTGTGGTGGTTCATTCATTCGATAACGTTTGTATAATTGATAATGTTCTAAGTGAACATGAATGTGACTTTGTTGTTTTCAATCCAAAGTTGGGAGTTGTATTCATAGAATCTAAGGCTGGAAAATTTCGATATGAATCCGGTCGATGGCTTTATAATAATGGAGACCCGATGAAACATGGAGGACCTTACAAACAGGCTGCCATGAATAAAAGACATTTAATCGATAAATTACGCGAACGTCGATTGGATTATATTTTAAAGGACTGTAAATTTCATCATGCAGTATGGTTCCCTACTGTAAAATCAGAAGATATAAAATGGGAAACACTTCCTCCAGAAGCCGAAAAAAAAATAACCCTTACATATGAGGACTTATCAAATCCTGCTCAGAAACTTACAGAAATTTTAAATCTAGACGTTGAAACAGGTACACAAACTAAGATAACAGAAAGTGAAACACATCTTCTGTTACGTTTTTTTGATCCTTCATGCCAGGTCTTCCCATCAGAATTTATAGAAGATGACATTAGAGAAATTAAATTCAACAGACTATTAAATGAGCAAAAAAATGTGCTTAATTTTCTTGAAGAACAGAAATCTGTACTAATAAACGGGGCCGCAGGAACCGGAAAGACACTTATTGCTGTAGAACGTGCAATCCGTTTTGCCAATCAGGGACAAAAGGTCTTGTTCCTTTGTTATAATAAATATCTGAAAGAAGAACTTAAGAAAAAGAATGAAAATCCTTTAATTGATTTTTATAACATTGATAGTTATGTTGTAAATTTAGTAGGAGAAATTAACTACAATAAGGCTAACATCATGTTAGATAAGGCACCAGAACTATTCCCTTATGAGCACGTAGTTATTGATGAAGGGCAGGATTTTGGTTCTGACTCCATGGAAGAATCAGATTTACTTCAAACTATCTATAACATCATTGAGTTCAAGGAATCTGGTACTTTCTATTTCTTCTATGATAAATTGCAGCTGGTGCAGGGAACCAGGCTTCCAAAATTTATGAATGATTTTGACTGCAAAATAACTTTATATAAAAATTGCCGAAATACAATAAATATCGCAAATGCCTCATTAAGGCTTATTGATGAAAGATCTCCAAAAATGAAAGAAGGAAGCGTACCCGGTCCATCTGTGAGAGTACTATTTGCAGATAACAATAATGATATCTTATCAAGAATTGATGCACTGATTGAAGAATCTGAAAAAAAAGAGATTGTCATTCTCACAATAGGTACAGAAGAAAAAAGTGCTGTCAAAGATAAATGCACAGAAAAAGATGGACGATTACTGTATAAAGGCAAATACTGGTTTACAACGGCCAGAAAATTTAAGGGTCTTGAAGCCCATGAAATTATACTTACAGATATAGATAAGAATACATTTGAAACAGATAAAGATTCATTGCTCTATTATGTTGCAACATCCAGGGCTAGAACTAAATTATCTATTATTGCAAGCATAAATGATGAGGGATGTGAAGAACTTTTACGGACAATATTCAAATATGATAAAAAAATAAGACAGCCTAAGAAAAATCTGGCAGATGCACTAACAAGACGACTAAAATAACAATAGTACACAACTTTATATTAGTATAGGCATATTTTTTTTCTATTGAAATTGATAGTTTTTTGGACTATAATATGAATTTATTGGGGGAATATTTAATAAACGCAAACAGGAGGTCTGTAACATGCGTTATTTAGACCTCTTCGCCGGTGCAGGTGGGTTATCAGAAGGTTTTATAAAAGCAGGATTTGAACCGGTCGCTCATGTTGAATTAAGCCAATCAGCCTGTTACACACTCAAAACTAGAACGGCATTCCATTTTCTCGAAGAAACAAATAATATAACACCTTATATTGAATATACATCCGGTAATATTTCCAGAAACTTATTATATACATTAATTCCACAACAGAAATTAGATTCTGTTATTTGCGAAGAAATTAGTTCAAAAACAATAAGAGGACTTTTTAATAAAATTGATACTCTTAATGGCAATACTCCAATAGACTTAATTGTTGGAGGACCTCCTTGTCAGGCTTATTCTTTAATGGGCCGTTCGCGAGATCCAAACAATATGGTTGGGGATAAAAGAAATTACCTGTTTTCCTTTTATGTTCGTTTTCTTGAAAAATATCAACCTCGTTATTTTGTATTCGAAAATGTTTTAGGATTATTAAGTGCCAAAGATGAAAATGGTTATCGATATCTTGACATGATGACAGTTGCCTTTAACAAAGCTGGTTATAAGATTGATCTACAAGTCCTGAATGCTCATGATTTTGGTGTTTTACAAAATAGAAAAAGAATAATCATAATCGGCAAAAAAACAAATGATATAGACTTTCATTTTCAATGGCCTGATAATATTGATTCTAATACTCTTGTAAAAGCAGTTTTTTCTGATTTGCCGGCTATACATGCCGGGGAGGGAAGTGTATATAATTGTCATCTTGGAAATACTCCAGATCCATGGCTATTTGAAAGTGGAGTTAGAAGTCAAATTCCAGAAATGCCAGTCACCTATTATTGCAGTAGAACACACAAAGAACAGGATCTTGAAATCTATAGAATTGCAGTAAATAAATGGAATAACCAGCATGAACGTTTAAAATATTCTGATTTACCAGAACGACTTAAAACTCATAGAAACCAGGAATCTTTCCTCGACAGGTTTAAAGTTGTTGCTGAAAATGAAAATGCTTCTCAAACAGTCGTAGCTCATATTGCTAAAGACGGTCATTATTATATTCATCCTAAACTGGAACAAAACCGTTCTTTAACACCACGAGAAGCTGCCAGACTTCAAACATTCCCTGATGACTATTATTTTGAAAGTGTATCAGGAATTCCAAGCAGAACAGATGCATATAGACAGATAGGAAATGCAGTTCCTGTTAGATTAGCATATGTAATAGCACAACAATTATGGGGGGTAATGGAGAATGAGTAATGGATCTTATAAAATAAGGCCAGCTGGCAGGCATATACTTACTATTGGACGAGATTTAATCCAAGACCCTTATGCAGCGATTGTTGAACTCGTAAAGAATGCCTATGATGCAGATGCTTCTAAAGTAACTGTTGAATTCAATAATATTTGTGATAAGAAATTTCAAGTAATTGTTTCTGATGATGGACACGGGATGTCTAATGATACTGTTGTTAACAAGTGGATGGTACCTTCGACAAACGATAAACAGACCAGAAAAATAAGTCCTTCTGGTAGAATTATGCAGGGACGAAAAGGAATAGGCCGTTATGCTTCTTCTATACTTGGAAATGAGCTTTTCCTAGAAACTGTATGTGAAAACAAAAAAACATCTTTATATGTAGACTGGGACTCATTTGAGAAAGCTGAATTTCTTGATGATGTAGAAATATTAATTGAAACAAAAGATGTAAACGAACTTTCCGGTACTAAATTGACTATAACAGGAAACGCGCAAAGCTTATCTTATTGGAATGAAAAACAATTTAATAAATTAAACTCGGAATTAAAAAAATTAAAATCCCCAGTAAAAGATAATAATTCGATAGATAATCAATTTGATATCTATCTATATATTCATGGATTCTCAGAACAAATTGATAAAGAAATCAAGATTGAACCATATCCATTGTTTGAATTATATGATTATAAAATCTCCGGAACAATTAATGCTGATGGTAAAGGTAAACTTACATATTCTTTACAAAAAGCTCGAAATTCCACCACAGAAAACTTAGACTTTGATTTCGGAACGAAAACTCAATGTGGTTGCGTGGAATTTGATATAAGGGTTTATGACCGTGAGCCAACAGCAATTGATGCTTTAATTAACAGAGGTTTAAAAGATGAATCCGGCAATTATGTTGGAAAACTAGAAGCTAGACGATTACTTGATCAGAACAATGGTGTTGGAGTATATAGAAATGGCTTTAGAATAAGACCTCTTGGTGATTCTGATTATGATTGGTTAAAATTAAATGAGGCAAGAGTACAAAATCCTTCTAAGAAAATAGGTTCTAACCAAGTAATTGGAACAGTAAAAATTGAATCAGAAGATATATCTAACCTAAAAGAAAAAAGTGCACGAGATGGCTTAATTGACAATGAGGCATATAAAAATCTTATCAAACTGACTCAGGAAGTTATTTCAAAACTAGAAGAGAGAAGGTTTTTATACAGAAAACAGGCAGGGTTAAGTCGTCCAACATTAAAGATTGAAACAGAATTTGAAAAGCTATTTTCTTTTGACTCATTGAAAGCTGATGTACAAAAAACTCTTAAAACGGGAAATGTAGATACAAATATTACAACTTCAGTATTAACAGCTATTGATGAATCTGAAAAAGAAAAAAATAAAATAATTCAAAGCATTAAGGAAACTGTTGCTATTTATCAAGGTCAGGCAACACTCGGAAAAATTATAAATGTAATTCTCCATGAAGGTAGAAAACCATTAACATTCTTTAAGAACCAGATACCTATTTTAAACTATTACTATGAACAATATTCAAATGGTAATGTAGATAGTTTACCTGAAATAGCGAAGAAAATGCAGGATTTTTCTTTTAATTCCAACATAATTGTTCAACTTTTCAGTAAAATCGACCCACTAGCAGCTGGAAAAAGAGGAGCTAAAAGACCTGTTAATCTAAAGACAGAATTGTTTAGTGTATGGTCAATTTTTAATAATGATTATCAAGATATATCTTTTGAAGTAAAAGAAGATACAGATACAAGCCTCATTTGTTGGAAACAAGATATTTATTCTGTATTCACAAACTTAATTGAAAATAGTGTTTTCTGGATACACGAAAAAAACTCTAAAACTAAAAAAATCGAAATAATTATTCATACAGATGATAATGAAATACAGTATATTGACTATAGAGATACAGGTCCCGGAATTGAACCATCTCATATTGAATCAGGCATAATTTTTGAACCTGAATTCAGTACAAAACCACATGGAACCGGATTAGGTCTGAGTATTGCAGGTGAAGCTGCAAAAAGAATGGGTTTTAATTTAAAAGCTCTAACATCAAATACCGGAGCATACTTCAGATTAGAAAAACAAGGAATTCAAGAATGAATATTTTATTGGTCGATGATGATGAATCAATTAGAAACAGCTGGTTAGAGTATTCTAAGACAGTCGGGAAAGAATTATGTGAACAGAATGCCATAGAAATAATACCATGTGCAAATGTTGTAGATTCAGAAAAAACACTTAAAGAAATGTGTATAGATTTTTTAAGTGTTGATTTAAGACTAGGCAGTTCTGAACCAGAAGGCAATACTCTTATAAAAACAGTAATTGATTATTCTTTACGGATTCCTACAATAGTAATTACTGCAACACCAGGAGATGTAATTGAGCAAAGTAATGTCTTACGCACTTACAAAAAAGGCGAGGATGATGATATTTCCGATATTATTCAGTATCTTATATCTATATACAATACTGGAATAACAGAAATTCTTGGTAGAAAAGGTTTTTTAGAAACAAGTCTTAATAGTTTTTATAAAGACTTCTTTATTCCAAACATAGAGAAATGGATTAACAGACAAGCAAAAGATAAAGATAGGGTCAAACGAGCTTTAATGAAAATAGCGTTAAACAATCTTAATTCATTATTGGATTATGATGAAGATAAGGCTTACTCTGAACAAGTTTATCTTTATTTTATAGACACATCAAATTTCTATACAGGTTCTTTATTGCGAAATAGAGAAACGCAAGACACATATGTCGTTATTTCTCCTTCATGTGATATCTTTTTAAGAAAAGACAAACAAGGAACACCTTGCCGGAATGTTGAGATTGTTCATTTATTAAGAATTAATAAAGCACCACAAAAAATGAATGCATCAAATGAAAAAGATTATAAAGCAAATAAGATTAATCGATGTTACTAATTTTGCTGGTGGATTTATAGATTTTGCAGATATTTCTATTGTTCCTGAAGAAAACATAAATACCCAATATGAAATAATGAAACTTCGAATTTCAGAACCTTTCATGAAAAATATTTCTGGGAGATTCTCATCATATTTTGGAAGACAAGGGCAACCAGATTTAGATTTTGAGGTGTAATTGTGAAAAAGTCATTTTCTATTTTTTCTTTTTTTTCAGGCTCTGGTTTTCTTGATCTTGGCTTTGAAAACTCTGGTTTTAATATTAAACTTGTAAATGAATTTTTTCCTTCTTTTATGAATGCTTATAAATATTCTAGGAAAGGGTTACAAATAGATTCTCCACAATTTGGATATCAAAACAATGATATTAATGACTTTTTAAGCTCCAGAAAGAATGAATTAGAGGATTATTTAAAAGTAAGCAAAAAGGAATCCCTTACAGGCTTTATTGGTGGACCTCCATGTCCAGACTTTTCTATTGCAGGAAAAAATAAAGGTAAAGATGGAGAAAATGGAAAACTATCTCTTTCATATGTAACATCCATAACAACATTCTTACCTGATTTTTTTCTCTTTGAAAATGTAAAAGGATTATGGAAAACAGAAAAGCATCGAAAATTCTTCGATGAATTAAAAACAATGTTACACCATGCTGGATATTGTACTACAGAAAAGTTAATTAATACTCTTGAATTTGGTGCGCCTCAGGACAGAGAAAGAATACTATTATTTGGTGTAAAAAAGGAACTTCTAAAGAAGTCATATTATAGTGGTACGGAATTATTGAATTTTACTTGGAACTCTAAATGTCTTTATTCAATTAATGATATTATTTCAAAAGACTGGCCAGACATGATTCCTTTTTCAGAAAATTCTATTATCGAATGTCCTAGAAATATTATCGAGCAGCTAACCGTAGAATACTGGTTTAAAAAGAATGACGTCATTAATCATCCAAATGGAATGGATTACTTTACCCCTAAAGCAGGCCTTGCTAAAATGCAAGTCATTCAAGAGGGTGATGTTAGAAAAAAATGTTACAAGAGGCTTCATAGATGGCGTTATTCTCCTACAGCAGCATACGGCAACAATGAAGTACATCTTCATCCTTATAAAATAAGACGACTCTCTGTTGCAGAAGCTCTTGCGATTCAATCTTTACCTAAAGATTTTAGTTTGCCACCTGAAATGACACTAACAGATAAATTTAAAACTGTAGGGAATGGAGTTCCCTATCTTGCAGCAAAAGGAATAGCAGAGACAATAAAAAACTATCTGGAGGAATTATGACATATTCAGAATTTATAGAACAAATAGGAAAGCTTGAAACAAATATTAATTACCCTTATGTTCCTAGCACAACTTCGAAGGAGCATAAAAGTTATAAACTTATTTCTGTTTCTGAAGATACGATAATTGTAAAAAGAGATGACGATGAAATAAAAGTTTCTATTCAACAAATAAAGGAAATTCTAGCAAATCTAAAAAAAGATACTCCGTTAGATATAGAAAGATTGTTAGGAGCTTCCGGAAACACTCGTTCTATTATCGAATCATTACTATGCCTTACCCCAACAATCTTTTATACAAAAGTAAATCGTCGAAAGAATATTTATGATTCATCAAAAACAAAACATAACTTAGGTGAATTATGTGAGTTTTCTCTTGAATACACAGTAGAAAAATTAGGAAGCATATTAAAAGATATGTATGCAAATGCTGATGAAAATTTTCAGGTTGCAGCAATTCATATGTTTGGAATCGAATATGCACAATATATTTTAGAAAAAAAATTTTCGACTTCTGAAATTATTAGAGCCTCAGGTCTTAAAGAATCATATGCAACCGAATTAGCAAAAGGGATAAATATTTACAAATGTCTTACATCCGGAAAATATGATTTACAATATAGGAATTTAGTTTCTTCGAATAAAGAATATGGAACTTTCAATCTAAGCACAAAAATTCCATTTGATATTTCATCATTCTCTACTTCTCAAATCGCTCTCCGATACACAGCCTCTCTTCTAGCTAAACCTTTTACCATTCTTACAGGTAATTCTGGTGCAGGTAAAACTAGAATTGCTACTCAACTTGCCTCATGGCTGATAAAAACAACTGATTCAGGACTTACAAATTCTCTTGTTGTGCCTGTAGGTGCAGACTGGACAGATAATACAAAAATTCTTGGCTATTTCAATCCTCTTGCAAATAACGGAACTGGAGATTTTATTAAATCTGATGTTTTAAACTTTATTGGACTTGCAAAAGATAATCCAAAGATTCCTTTCTTCCTTATTCTGGACGAGATGAATCTTTCTCATGTTGAACGTTATTTCTCAGACTTTTTAAGTGCAATGGAATCTGGAAAACCAATACTTTTATATAAAAAACCTGAAAACTGCGAATCAACAGTGGAAGAAACAATTACTTTACCAAAGAATCTTTTTGTAACTGGAACTGTGAATATTGATGAAACAACTTATATGTTCAGTCCAAAGGTATTGGACAGAGCAAATGTTATTGAATTTACCCCTAAGAAAAAGGATGTTTTAAAAATATTCAGTCATAAAACAGAGGTACAAGAAATACAGCCTGCACCTGATGGTATGGCAGAAGCATTTGTAGAACTTGCTGAGAAAGTCCGTAATTTTGAAAATGGACCTTTAACCGATGACGGAGCAGATTTGGATGGAATATTTGGGAACTTATACGATATTTTAAAACCAGCGGGATTCGAATTCGCATACAGATCAACAAAGGAAATCGTTCTCTATTACTGTGCTGTAAAGTCTATTAACGATGAACTGACAACATTAGAAATAATTGATCATCAGATTGTTCAAAAGATTCTACCTAAAATACATGGAAACAAGAAGCAGATTGGAGAACTTTTGAATAAATTAAAAGAATTTTTATCAAAATATGAAGAACTGGACCTTAGTCAGAAAAAGATTTCTTCAATGATTGATAAACTTGAGAAATATCAATACGCAAGCTTTATTTAAAAAGAGCAGTTCATGGAAAACATTGTTGCTGTTTCTATAAAACTTGATAATACTCATGAAGCTATAATCTATCCTTCTGGAACCTCATCGTTTGTAAATTTAAAACCTACATCAGAAGGTGATTTGTTTTTTTTATAAAACAGAAACATCAGACAAAAAACAATATTTTGAATATAAAGAATCTGAACTAAATATAAATTGTTTACGTCTTAAAGAAACTGTACGATATTGTTGCAAAGTTACAAACTGTACAAATAACTATTATCCTCATATAACTAACGAAGATAATAAGCTGGTAAAACTTGAAAAAGAAGACGATAGAATCATATTTCAATTTATTAACTATTTGGGAAAGAGTTATATAGTTTTCGGTAATACAGGAAAAAATATTAAATTTGAAGTTGTCCCTGATAAAATAAATTATGAAGACGACTATGTAAAATTAACAGAAGCTATTGCAGAAGAGTGTTCTGCATTACTTTTGGATTACACAAGCCCTACATCATTGAATTTTCTACAAGATTCAACAAAAGAATCTAATATTCTTGAGCAGTTTATTTTCATTCGTCAATTCTGTTTTTCTGATAATCTTGAAAGTTTATTTGCATCTATCAAACGTAATCCAGATAGACTGCTTGTAAAAGAAGAAGAGTTAAAGCCATTTGGAACAAGAGTTCCTTCTGGAAAGTTTTTCTCAAACCCATTTGCCAATAGCCGGGGATGGATGAAGACATCTACGGATAATTATTTACCAGGTGAAGTATCTGTAATTCATAAATATGACAGTTATGATACTCCAGCAAACAGATTCATTAAATTCTCATTAGTAACTTTCAGAGATGTTTGTTCAAAAGTATTAGAAAAAGTATCCATAGATAAAAACGGAAAAGAATATTTTTCTGAAGCCACTAAAATTCTTAACCAAATAGAAGACATACTTCAGGATTCCTTCTTTGATGATATCAATGACCTTGAAATTATGCCTGTA
>OIXL01000947.1_pt1 | contig 12474 bp, 10 predicted proteins | sample 1587761 | NCBI WGS metagenome assembly OIXL01 (sample SAMN03283246) | human gut metagenome | biome: human-associated habitat; material: feces | host: Homo sapiens | place: Peru | collected 2012 | reverse complement strand
CACTGTATGTCGTCTTTCTTGCGCGGCACGGCGTTGGCTTCGTTGTAGAGTTTCTCCATCACGGCGGCCAGTTTCGGCTCATACGATCCGGTGAAAGGCTTTTCGGTTTTCAGCCATGTGTAGAGTGGCAGTTCGCCCTCGCCGTTAACGACGCTCTTCTTGAACTGTGGGAAGTCGGCGCCAAACTTCACCGTGCAAAACTCCTTTATCTCCGTGTCGGTTCCAGGAGCCTGGTGGCCAAATTGGTTGCACGGTATGTCGAGAATCTCAAGGCCCTTGTCTTTCAGGCGGTGATACATTGACTCCAACTCTTCATATTGGGGCGTGAAGCCGCAGCCAGTGGCAGTGTTCACGATGAGCAGGACCTTGTCTTTATATTCATTGAGGCTTACCTTGTTTCCGTTCTTGTCTTTTAGGGAGAAATCATAAACTGTTTTCATATTGCTTTGTCTTTGTTGTAAATATTACAAAAACAAAGTTACGCTAATTTGGTGGATGTTATGCAATGTCGGCGTTGTTTTTAATGCTTATTATATTATTCTGACATATTATAATATAACAAGGCGGTTAGCCATTTCTAAAGTCGACTTATGCCCAACGTTATCTGTAAACGGTTGCGGCATAGGCTTTTACTTCTCTCCTTGCCTTGTCGCGGTTATGCTTCAACGGCATGGCCGCGGTTTCCTAAAAGCTCAGGCTGTATGCCAGGCTTGAGTCGAATCTCGTGTTTCCACCTTCCTGCGAAAGTTGGAGCTTAATGCCCACGCCATGAAACGGGCCAGCGTTCAGTCCCACGGTGGATACTTTGTAGTTCTTCTCGTGGGCAATGGTCAGCAGGTCATATCTCGCGAAGGGCAGCAGCCAATTGGTCACCCGATAGCCGACTTCCGCTCCAATGGACGTGTTGTTGCTTTCCGACTGGTAGACAACCTCTCCGCTGGAAATCCATTTGCCATGGTCGTAGTTGTAGTCTATGTCGGCATAGTCGCACCATTTCTCCGCGCCCGACTCGTCACCAAGAAACTCGCCTTTCCCTATGAACCCCGACACGCCAAGTCGCAAGGCGTTGTTCGGATACCAGTCTATCCTTGCGGCCCCTCCGTGATTTTCATAATCCTCCACGTCGCCGTCGAGATGGCAGAGATATCCCAACCAATAACTAATCTTGTCCATCTTGCCCGTGACGGCAATGGCCGTCTCGTGCCATTTCATGGGCAGTATGCGGTTTTCCGACAATGGGTCGTACACCGTCAACCCAGTATTGTAATAGGAGCTGATCAATCCCAGGGGAATGTTCAGTATGCCGGCCATGACGCTCAGCTTGGGCGAAAAGTCTTTCTTCACGTAAGCCCAGTTTACGCTGTATTCGTCGGAGAAGTGCTTTGGCCAGTCGCCGTTTTCCGTAAGGTACTCAAACTCTTGTTCCGTGCTCAAGTGCCACCCCTTGCCAAGGTGAATGTTCAGATCGACCACCGCGTGCGGAAAGTCGTAGGTATCGCGTTTGTCGCCGAAAAAGTTGTAGCCATAGTTGGCTTCCGTGTAAAAATTGCCGTCTACCCATTTGCGTGTTATGGAGTCGTTGCCCTGTGCCAAAGCATCTGTTGCCAAGCTAAGCAATGCTCCTGTCAGAAAACATGTGCCTGTTGTCCTTTTCATTATACCTAAGCTATTGATAGGAAAACCAGCTTTAATGCTGCCCATTCCCACTTGTCGCAAGTGTCCTTGCTTATTATGACCGCAATGGTTGTTAAAAGCTACTGTGGTCTATTGAATTTATCCGTTGGCAAAATTACTGAAAATATGCGTATGGTGGATGATTTTTGCATTAATATTACAATGCCTTTGCACGTGTTTTCACAAGAAAAAAACGTGGAAACTGTATATACTAAAACAACAATAATTCGACTTGATGAATTTTGACGATAATACCTGCAAACAACTGATAATAAGGAAAGAAAGTGCAAAAACCAAATCATAAATAGATTTAAACGAATCAAGGTTTATTGGGGATATGTGGGAACATTTACGGGAAAGGTATTACCTTTGTGGCAGAAATAAAAAACATAGGAACATGAAGATTACCATTATCACAAAGGAATGCAAGACCAAGGATAAAAATGCTACTACAAAAGCAAATCTTTGTTTTCGACTCCGAGATAATGATGTTGACCTCAAAGTCCGTTCCGACATTGAAGTTATGCTTGACTATTGGGACAATGATGCACTTTCCTATCGAAGGATAAAGAAAGTACCATCTGACGAGCAGAAGAAAGTCAAGGTTTTGGTGCAGACCATTACAACGGCTCTTAGCGAGCAGTATAACTCTGCGACTGCTGATGTTGCATGGATGAAGAATGTGATTGATGAATGTGTCAATCCAACTTCAAAGTCAACAGAGACATTGACTACAGTTGTTTCGAGAATAGAGCAATATATCACGGAACATCCCATGAGTCCGAAATCAGCACTCGTTTATAAACCAACGATCAAGAAGCTTCAACGCTATGAAGCCTACAAGAGGGAAATAGAAGGAGAGGAAGGCTTCACGCTATATTGCGAGACTATCCGTCCCGAAGACTACCTTGATTTTAGAGAGTATGTCATAAACGAATATATTCATTACAATGACTACCCTGAGTTTTACGAACAGTTCAACCTTGGCATGCACCCTCCCAAGCAGATGTCAAGCACACAGATTATAGGTATCATGCATCATCTGCGTATTGTTGGGCATTGGTGCATCAAGATGGGGTTTACAACAAACCGCTCATGCGATGCGTTCACTATTCCTGCAGCGGTACAAGGCACACCTTTTTATCTGACGATAGAAGAACGTGATAAGGTTTACAATGCAAACCTACACAACAAGCCAGAGTTAGAAGTGTATCGTGACTTGTTCATCTTCCAATCAATGGTGGGTTGTAGAGTCGGAGACCTGTTTTCTTTTACCAAAGACAATATAGTCGGTGACATATTGCAGTATCTTCCACACAAGACCATGCGCAAACGGTCGCAGACCGTGAGCGTTCCCCTTACCACAAAGGCCATGGAGATACTGAAACGTTACGATGGCAAGCAAGAAAAGCTTCTGCCGACAAAGCAAGTGTATCAATACAACGAGGGCATCCGTGCCGTGCTTCGAGAATGTGGCATCAACAGAATGGTTACTATCCTTGACACCGTCACCGGAAAGGAGGTTCAGAAGCCAATATGTGATGTCGCTACAAGCCACATGGCAAGACGCAACTTTATCGGCAACCTATACAAGAAAGTGAAAGACCCCGAGCTTGTGAGTTCCATGACAGGACATGTAAACGGAAGCAGAGCTTTCGCCAGATACAGAGAGATTGATGAGGAAACGAAAGTAAATCTTGTCAACCTCATCAACTAACATTTATACAATCTACCAGTTATACATCATTATATATAGAGTAGCATGAAAGTAACAGCATTCATCCGAGAAACCTCGGCAAAGAACAACATAACCGACCAGGCGCACGTTTATTTCCGTGTGCGTGACGGCAAGACTGACATCAAGGCTGTCAGCGAGTTATCCATCAATCCTAATCATTGGAGCGCGGAACGGCAGGGTTACAAGACACGTGTGGCTCTTGTAGCGGAGGCAAAGCGCACGGCATTCGACAAAGCCGTGCAGGACTTGACGGCACTTATATCCGCACAATATTATCATGGAGCGGACAGCCGTTGGCTAAAAGGTGTTATTGAGGAGTTTCATCATCCTAACATCAACATCCGCCAAGGCAGAAAAGGTGACGAATACAGTCTTGTGTACCAATGCCAGCAGTATGCCGAGAACCACCCAATGGAAAAGGAATCTATAAGGCATCATGAGCATAACGTACGTAAGTTGCAGCACTTCGAGCGTTTCCAAAGGGAAATCATGCGTAGACGAGGTTACACCATGCGACTTGATGCCATAACAGCCGATGACTTGCGTGAGTTTCATAAATACCTGGTAAACGAGGCTGAATATTATGAGCATTACCCTCAAATCTTCGATGACATAGAGGAGCGTTTCAAACCACGCCAACTAACGGAAAACTCCATCAATACTATATTCAGAAGAATACGCACGGTTGTGAACTGGTGTTTGAAGCATAATATCACGACAAACGACCCTTTCGCCACCTTTGAGATGCCAAAGGTGCTGGACAGCCCTCCATTTTATCTTACACTTGAAGAGCGTGACAAAGTCTACTATGCCGACCTCAGTAACGAAACGCCATCCACACAAGTATATCGTGACATATTCATGTTTCATTGTCTCATCGGCTGCCGTGTGGGAGACCTTGAAAAGATGACACGTGCCAACATCGTTGATGGTGCTGTGGAATACATTGCTGAAAAGACAAAGAACCACAAACCACGCACCATCCGAGTACCGCTCAACGATAAGGCGAAAGCGATTCTCGCCAAATATGCAGACCTTGAAACGAGGTTGTTGCCAAAGATAAATCAGAACATATACAACCGTCAGATTAAGAAAATTCTGAAACTGCTCGGCATTGACCGCATGGTGACTGTTATTGACAACAAGACTCGTGAGCCTATACAGAAACCAATCTGTGATATTGCGACAAGCCACACTGCAAGAAAGACGTTCATCGGCAACCTATACAAGAAGGTGAAAGATCCAAATCTTGTTGCATCTCTTTCGGGACACACAGATGGCAGTCGAGCTTTTGCACGTTACAGAGAAATCGACAACGAGATGAAACGCGAGCTGGTGAAATTGATAGACTGACCTATTGCGAGTTTGCCAAAATTGCGTTTCAAAAACGGATATTCAATAAAAACGTTGGCGTTTAGAAGAAAATACTATACCTTTGCAGACGAACAAGAACCAAAAATATAATAAAAAGGTTTCAAAAATATGGTACAGACATCAAGCCAAAGCACTGTAAATAAGATAGAAATGAGGCTTAGAGGGAAAGGACGTGGTTCGATAGTCTTTCAACAAGAATATGCAGACTGCGGAACACCATCAGCCGTGAAGTCAACATTCCATCGGATGTACACTGACGGAATGTTGATGCGGCTGGCTCATGGCATTTATTATTACCCCAAAGAGGACAAGGAATATGGACTTGGCATTATCTATCCGTCTGTTGAAGACATTGCCCAGGCTATAGCCAAACGAGACAAGGCGAAGATTGTACCTATGGGAGCATATGCCTTGAATCGTCTCGGATTGTCCACACAGATGCCCATGAATGTCGTGTTCCTGACCAACGGCGCACCACGTAGGATAAAGATCGGAAACGGGCGTGGCATCCTGTTCAAGCATTCTTCTTCGGGCAAGAACTTTGCCTATAAATCAGAGCTGATGATGCTTGTTGTAACAGCCATGCGCACCATAGGTGAGAACAAAATAACCGACGAGGAACGCAACGTGCTTGTCGAGCACGCAAAGAATGTAAACGACAACGATTTCAACCATGATATAAAACTTGCCCCTGCATGGGTGCGCAAAATACTAATTGCACGATGAAATTCATAGACATACCAGAAGATAGACAACGTGAAGCTATCAATACCGTGGCAATGCAGACCGGATTACCGCCGTCAAGTATCGAAAAGGACTGGTGGGTAACGCAGGTGTTGAAAGCCCTTCATACTTTGCCATATGCAGAACATATTGCTTTCAAAGGAGGTACAAGTCTTAGCAAATGCTGGAACTTGATAGCCAGATTCTCCGAAGACGTGGATATTGCACTCAGCAGAGAATTCCTTGGCTTTAGCGGTGAATTGTCGAAGACTCAAATCAGCGACAGACTACGTCGCGCCGCCTGTTCTTTCGTAAGAGAGAAGATGCAGCATGATGTAAGGAAAGCTTTAGTGGATTTTGGTATACGGGCAGATGCCTTTAGTGTGGATGTAGTAATCACACCAGTCACGACAACAGACCCAGAAGTGATAACAATAACCTATCATAGTTTGTATGAAGTATCACCATATATCAAGAATACGGTAAAGATAGAAATCAGCGGCAGATCGATGATGGAGCCTATTGAGAAAAAAGCAATCAACGCTGCTATTGACGCCCATTTCAGCAAAGCTCCATTTGCAGAAAAGCCATTTGAGGTGAACGCTGTCATCCCCGAGCGTACTTTCCTTGAAAAGGTTTTCCTGCTGCATGAAGAGTTCAGGAAGAGCGAGGTCAGAGTGGAGCGTATGTCTCGCCATATATATGATTTGGCAATGATGATGGATTCTGAAAACAAAATTGCTGACCGTGCAATCCACAACGAAGCCCTGTATAAGGCGGTACTTGAACATCGCAGAAAGTTCATCGGACTTAAAGGATTCAACTATGATGAGCTTTATCCTGCCACATTATGTATCGTGCCCAACGAGGAAATTGCAAGACTATGGCAAGATGACTACAAGTTCATGTGTGAGCACATGATTTTCGGGCAGGTGCCTTCTTTTGATGAACTGATAAGCAAGTTGTCAATGCTCAACGAGCAAATTAGACAGTTAAATTACCGAAAGGCATGAACATAAACGAACTCGGCGAGGATCTTGAACAGCAGTTCGGCAAGCCTCGCAACATAACAGAAGAGAACGTTAGGTTCATGCTTTCGCTCATAAAGGAAGAGTTTGATGGAACGAAAGTGAACGAGAATGTCGAAAAGCCAAGTCTTGAAGCCTTCGGCATGACCATTCTTGCTGTTATGTCATACCAAACTACACCTTGGGAAGAATTGGCAAAGAAACCTTCAATCTACAAGACACTCAAATATATTGCCATTAGAGGAAACAGCCATTATGACGAGATGGAGGCATTGACCAAGGAACTGATACGGAAGCACTTTGATGGCATTACCCAAAAGATGGTATTAGGGTTCTTGAAGATTATTCGTGGGGTGTCGAATGAGGAACGTCCGACCAAACTTATTGAATATACTCCATTCGCAGCACAATACTATGCTATCCATCATGGACTTCACCAGCTTATCAGAGGTGAACATCCAGATGATGCAGCCGTCATTATCCATTGTGCAATAGAGGACGGCATATTGTTCCCAACAATTCCTCGCAGTCTGCTGGTCGATGAGTTCAACCTGAAGAAAAGTAGTTTCGACAAGTATTTCAGTAAGTATCATATAAACTTGGAATACGAGTCCGATGCTGTCAAGAAACAGGTTGAGGAAAAAATCAAGTATCACAGAAGGTCTTTACGAAATGCCATAGGCTACAATGTCACCGATAATAACAATGTACACTTCTACGACCGCAAATTAGGACGCAAGAACTTCCTTTCTATGATTATTGCATATTGTCGCAGCATATTTCGTTTCTGACAATCTGCTACCATTTACAATCCTTAGTCAAACGTAAAACAGCATTTGGCTAAGGATTTTTGATATTGTCACGTTAATTCCATTAACAAAGAGTAGTCAATAGTAGTCGCATCCTACTGCCTATTCAAATCTCATCGAGAGCTGTCAAAAGCCATATACCTTTGCACCGTCAATCCGACAAACCAGCGGATTGGCGGTGTTTCTTTTTTATCACGCTGCGAGAAAGAGCATCCTGGTTTACGAGCAAGACAGCGTATGTATAACGAATATCAAAAGAAAAAATATGGTTGACATCATGTCATTGACAAAGATGGGAGGACAGGTAGCACTAACCGTTACTCCCGAAGACCTTCACCATTTTGCAAATGCTCTCTTGGCGCAGTCACGCAAGGAATGGGAGGAACAAGCTGCGTCTGCTCGCAAGGAAGAATCTGAGGAAACCTTTCTTACAACAGAGGAGGTTTGCAAAATTTTCAATGTATGTCCTGCTACCCTATGGCAGTGGCATCGCACTGGCTACTTGCAACACATCAAGTTTGGCAACAAGAACATGTACCCAGTTTCGGCAGTCAAAGCCATTACACACGCTCGCTCTATGAACGAAACTGTTGCTGGCTATTGCAAACGGAAGAGTAAAGTGGACAAGAACTTGCCTAATGCTTACGACAACGATAGTAAAGAGAGCGTATGACGTATATCGAATACATGAACCAGCTTTGGCGTTCTGCTTTGTTGTCGCCAATGCCAGCGAGTGAGATAGCCTTGTTTGCCTACCTTGTGAACGAGAGCAACAAGCGGTATTGGAAAATGCCGTTTGCGTGCTCCACAACAAGAATATGTGAAGACTTGCGCCTATCAAGGCAAACTGTCATCACGGCACGGAAGCATCTATCCGAGCGCAAACTTATCGCTTTTACAGAAGGCAAATCCCGCCATCTACCGTCCAATTACACACTGCTTGAATGGACAGATAACTTGACAGTAGGCTTGACGGATAACTTGACGCATGGTTTGACACAGGACTTGACACATATTAAAGATAAAGACAAACACCAAAGCAAAGATTCTTTTATAAAGGGAAGGTGTGAGATTTTTGACAGTAAAAACGGAGGTGTATATGGAAATAGCAAACGAAAAGAAAATCGCAGGACTTGTCCAGTTCCTGCGGAAGGGACGGACTATGACGGGGCGTTTTAGACTGCCTATGTTGGAGGAGCAGGCATACGAATATCTTCTGGCAGCATATATCATGGAAGTACAGCTCCGCTATCGCAGGTTTATCTATAATGGTTTTGTTGAAGAGCAACTCAAACAGGTAGCCAATTGTCTGACTGCAAACACTGCAAAGTTCGGAATCGTTCTATGTGGCGGATGCGGCAACGGCAAGACCACTATGCTCAAGGCATTGCAGAACCTTGTCAGACGATTGGAAATCCTCAAACCGAACCTATCGCCTAATGCTGGACATAGTTCTGATAACTACTATAGTTTTACCATTGTCAATGCCATGCAGATTGTGCAAATCCGCAAGACGGACTATAATAAGTTTTGCAAATTGGCGGAAGCTGATATATTAGGTATAGACGATATTGGTACTGAACCTGCTGAAGTGCAGGACTACGGCAATTTCATTTATCCCATCAAGGAACTCTTGGCTATGCGGTATGACGCACAACTGTTCACGGTCTTCACCACAAACCTTGAGCCCAAGGAAATCCGTCAGCGATATGGTGACCGAATTGCCGACCGACTCAACGAGATGATGACAAAGGTGGTCTATCGTAATCTAACCTACCGGACGGAAAACGCACAGATGGCGGATAGTCAAGGATAGAGGCAGTCTTTCGTGAGGGAGCCGACTTTTTGCAAAAGTCCATGAACATAATAGGGACTTTTAGATTCACCTGCTGACGCTGTTCACTTAAAAAGTCCTTCTATTATGCTCAGGCTTCGCCCGAGACCTGCTGCCATTATACCGAGTTACGCCTTTTACAATGTACAACAAGACAGAAATACAATATGCAAAGCAACATACCACGTGCCGCTATCCATGTCGGCAAAGACAAGAAATCTTTCTCCGCCCAAGTGGGTAACGAGGCGGAACGCAGAGGTTGGGACGAGAATGTCTATCGGTTGAAGAATGCCGACAAGGACAAGAACAACCATTATAATTTCTCTCGCAAGAATCTTAATTTTGAAATCGTCAGAGGCGGAAAGTTTGTTCCGCTTGGATCTAACCCTATTCCACTCCACGATCGCATTCAGATGCGTCTTGATGAATTGGGCTTCAAACCATACATGGATGCCAGGCATCCCGACCAAGTATCAAAGAACAGTCCGAACTGCACCGTCGGCATGATATTCAGTGGCGACCACGACGTGCTGTACAACCTCGCTTTTGGCAACCAAAGGATAGACACTGCCAATCCAGATGCAGATCATAGCCACATCGTATTGCAACAAGGCATTTATAAATGGGCAAAGGACACCTACGATTTTGCCTGTCGAAAATGGGGCGAGGAGAATATTATCAGTTTCGCAGTCCATTGTGACGAAACAAGTATCCATGCCCATGTGCAGACTATTCCTGTGGAGAAAGTCAAGAAACGTGGACGCATAGGCAGCAAGTATGTCAACAAAATAAATCCCGACATAGTGCTTTCAACTAAGGAATGGAGAGCATTACCCAAAGAGGAGCGAGACAACTACACCAAGCAGATTGCCTCAAAGGACTTTGTTGAGCGTGTGTCTTATGCCAAGGTGTGGGGAGAGACGAGAAAAGCAAAGTCGGAATATCTCTCGCAACTTCATACAGACTATCACAATGAGGTTGGCCGCAAGTATGGTCTTGCACGCGGTATCCATTACAATGATCTGTCCCCAGAAGAAAGGCGTGGACGCAGGCACAAGGACAAGGTTACTCTTGAAGCAGAGCGTCAGGCGAGATTAGCTATTGTAGAAGCAGAGAAACTAAAGGCGAATATTGAAGCCGAAACAGCCATCATCACGCAACAGAAGGAGGTTGCACAAAAGGAACTGAAAACGGCACAATCGGGATTTCTTGCCAAGATATTCCAACCTGGTAAGTATAAAAACGAAGAGACTACAAGGCTCAAAGAGTCGTACAATGCTGGAGTCAAGGAAACCATTAATAATTTTATCAAAGCATCAGGATTGCGATGTAATGGCGAACCTACAGCGACATCATTGGGACAACGTTTTCGCATGATATGGGATGGCAACAAGAGTCTTTCGCAAGAACTGAAATCAAAGGATGCCATCATTTTAGAAAAAGATGCAAAAATAAAGAGCCTTAATGCTAAAGTGACCACACTTACTGAGGAAGTAAATGGACTTAAATACCAATTGACTCTAATTGATGCTGATGCTGTGGATAGGTTGCAAACCGCCATGAATGCAGAAACGACATGTGCAGACAAAGCAGAGAGTGAATTAAGGGGACTTCGGTCTGATTATGAAAGACTCTCCTATAAGTGGAACGAAATATGGAACGAACCTGAGTATAACGATGCTGCAAAAATGGTCAAAGTTCGAAAGGAAAAAGAAACTCGTCTCGCGGAAGAGGCGAAGCGTGAAGAGCAAGCAAGAGAAAACAGACGACAATCAGTGCTCGATAGTCTTGTCGCTAATGGCAAAGATAGCCTAAGAAGTTTCGCTCTTACCGACAGAATAGATTTCAACGAGCAAGAATCAAAGTCAATCTACTATGGCATCATGGCTATTGCTCAAAAGTTCGACTTCGACCTATGTACAAAGAAAGGTGTTTCATCTGCCGTCTGTAAGTTTCTCGATGCCCTATCTTGGAATGGTTGCACGGACTTCCGCACGGAGTGCGTCACCAACTGGACGAAACTCTTTACCGAGAATAACAACATATACGATTCTCATGTCATCAACAACTTCATCTCCTTCATCGACTATATGTCATGCAGCGCCATAACCAATGTCACAACCGGAGGTTCAAACGGCTGTGCGGACCAACTCACCAATTGGGACGGAACACAAAAAATAGGATTGGGTGCATTGCCAAAGAAGAAAAGATAAAACCTTTATGGTGTCATCATAAAAGCACCTTCTTTTTGCTGTTTTGATATGACAATAAACATCTTTTTTCTTAAATGCTTGGTTAATTAAAGGATTTGTTTAACATTTATTTTTTAGTCTAAGAAAAATTGTGTAATTTTGTCTTTGGATTATCATGTCTCAATTTCAATATTGGGTCAAGACGAGTTCTTGTAAAAATATCATGAGACAGCTCACGCCGCGTGGAGCATGGCGAAATCGAAAGAAAGATCTATGCGAAGCGGGCTTGGGTGGGACGATAATCCAAGACATATTGAAGGCGTTTACTCGACGCTCTGTTTAAGACAGTCTGTAATCTAGCAAATTAACAGTTAATTGTTGTCTTGAACGTAGCAACGGTAGATGTCCAGGGGTGTGATTACATCAATCCCGTGGAGACCTTGTAAGCATATATTGTACCCGTAGGGGCAGTGTGTCTGTTTACTGAGGTCTCTTAACGGAGGCGTATATCATATCGGCGTGGGCTCTAACGTTGTCTGTTCAACAACAATAGGCAATTGCTAGAGCCTCAGACTGTGGGACGGACGACGGGACGACTCACGCTTTCTTTTTGTGTCTGTGTATCAAGTCAAGTCTTTGATAAGATACCATCACGATATGGAAAAATATTGCGCCACGTCAGATGTAAAATGCACAGTAGGAGCCGACCTATCTCCTCAAAGCGCTGGACTTACCTCCAACGTCCTCCCCGAAGTTCAAAAGCCAACCAAACCAATGGACTCACAAACAGGGGTGTCCACCAATAATGTCTTGTCGCTAACATCAGTAGACACTAATAAAGACACAAAAGACACTCCCCATTGGTACGCTCTCCGTACCACATACGGCAGAGAAAAGAAAGCATACGAATATCTTCTGAGCAAAAATGTAGTAGCATTCTATCCTACATTAAAAAGCGTCAAACTTGTTGACAGCAAGCGTATCACCATAGAAGAATCGCGCATTCCGAACATTTTCTTTGCGTATGGTACAGAAGATGAACTTAAATATTTTGTTTACGACAACGTAAACCTCCCTTACCTCCGTTTTTATTATCGACATA
>OIXL01000946.1_pt1 | contig 12489 bp, 10 predicted proteins | sample 1587761 | NCBI WGS metagenome assembly OIXL01 (sample SAMN03283246) | human gut metagenome | biome: human-associated habitat; material: feces | host: Homo sapiens | place: Peru | collected 2012 | reverse complement strand
GTTACTCATATTTTCTGCATAGAAAATAGTGTCAGCTACTACTGTTGCATTCTCTACGTGCTTACGACCGAAAGCTGCTACAGTCATCAAAGCCATCAATGAGAATAATATAACTCGTTTCATATTCTTAATTTTTTAGATTGAATTTGTTGTTGTTTATTTCTTTTTTCTGGTGCAAAGATACAATGAATTTCTCAATGTTGTATATTCTCTTAACGCAATTTTATTTTATTTTTTACCCCAGTTTTACTTTTTCCGTGAAAACGTACACAGAATTACAATTTGTTATTTTTGCACCTCAAATTACGCACTTTGAAAGTAGTCACAAGAAATAATACCCTATTTTACCCATCATCTCTTTACATATTGTAAACTCATCTATCATTTCATGTCGTATAAAAGAAACTTTTTTTTCATCAGAAACATAAACTTTTTCGCCCGTTTGCTAGCTTATGTTCATTTTATTTTGTACTTTTGCAGAAAATATATCATATAATAAGGTACACGCATGAAACATTTTACAATTTTCATCATCATATTGGCCACACTTGGGCTTTGGTCTTGCAAAGACTCAGAGGGAACCATCGGAGATTCACCCATCACTGCCAACGGACAGGATAGGGATAGTGACATCATTACGGGAGATGACTACATCTACCATCTCCCCGTCATTTTCCATGTTTTCTACAAAGACAGCAAAAACCCGAAACAGTATATATCCAATGCCCGACTCAAGGAGCTGCTAGACAATGTCAACGAGCTATATCAAGGCAATGTATATAATATCAGTCTCGACACCATCGAGAGTGAGAACCTCCATATACAGTTCGAACTTGCCGAATACGACCTCAATGGAAAGAAACTGAAGACGCCAGGCGTAGAATACATCAAGATAGCAGAAGACTCCCTAGACTGTGAAGAGTTCATGCGCAGTAAGTCGAACGCCAAATACTCCTGGAACCAGAACGACTACATCAATGTGATGGTCTATACCTTCAAGAATACCGATGCAACGTCGACAACTCTTGGCATCAGCAATGTACCCTACAAGGTAGCCGGTTATCCTGATCTGGAAGGCTTGACCAACGGCAAGAATTATCCGCTCAGCAAGCCAAGCAGTTTCCCATACTGCGTATCCCTCAATGCCATCTATGTGGATAAGAAATACGAGGGTACCCGATATACGACCGACAAGAAGCAGAAGAATTATCAGTATAACACAGCAGATCCGAATGCCACGCTGGCCCACGAACTGGGGCATTATCTGGGACTTTTCCACACATTCTCCGAAAAGCCAGACAAGAAAGACAAATCAGAGCCGGCTGATGACGATGATGATTCAGACTATTGCCAAGATACACCTAGCTACAACAGAATAGCGTATAACAAATGGCTCGTCAGCTACATGGCAGAAGCCAAAAAGATCAAGCCAGATACGACATTCACGGTGAAACAACTTGCCAAACGCTCCAACAATCAGGGAAAAGAATGGCAGGCAGACAATCTGATGGATTACAGCATCTGCTACAGCATGCGGTTCACTCCAGATCAAGCCTATCGAATAAGACAGGTATTGTACTATTCGCCGCTCATTCCGGGTCCGAAGAAGGCAAGAACCACCACAAGAGCATGGAATGAGATGCCAGAAGAAGAATTCGACCTTCCGAATGTCCTGGCCAAGGGAAGAACCATCAGGCTGAAAGACATTCAGACCCGCACCTTCCATGGCAAATAAACAGATTCAATATCATCAAACAGCAGAATATAGAATATGAAATATACAATCAAGGCTCCAAGCCAACTCTACGCAAGCATCAACTTGCCTGCATCCAAAAGTATCAGCAACAGAGCGCTCGTCATCAGTGCGATGGCAGGAAGCAACATCCAGCCCGACAACCTGAGCGACTGTGATGATACAGAGGTGATTATTGCAGCCCTCAAGGATATGCCAGAGGTCATCAACATCAAAGCTGCAGGTACTGCCATGCGATTCATGACTGCTTACCTGGCTTCTACAGAAGGTGAACACACCATCACGGGTACCGAGCGCATGCAGAACCGCCCTATAGGCATTCTGGTAGATGCCCTTCGCTATCTGGGCGCAGACATCACCTATGAAAAGAAGGAAGGCTATCCCCCACTCCATATCAAGGGCAAGCCGCTGGAAGGAGGCCATCTGGAAATTGTGGGCAACATCAGTTCGCAATACATCTCAGCCCTCCTCATGATTGGTCCTATCCTCAAGAACGGATTGGAACTGAAACTGACAGGCGAAATTGCATCCCGACCATACATCGACCTGACGCTCTGGACGATGAGGGAATATGGCGCTGAAGCAGAATGGACTGATATGGATACCATCACCGTCAAACCGCAGCCATATAAAAGCACTCCTTATCAGATAGAAAACGACTGGAGCGCCTCTTCTTACTGGTATGAGATGATGGCCCTCAACAGCAATTCCAATTCCCTCATCAAGCTCGAAGGTCTGATGGACAGCTCCAAGCAGGGCGATTCGGTTGTGAAATACATCTTCAGTCTGCTGGGTGTAAAGAGCGAATTCGAAAGTCGTGATACCCTGAGCACTGTTACCTTGAAGGCGAATCGCTGCCTGTTGCCGAAATTCGAATATGATTTCACGGGCTCACCAGATTTGGCTCAGACCATCGTCGTAGCCTGCTGCGCCCTTGGTGTCAAGTTCAAGTTTACTGGTCTTGCCAGTTTGAAGATTAAGGAAACCGACCGTATCGAAGCATTGAAGACGGAACTGAAGAAGGTGGGTTATGTGATTCGCGATGAGAATGACAATACGCTCATCTGGGATGGTGAAACCTGCGAGCCTTCGTTCGCTCCTATCGACACCTACGAAGACCATCGCATGGCTATGGCTTTCGCACCTCTCGCCTTCAAGTTTCCACAGATAGAAATCAACAACCCGGAAGTTGTGAGCAAGTCTTACCCACAATACTGGGACGACCTCAAGAAAGTAGGGTTTGAAATAAGTGAAGAATGAAGAGTGAAGAGTGAAGAATGAAGAATTCAACAGCCTTTGCTAATCATAAAGTTCAAAGCTCAAAGTTCAAAGCTCAAAGTTCAAAGTTCAAAGTTCAAAGTAAATAGTAAATGCTATATTTAGTTTTAGCCTTGGTGGTATTAGGCCTGATAAGCGCCCTGTTCGGTATCTTCTCTCATCGCAAGGGAGAGGAAGAGGAACCTTTGCAGGAAGGAGTATCGTGCAACACCTGCAATGGGGAAAACTCTAAATGCGAACAGGACTGCATGATGGAAGCTGCCATCAAGGAAATAGAATATTACGATGACGAAGACCTCGACCGGTTTGCTGGTCGGGAAGCCGATTCCTATACCGACGAAGAGGTGGAGGAATTCTCAGAGGTGCTCTATACGATGCAACCAGAAGAAGTAGCCGGCTGGAACAGAAGCCTCATCCTTCGGGGCATCAACCTTCCTAACCAGCTGAAAGATGAAGTCATCAACTTTTTAAGCTAGAATTTTACTGTTCAAACTTAAAAATTCAGCAGCTTCGCTAATTATAAAGTTCAAAGCTCAAAGTTCAAAGTTCAAAGTAATGGATATACTGCAGTATACATTTTTCCAGAATGCGCTCATAGGAGCTTTCCTAGCCAGCATCCTATGCGGATTCATCGGAACCTATATAGTTACCCGCCGACTGGTTTTCATCAGCGGCGGCATCACCCATGCCTCTTTCGGTGGCATCGGAATCGGTGTATATGCGGGGCTCAACCCCATTTTCTCAGCCATGGCTTTTGCCATACTGAGTGCTTTTGGCGTACAATGGATTTCCAGGAAGAAAGACGTGCGCAAAGACTCTGCCATCGCCATGTTCTGGACATTGGGAATGAGCGTGGGCATCATCTGCTGTTTCCTTACACCCGGATTCATGCCCGATCTTCCCTCCTTCCTCTTTGGCAGCATCCTAGCCATCGATAGTGCTGACTTGTGGCTGCTGGGCGGTCTCACCCTCATCGTTGCGCTGCTCTTCACATTCCTGCTGCGCCCCATTCAGAACATTGCTTTCGACAGCACGTTTGCCAGGTCGCAGCACCTGCCCGTCACAGCCATAGAATATTTGATGATGACGCTCATCGCCATGACCATTGTAGCCACGCTGAAGATGGTGGGCATCGTACTCGCCATCAGCCTGCTTACCATTCCGCAGATGACCGCCAATCTCTTTACCAACAATTACAGGAACATGATTGCCGTCAGCATCCTGCTGGGATGGATAGACTGCCTGGTGGGATTATATGCCAGCTATCTGCTCAACGTGCCTTCAGGCGCCACCATCATATTCGTCAGCATCATCCTCTTTGCCCTCGCCAAGGGATATAAGATGCTCCGGCATTCATAAAGATATTATAATAAGGTGAAACAACAGAATACTTTTCATTACGCCCTAGGCTTTGTCTTCCTGACGATAGCCCAGATTCTTACCGGATGCTCTACGCAGAAGAATACAGCGCAGAGCAGATGGTGGCACGCCTTTAATGCAAAGTACAACACCTATTATAATGGTACACTCGCCTATATCGATGGTTCGCTGGAGAAAGAGACGGGAAACAAGGACAACTATACCGAGCAGATTCCGCTCTATACCGTGAGCAACAAGAACAGCCGGGAAATCGGCAAGGCCAACTTCGACCGCGCCATCGAGAAATGCGAGAAGGCCATCCATCAGCACAGCATCAAGCGAAGACCGGAATGGACTAAAAACCGCCGCAAGACAGCCAAAGACATCGAATGGCTGAGTCGCCGGGAATACAACCCGTTCCTCTGGAAGGCATGGATGCTGATGGGCCGTTCGCAGTTCTATCAGGGAGATTTCGAGTCGGCAGCCGCCACCTTTTCCTATATGAGTCGCCTCTACGCCACCCAGCCCGCCATCTACGGCAAAGCCCGGGCCTGGCTCGCCAAATGCTATATCGAGCAGAACTGGAATTACGATGCCGAAGACGTGATTCGCAACATGCTTCGCGATTCCATCCATTGGCGTGCCCAGAAAGAATGGGATTATACCTTTGCCGATTACTATATCCACACCGGCAATGCCGAGCAGGCCATTCCTTACCTCAGGAAAGTAATCAGCCACGAGATGCGCCGCAAGCAGAAAGCACGCGAATGGTATCTGATGGGACAGCTTCAGGCATCCATCGGCAACAAGAAAGAAGCCTATAAAGCCTTCAGGCACGTGATTCGCCAGAATCCACCTTACGAACTCGCCTTCAACGCCCGCATTGCCATGACCGAAGTGATGGCGAAAGACAATGCCGGCAAGATGATCAACAGGCTGAAACGAATGGCTGCCTCCGACAACAACAAAGAATATCAGGACCAGATATACTATGCCATCGGCAATATACACCTCAGCAGGAAAGATACCCTGCAAGCCATAACGGCATACGAGAAAGGCAATCAGAAATCTACCCGCAACGGAATAGAAAAAGGCGTCTTGCTGCTGCATCTGGGCGATTTGTACTGGACCAAGGAGAAATTCTCCGATGCACGCAGATGCTACGGAGAAGCCATCGGACTGCTGGATAAGGACAGAAAGGACTACCAGCAACTCGCCAACCGATCCAAGGTGCTCGATGAACTGGTGCCCTATACCGATGCCGTGCAGTTGCAAGACTCATTGCAGCAACTTGCCAGGATGAGCGAGAAAGAACGCAATGCTGCCATCGACAGGGTTATTGACGCCCTGAAAAAGAAGGAAAAGGAAGAAAGAAACAGAAAGGCGGAGGAAGAAGCGGAATCAACCCTCCGGCAGGACGGCGGCAACTTTGCCAACAACAACAACTTCGCCTCCAGCAACAGCCCGCAGAAAAACAATGAAAAAAGCACCGACACCCCTGCCAACGGGCAATGGTATTTCTACTCTCCGCTGACCGTAAGCCAGGGAAAGGCGCAATTCCAGAAACTCTGGGGCAAGCGAGATAACGTGGACAACTGGCAGCGCATCAACAAGACCGTTGTTGCCAACGCTGCCGGAGCTGAAGAGATGACAGATGAACAGAGAGACTCGCTGGCACAGGCTGCCGAACAGGAAGAATTACTCAAGCAGACTTCAGACAGTACCGTCAACGATCCGCACAGACGCGAGTATTACCTGGCACAGATTCCGTTCACCCCAGAACAATTGGCTGAGAGCAACAAGCTGCTGGAAGACGGTCTGTATCATGCCGGAGTCATCTTCAAGGACAAGCTCGACAACCTGCCACTGAGCCGGAAATCCCTGCTGAGACTGGTCAACAACCATCCAGACTATGCACATCTGGATGACGCCTACTACCATCTGTATCTGCTCTATTCCAGAGAACGGAAACCGGAGATGGCACAGACCTATCTGCAGAAACTGAAGGCAGAATACCCGGAAAGCCAGTGGACTACCCTCCTTTCCGACCCATACTATGCAGAGAATGCCAAGCGGGGTGTGCAGATAGAAGATTCTCTCTATACGCTCACCTATCAGGCTTTCAGGGACGGGGAATATGACAAGGTGGAAAGGAACGCCCAGATATCCCGGAACCGCTTCCCTGATGGGGCAAACCGTGATAAATTCCTCTTCATCGGCGGCCTCAGCAAGCTGAACGACGGCGATATCAAGAGCTGCCTGGCAGACCTCAAGGAAGTGGTCAGCAAGTATCCCGACAGCCGTCTGAGCGAGATGGCAGGTATGATCATCAACGGCGTGGATGCCGGCAGACGACTCTATGGGGGCAAATTCGACCTCAACGACGTATGGACCCGCAGAAGCATAGAGCTCAACAACCGGGATTCCACCAGACAGAAAGGATATAGCCCGGAACGCAATGCCAGCTTCGTGTTCCTCCTTGCCTACGATCCGGACAAGACCAACGAGAACCAGCTGCTCTTCGAGATGGCGAAGTACAATTTTACCTCCTACATGGCACGCTATTTCGATATCAATATCGAGGACTTGGAGGGACTGCATCGCATGCAGATTAGCGGTTTCAACAGTTATGACGAAGCCCGCCAGTACGCCAACGCCGTATACCAGCAGCCCGCCATCAAGCGTCTGCTAGGCAATGTACGTGCCTACGTCATCAGCGAGCCGAACCTGAAGCTCCTGGGTACCAGCCATACCTACGAGGAGTATGAGAAGTTCTACAGCAAGCATTTCGCCCCTCTCCCTGTCAGCAAGCTTCCATTGCTTCTCGAGCCTGCCGAAACAGCTCCAGCAGCAGAAGAAGAGCCTTCGACAGAAGAGGCTACTTCTGAAGAATCGCCCAAAGCGGAACAATCACAAGAAGATAACACGCTGACAGTTCCAATAACCCCACAGGACGAACCGCTAAGCGGCGGAGAACTCGAAGTAGAAGGCAAGAAGGAAGAGATTCCAGAAAAGAAAGACGACGGAATCCTCGTGATTCCAAACCAGAAGGAAAAGAAAGACGACGGAACCCTCGTGATTCCAAACCAAAAGAAAGAGAAGAAGGAAGAAGATACCGGCATCTATTTTGATGACAGCAACTCTTCAGAAAGCATCGAACTGGAAGATGAATATTTCGAACTGGAAGGGTTCTAAAGAATTGCCCATAGCGCCTGATGCATAACCAATGCACAGCGCTATGGGCAAGTTTCGTTTACAGTGAACAGAAGAATGTCACCAGGAACGGTACGGAGAAATCCACACAGAAACCATGGAAGATGGAAACGATGATGAAGCTCTCGCCCGAACTGCGGGTGATGATGGGCAACGTGGTATCCATCGTGGTGGCGCCACCTACGCTGATAGGTGCCAGTTTGCCGAAATACCTAGCCAGCAGCGGAGCACACAGCAGGGTGAGAATCTCGCGGCAGATGTTGGCAAGAAGGGCGATGGTACCCAGTTCTGCACCACGATACTGGGTGATGAAGATACTCGACAGCGAATAGTATCCGAAGCCCGAACCGATGGCAAGACAGTCGCTGAGCTGGCGATGCCCCAATACCAGGGAGGCAGCAGCACATCCGGCAAGAGTTCCCAGAATGGTCATCACCGGCAGCATCATCAGCCGGGGGTTCACCTTTCTGAAACTCTTCAATATAGAGGTATCGCAACCGATGCTGATACCCACGCAGAACATCAGGCAGCAGAGCGCATAATAGCTCACGTCGCTCGCCGGGAAGCTGGACGGAATCACATCACACAAGCCCACGATGATGCCCAGCACGAAGAAACCCACGATAATCAGACTACCTTTCATTTCCCAGCCTCCTTTCTGCAGACGTATCTCCACAATGCCCAGGCAAAGATTGCACTACCCAGACTTCCGGCTATCGTCAGCACGATGGCCTCAAGACCCAGAGTCTGCAGACCATTGACGATATGCGGGTTAGCCCCCACCTCGATACCGAGCAGGAACAGCAGCACCCATATCAGCGCCGTGATACCCCGGCCAATAAAACTCATTTTCCTGTTGCGAAGCAGATATCCCGTACCTATTCCGCACAACATAATCATTACAATCTTGAGCATTATTTTCTTCTTTCTTCGTTTATTTTTCGTTTATTCATTACTAAATAATAATAACGGATTCCCGGTCTTTATATTATATCCTAACCCAAGAATACAACACTTTCAGCCCTATTAACATACTTTAATAGCAAGAATCGTTCTCCATTCAAGAATTCTTTGTACTTTAGCACCTTAAAAAAAAGATACATTAATGAGCAACGGATTATTACTTTGGGTAGACGACGAGATAGAGCTTCTCAAAGCCCATATCATCTTTCTGGAAAAGAAAGGATACGAGGTGGTGACGGTGAGCAACGGGGCCGATGCCATCGACCAATGCAGGCAGCAGACCTTCGACCTCATCCTCCTCGACGAGATGATGCCGGGACTGAGCGGACTGGAGACCTTGCAGCATATCAAGGACATCCAGCCAGCCACACCCGTTGTGATGTGTACAAAAAGTGAAGAAGAAAACATCATGGACCAGGCTATCGGCTCCAAGATAGCCGACTATCTCATCAAGCCCGTAAACCCGAACCAGATTCTCCTGTCGCTCAAGAAGAATATACACCGCAAGGACATCGTGACGGAGGTAACGCAGAGCGGATACCAGCAGGACTACCAGCAGATAGCCATGCAGATGATGGACTGCCGCAACTTTCAGGACTGGATGGAAGTATACCGCCGGCTGGTGAAATGGGAGCTGGAACTGAGCGATACCGACAGTTCGATGACCGAGATGCTCTCCATGCAGAAGGAGGAGGCGAACATCGGCTTTGCCAAATACATCGCCAGGAACTATATGGACTGGGTAGACCCGAAGAATCTGGGCAAGGTGGTGGAAGGCAGACCCGTGATGAGTCCGGACATCTTCAAGACCAAGCTCTTCCCGATGCTCGACAAGGACGAAAAGGTGTTCCTCATCGTGATAGACAACTTCCGCTACGACCAGTGGAAGATGCTGGCGAAAGACATCGGCGACATGTACGACATCGAGGAAGACATGTATATGAGCATCCTGCCCACAGCCACCCAGTATGCCCGGAATGCCATCTTCAGCGGACTGATGCCCAACAAGATAGCCGAAATGTTTCCGGAACTGTGGGTGGACGAAGACGAAGAGGAAGGCAAGAACCTCAACGAGAAGCCGCTCATCCAGACGCAGCTGGACAGATATCGCAAGCACTACAGCTTCAGCTATCACAAGGTGAACGATTCGGCTGGAGCCGACAAGTTCCTGGAGCATTACAATGAATGCAAGGGCAACGACCTGAATGTGCTCGTCATCAACTTCATCGACATGCTCTCGCATGCACGAACCGAATCCAAGATGGTAAGGGAGCTGGCGAATACGGAATCTGCCTACCGCAGCATCACCCGGAGCTGGCTGCGCCACTCGGTACTGGCAGAGCTGTTCAAGCGGCTTGCCCAGAGCGATTTCAAGGTAATCATCACCACCGACCATGGCAGTATCCGCGCATCGAAGCCCATCAAGATTGTAGGCGACCGCAATACGAACACCAACCTGCGCTACAAGCTGGGCAAGAACCTGGCGTATAATGCCAAGGAAGTATTCACCATCAAGGAGCCCCACAAGGCACAGCTGCCTGCTCCTAATCTGAGCACTGCGTATGTCTTCGCCTACGGTGATGCCTTCTTCGCCTATCCGAACAACTATAATTATTATGTGTCTTACTACAAGGACACCTTCCAGCATGGTGGCATCTCGATGGAGGAAATGCTCATTCCGCTCATCACGCTGACACCGAGAAAGAGATAAGCAAAGACTCCAGCAGCCTTAGCTAATCATAAAGTTCAATGTTCAAAATTCAAAGTTCAAAGTAAATATATGAAGATTAAGATTGATTCATTAGACAACATCCATGTAGCTGCCAGGGAATTTCTGGATAACATGGGCGACGGCAAGGTCTTTGCCTTCTATGGCAAGATGGGTGCCGGAAAAACAACATTTGTCAAAGCTATCTGCGAAGAGTTGGGAGTAGAGGATGTCATCACCTCTCCTACCTTTGCCATCGTCAACGAATATACCGCTGGTAATGGCGACCCTGTCTATCACTTCGATTTCTATCGCATCAAGAAGCTGGAAGAGGTATACGATATGGGCTATGAGGACTATTTCTACAGCGGAAACCTCTGCTTCCTGGAGTGGCCGGAGCTGATAGAAGACCTCCTGCCAGAAGACTGCACCAAGGTGACTATCACCGCCGAGGAGGATGGCAGCAGAAGCGTAGAATGGTAAGAAAAATACGTCCCGACGCAGACTTTACTACGTCCCGACGCAGTTCTCAGTACGTCCCGACGTAGCACAGTCTGCGTCGGGACGTATTTTCATACCCCTCGTGATGCAGTTGCCCGCCCCTCGCCGTGCAGCTACAGCCCCCTCGTAACGCTACCCAGCGGACATGCAAAAAGTGACAAAGTCACTCGTCACTCGTCACTTTTTGTTTTTTGCACATTGTACACCCCTTATTATTATATATCCTTATTATTATGGAGGTATTATGATAAATACAATATGTATATTATAAATATATATGATGAATAATATTTATATTTATTATATATATTATTATTATCTATTTATCATAATCCCTCAATAATACACCTATTATTAATAATAAGGTCCTTAGGAAACAAAAGATGCAACATGCACTAAAAATGAAAAGTGACGAGTGACGAGTGACTTTGTCACCTTCTGCCAACAAAAAAACATCTGACCAGAGACGGAAAATCTCCAGCCAGATGCTTTTAACCATTTCGCTTTCAGGATTTTACAAGAGAGCCTGGAACTTCTCTGTCAGGGTTGCCTTTGATGCAGCACCAACGAACTTGTCTACCAGCTGACCACCCTTGAAGAAAAGGATAGTAGGGATGTTGCGAACACCAAACTCCATAGCGATGTCGTCATTCTCCTCTACATCACACTTACCAACAACGATTTTACCATCAAACTCCTCAGCCAATTCTGACACGATAGGAGCAATCTGACGGCAAGGACCACACCATGTAGCCCACAAATCTACTACCAATGGCAACTCGCCATTCTTGTAACTCTCGAAATTCTCTGTTGTAATTGTTACTTCCATTTTCTTTACTTTTTATTTTATTTATGATTAATATTATCTGAGTATATTCACTAGTTAATCTGATAAGACATCTTCGGGTTGTCGTTCACGAACTGAATCAGTTCCCGGCTCACTCCTATCGCCCTGTCCTGTGCACGCATTGTAAAGTTGGTGTTGGTCTCAGAGTCATGAATCTGTATGAAGAGCTGCGCATGGCCCTCATCGTTCTCAACCAGCGTCTTGAGGTCGTTCACCAGCGTATCATCAACGATAGAGCTGTCGATGGAAATCGTAAACTTCTCCAATCTGTTCTCCTTCACGGTCTGCAGATATTCCACCGTACTGATCTTGAAGTCGAGATAGTTGCTGTTGCCATAGCGGGCTACGCACTTTGCCGTAACAAAGATGGTACTTCCCTCCACCATGACGCCTCGCCAGGTGCCCCAGTCCTCACCGAAGAGAGCCAGTTCGCCCGACCCCTCAAAGTCTTCGAGGGTAACGAATCCACAAGGCTTTCCGGTCTTGGTAAACTTGGATTTCACCTCGGTGATGATGCCGCCGAAGACGATGTCTTCCTTCTTGGCAAGCGCAACCTTGTCGCCCAGCTCCGCACAATGGGTATTGCAGAGGTTGTTGAGGATAATCTCATAATCATCCAGCGGATGAGCCGAGAGATAGATGCCCACCAGCTCACGCTCCCTGTTCAGTCGCTCGATGGTGCTCCAGCCTTCCACCTCAGGAATAGGCGGAGTGGCTATCTCTACTGCTTCGGTTCCTCCGAAGAGCGATGTAGCCGCCTCCTGCTGCTCGCGCTGATAGAGCTGGCCATAGCGCACCAAGGTATCGAGGAAGGTCTCGCCCTTGCTGTTCTTGCCGAAGAACTGCTCACGGCGGATGCCGAAGCTG
>OIXL01000940.1_pt1 | contig 12558 bp, 8 predicted proteins | sample 1587761 | NCBI WGS metagenome assembly OIXL01 (sample SAMN03283246) | human gut metagenome | biome: human-associated habitat; material: feces | host: Homo sapiens | place: Peru | collected 2012 | reverse complement strand
ATATTTTAGTAGCACTTCGGTAGCATATGTTATGTTAAAATATCATTAGATAAATTATTAACATAAAAATAACTATAATCGTTTGGAAACATTTAAAGTCAATATTTTTAAGGAATGTAAAACACTTTAAACATTTGACTCCTGGCGAAAGGCGGTAAATATGAATGACAGCTGTATAAGGACCTCTGTCGGAGATGATCCGTGTATAGAAGAACTGATAAAAGATATTGAGAGAGAATGGTTTGACACCGATAAGGCAGTCTGCAAATATATTCGGCTGGAAAACGACACCATCATTCTTGAAAGCGGAAATCCGCTGTTCTTTGAGATAATGCAGCTCCCACGCACAGACTGCGGAAAAAATATCTTTGATATCCTCCCACGCACAAGGGCAGACTATATAAAAATGCTCATGGACGGCTTCGGCAGCGACAATTCCGTGTTCAGATATGTGCGTGAAACCACTGACGGCAGCAGGATATTTGAAATAAGTGCCGTATGCTGCAACAATGTGCTGTACTGCATTGCCAAGCCTATGATAAGCTGCGATCTGCTCATAAAAACCGCAGACAGCGGCGAAAAAGGATTATATGACAGTTCACTTAGCTTCACAGGCACGCTGATCGCATATAAAAGCAATGACGGCAGAATGCTTATCGAATCATGCAGCGAAGCTCTCAGCAGTCATGCTTCCGACATACGCACGGGTGCCGATCTCGGCGAGATACTTAAAAAATATATGTGCAGGATCTGCACCACTCGCCTTATCAATGAATGCATCGAGAAAAACAAGCCCATGCGGTATTATGATATGACGGTGATAAAAACATCATACTGCACTCCCCTGCACCCTCTGGGCATATTGAGAGTGTCCATGCTCCCGATCATCGGTTCGGGAGCACCTAAAGCGGTGATAACCGTAAGCACGGTAAGGACTGGAGATTTTTCGGCTTTACAGCGCTCCGAAAAAAGCGATGAGCACCCTGCCGTTTTTCTGGCAAGAAAGTCCGACTCCAATGATATATACATTGAAAAAATGAGCCTGAAGCTTGCGCTGATGCTGGCAGACGGCGAGGTGCTTTACGAGGACATATGCAGCTGCTGCACAGAAAACTTTGAAAGCACGGTGGACGACAATGTTGTAAGAAACTGCGTCATTACTGGCAGAGATTCCGCAGAATACGTAATCAATCTTGTCCCGGGCTATGCAGCCGACCAAAGCAAAGGTGTTCTCGGAACGGTCAAGCCCCGTCCGAAAGCAGGCGGACAGCAGCTGCTCACCGCAAGAGAAAACGAAATACTGTCTCTTGCCGCCGCAGGCAATTCCAACAGATACATTGCACTTCATCTGAAAATATCGGAGGGCACGGTCAAAAAGATACTCCACAACGGCTATACAAAGCTCGGCATAGGTTCGAGAGTTGAGCTTGTTAAGCTGTTTGACAGTAAAAAGGATATATAAAAATCTCCCGCTGTTTATTGGATCGACAATTGAACAGCGGGAGTTTATTATTTTTACAAAGTGCGGGCAAGACAAAAAGAAAAACGGCATGAACTTCGCAGTTCAGCCGTTTTATCTGGCGGAGAAGGAGGGATTCGAACCCTCGATGCGCTATTAACGCATACACGAGTTCCAGTCGTGCGCCATAAACCGGGCTAGGCGACTTCTCCACGGAATATTTCTTTGTCATTTCCGACAACTATTAAATTATAGCAGACTTTTTTTGATTTGTCAAGTGTTTTTTTCGATATTTTTCTAAAAAATCTCTGCATGGTCAGCAGTCAAACGATACCTTCGGTTTTAATAAGTGTCCTTAGATATTTTTTAAGCTTCCTATGCTTTCATGTATAGCAAAATTCCACAATTACAGCTTGACTTATACACAAACAAATGGTAAAATAATCAACAAATTACGGAAACAGCCGTAAAAATATACTTATCAAAGGAGAAAACAATCATGGAAAACAAATATAAGGGCACAAAGACCGAAGCCAATCTTCAGGCTGCATTTGCAGGCGAATCACAGGCAAGAAACAAGTATACATACTTTGCTTCCGCCGCCAAAAAGGAGGGCTTTGAGCAGATAGCTTCCCTTTTCCTCAAAACTGCGGACAATGAAAAGGAACACGCAAAGATGTGGTTCAAGGAGCTGAACGGCATCGGAAACACAGCAGAGAATCTTGAAGCTGCCGCCGACGGCGAAAACTACGAGTGGACTGATATGTACGAGGAATTTGCCAAGACTGCCGACGAGGAGGGCTTCCATGACCTTGCCGCAAAATTCAGAGCCGTAGGCGCTATCGAAAAGCATCACGAGGAACGCTACCGTGCGCTGCTGAAAAACATCGAGACTGCACAGGTATTTGAGAAAAGCTCCGTGAAGGTATGGGAGTGCCGCAACTGCGGTCACATCATTGTGGGCACAAAGGCTCCCGAGGTATGTCCCGTTTGCAATCACCCCAAGAGCTATTTTGAGATCAGCGCCGAAAACTACTGATACTTCCGAAAGAACAATTTAAGGTCGCCTCTAAAAACCATAGTGCCTCAGATGCGCAGTCAGATTTTTCGTCAGCTTGTATAGAAATTTCGCAGGCATACTGCCGTATGTCAAGAAATTTATGTGCAAGATGACGGAAAATCTGCAAGCAGATGAGGTACTAAGGCTTTAGCCGGTGGTTTTTAGAGGTGACCATATGACTGCGGGCAGAAATTCTGCCCGTATTCTGTATATAAGGAGCGCTTATGTATTACGGAGAGATAAAAAACTGCGATATCGCAAACGGCACGGGAGTGCGTGTTTCGCTGTTCGTCAGCGGCTGTACGCATCACTGCAAGGACTGCTTCAATCCAATGACGTGGGATTTTTGCTACGGAAAGCCCTACGGAAAAGCCGAAGAGGACAGGATAGTTTCACTGCTTGCTCCGTCATATATAGCGGGGCTTTCCCTGCTGGGAGGAGAGCCCTGCGAACCGCAGAATATCACCGCTCTGCTGCCGCTGCTGCGCCGTGTAAAAAGTGAGCTTCCGAATAAAACGATATGGTGCTACACAGGCTATACCTTTGAAAAGGACCTGCTGGGCAGGACAGGCACCGAAAAATCCGAAGCGGAGGAATTTCTCCGCTACATCGACATTCTTGTTGACGGCGAATTTATCCTTGAAAAGAAAAATATCCAACTGAAATTCCGCGGCTCGGAAAATCAGAGGATAATTGACGTAAAAAAATCTCTCGCCGAGGGAAAGACAATACTGTGGGAAGATATGTGAATATAAAAAATCAGCCCCGATAGCATCGAGGCTGATTTTTTTATATTACAGCGTTTTTGTATTTTCTTTAAGAATACGTCCCTGCTTCAGCAGCTCGTGAAGCGTTGCCGCATCATTTGTCTTGATAGCGGTGCTGTATTCTTTCAGACGGTCGATAATGAAATCTATCTCGTAGCAAAGAGCGTCCCTGTTCATAAGGAAAAGCGGCGTCCACATATCCTCGTTCAGCTTTGCAACACGGGTAAGATCCTGAAAGCTGCCTGCGCTGAATCCCAGCTGACGCTGATGTGTGGGGCTTTTTATGTATGCATTTGAAACAACATGGGCAAGCTGGCTGGTGAAAGCGATTATCGAATCGTGATCCTCTGTCGTGGTGATAACGACCTTTTTGAAGTTTATGGCATACGCAAAGTCCTCCAGAAGATTAACAGCCGTCTGGGGAGTATTTTCGGTGGGGGTCATGATAAAGCTTGCATTGTCGAAAAGATTGTCCAGCGAATACTCAAAGCCGGAAAATTCACGGCCTGCCATGGGGTGAACTCCCACAAATGTGACCTCGTGCTCTCTGAGAACAGGCTCCACCGCATCAACAACGGCTTTCTTTACGCCGCACACGTCGATAACGATACTGTTCTTCTTGAATTTATCCGCATTTGCGATACAATAATCAATGCATTTGTCGGGGAAAAGTCCGATAATTGTTATATCCGATGTGCTTACGTCCTTATCCTCCATGTCGATAGCGCCCTGCGACAGCGCCATTTTCAGCGTTTCGGGGTTTGTATCAATTCCGCCCACGATATGGTCGGTATGCTTTTTGATGTGCTTGCAAAGCGAGCCTCCGATAAGTCCGAGGCCGACAACTGTGATCTTCATTAAAATTCCTCCGTTTTCACACAGCGCATTTCCTGCGCTTTTTTTATTATATCACTTTAAAATAAAAAAGTCAATTGATTTTTAGCCCACGAACAACAAAATACAAAATGTCACATAATTCATTATTCCCCCCAAGTGAATATCAGGTGAAATATCCGCCGAATATATTGACAATAATATGTATAAGTGCTATCATGACATTGACAAAACAAGCCGCAGTAAAAAAGGACAACATATTATAAGGAAAAGTGAACTCTATGACACAAAAACAAAAAGAACCGAAAGAAAAGCTTCCTCTGAAAGAAAGGATCATACGATTTTTACGCTGGATATGGGAGCAGTGCAAGGACTGGCATACAGTCGTGCTGCTGATAATCGTTATCATCGTGATGTATTTTCCCGTGTGGGGCGGATATATGCTGTACGGAATGTTCGGCTGGGGCTGGTGCGCCGCCGCTGCCTCCGCATATATGCTATTCTGGGCAGGACCGTTCACGCCGTTTTTTCCGTTCTGCATCTTTATAACACTGTCGCTGAAAAAGCTTTTCAGCTGCAAAAAGAAATGCACCGAAAGCGTCGGCGATGCGGAAAACACAGAAAAAAACAATACAAAAGAATAAACAGCTTCACCGCACAAAACCGCTTGTCAGCAGTTATGTGCGGTATCTTTTTATATATGTTGTACAAATGAACAAAAAAGCAGTTGCTTATAGCTAACTCGTTGTAAAGCTATACGAATCGTATTTTGATAATGCCCCTTTTTATTGACATTTTTCAAAATAATGTTATAATCAATACATGAACAGTTGTTCATGTATTGATTAATGTTATATAAAGGGGTGTACGGCATTGTTTATTGAAATAAACGATATCAAAAAAAGCTACGGCAGCGGTGAAAGCAAAATAGAGGTTCTCAAAGGCATAAACATAGGCATTGAAAAGGGTGAGTTTTGCGTTCTTCTCGGACCCTCGGGAAGCGGAAAATCCACCCTCCTCAACATTATAGGCGGAATTGACGACGCAGATTCGGGCTATATCTCCATTAACGGCGAAAAGACCGAAAATATGAACGAAAAGGCACTGACCGAATACCGCAGAAAGCATCTCGGCTACATATTCCAGATGTACAATCTTATCCCCAATCTTAACATCAAGGAAAACATCGAAACAGGTGCATATCTCAGCGACCACCCTCTTGACGTTGACGAGATACTGAAAACTCTCGGACTTTATGAGCACCGCCACAAGCTCCCCTCACAGCTTTCGGGCGGTCAGCAGCAGCGCTGCTCTATCGGAAGAGCTATCGTAAAGAATCCCGATATCCTCCTCTGCGACGAGCCTACCGGTGCGCTGGATTATCATACATCAAAGGAAATATTAAAGCTTATCGAAACCGTAAATCAGAAATACAACACCACGATAATCATGGTAACTCACAACGAGGCTATCAAGGATATGGCAGATAAGGTTGTAAAGCTCCGTGACGGCATGGTTAGAAAGCAGATCATCAACGAAAAGAAGCTTTCCGCCGAAGAGCTTGACTGGTAAGCGGAGGTGCGCAGATGAAAAATCCACTTACAAAGCGTCTGCCCCGTGAGCTTGCAAAGGATGCTACCAAATATATTGCCATATTTATAATGATGGTGCTGCTCATATCTATCTGCTCGGGCATGAGAGTCGGAAACGAAAGCCTGAAAAAAGCATATTATGACAGCTTTGAGCTTTACAACATCGAGGACGGTCATGTAACATTTGACAAGGCTCTCCCCGAAAAGCTCCGCAGCACATTTGAAAAAGAGCTTGACCTTACATTCTATGACAATATGTATTTTGATGAGGAAACAGCCGAAACGGGAGCGACTGTACGTGTTTACAAACAGTCCGATCCCGTAAATACTCCCTGCCTTTTAAGCGGCGCTCTTCCCGCTCAAGACAATGAGATCGCAATAGACAGAGTTTTCGCAAAGAACAACGAGATCAACGTGGGAGATACGATCACTCTCAACGGAAAGGCGCTGAAGATCACAGGCTTCATCGCTCTCCCCGATTACAGCACACTTTTTGAAAGCAACACAGACTCAATGTTCGATTCGATCAACTTTTCCGTTGCTGTAATGACAGACAGCGGCTTCGACGCCGTTGGCAGCAAGAAGCTGAAATACAATTATGCATGGCAGTACAACACTCCCTATGCGGACGATATCGAGGCTGCCGAGCTTTCCGAAAAATTCACCGATCTTCTCAGCGACGAGCTTACCGATTACGACGAGGATATCGTTCAGACACAGATCGACGCTCTTACAGACAAGCTTGAAAAAGCATCGGATGAATACGCTGACATCTACAAGGCTAACTTTGAGAAAAAAGTTGACGAGCTGACCGAAGCTGCCGAAAAGGGCGGCGAGGAATACGCAGAGCTTTACAAGTCCGCACTGGAAAAGAAGCTTACCGAGGTTTCCGACAGCATATCAAAGGGTGCAGAGGAATATGCGGCTCTTTATATGACAACAGGCGAAAAGCCCTCACAGTCCGATCTTTCGGTCGAAACCGATGATTTCACATTCGGCATAATCGAAAACAGCGTCAATGCAATGCTCAGCGGCAAGGAATACACCGCCCCCTCCGAGCAGGAATTTATAGATCAATACATTGACACGGTTGAAAAGCCCAAGAAAGAGGATCTTTCCGTTGAAACGGACGATTTTGTTTTCGGCATAATCGAAAAGACAGTCGATGCGGCTATCAGAAACGAAGAATACGAGGGTCCCTCCGAGGACGATTTCAAGGATCAATACATGGATTCCGTTGAAAAGCCCAAAAAGGAAGAGCTTTCCACAGAGCTTGACGATTTCCTTTTCGGCATAATCGAGGACGCAGTTAACGCCGAAATAAACGGCGAGGACTACGAAATGCCCGAGGACGAAGAATTTGAGGACGAAATAGACCAGACAGACATAATCAAGGTCGACGATTATGTTCCCAGATATCTCAATCAGGGAATCAACTTCTCCATCGACGATATCGGCGGCGACGAAGCAGGCTCAATGGTAATGTGCTACATGATGATAGTCGTTATCGCATTTGTTTTTGCGGTAACCATTTCAAACACGATCGTAAGCGAAGCAGGCGTTATCGGTACTCTCCGTGCATCCGGCTACACAAAGGGCGAGCTTATCAGACATTACATGATACTCCCTATAATCGTAACGGCTGTTGCGGGTGTTGTCGGAAATGTCATCGGCTACACCGCAATGAAGGACTACTGCATGAATCTTTATCTTGCGTCCTATTCACTTACCACCTGCGAGACAATATTTGTCCCCTCCGCATTCGTGCTTTCAACAGTTGTTCCTATCCTGCTGATGCTGGTGATAAATCTTCTGGTGCTTACTTCAAAGCTGAAGCTCAGCCCCCTGAAGTTCCTCCGCCACGATCTGAAAAAGAACAAAAACAAAAAGGCAATGCGCCTCAACACAAAGATACCATTCAAGACAAGATTCAGCCTCAGAATATTCTTTACAAATCTCCCCGGCTATATCGTAATGATAATCGGAATCCTCTTCGGAGCAGTGCTTATCAGCTTTGGAGATATGTTCCCCAGAATGCTCGATCAGTACAAGGAGATCGTTACAGGCGATATGATAAGCCAGTACCAGTACATTCTCTATGACTGGGAGGAAGCCTCGGAGGTAACCGACATTCAGGCTGAAAAGTTTGCAATGTCAAGCTACGATTATTCAAAGGAAGGCTATCTGACAGACAGCCTGTCCGTTTACGGCATTGAAAAGAACAGCAAATATATCCATGCGGATATCCCCGAGGGTAAGGTGCTTATTTCTACGGGAATAAGCGAAAAGTTCGGCATCGGCGTGGGTGACACAATAGAGCTGGACGAAAAGTATAAGCGCAACAGCTCCTATACGGTTGAAGTCGGCGGAGTTTACAACTATCAGTCCTCTCTTGCGATTTTCATGAGCCTTGATGATTACAACAGGACCTTCGGCGAAAAGTCGGGCTATTTCACAGGCTACTTCTCCAACGAGGAGCTTACAGAGCTGGACGATGACGACGTAGCTTCCGTAATAACCGCCAGCGACTATACAAAGCTTTCCGATCAGCTGACAGTTTCAATGAGCGGTATGATGAGCATATTCAAGTGGTTCGGAGCAATGTTCTTCGTTATTGTTGTATATGTTCTCTGCAAGCAGGTCATCGAGAGAAACTTCCAGTCTATCGCACTGACAAAGATCCTCGGCTTCAGAAACGGCGAGATCGGCAGCCTTTATATCGCATCAACTTCGATCGCCGTTATCTTCGGACTTGCACTTTCGGTACCGTTCATCGACGTGGCAATGAGAGCCATATTCAAGAGCTATCTTTACACCATGATGACAGGCTACTTCCCCTATATGATGAGTCCCATAACATACATCGTTACGGTAGTAACGGGAATCGTATGCTATGCGATAGTGGCACTGCTCCAGATGAGAAAGGTGGCAAAGGTATCCAAGAGCGAAGCTCTTAAAAATGTAGAATAAGTTCTTCCCATTAAGCATAACAAAAAACGTCCGTATCATTTTCCGATACGGACGTTTTCTTTATATTGGCTTACTTTTCAAATCTGATATAATTAAGATCAAAGCTGCACCCGGGCAGGAACATCAGGCGAACATCGCATTCGCCGCTTATTCCCTCCAGCTCAAATATCTGCTCGGAATAATCAGCGGTACGGACAAATTCAGCCATAAGCCGCTTCTCGGTCTTTCCGTTGAGGATAATATGCACGGAATCCACAGGATTGTCCGTTCTGCCTCTTATGGCAAGCTTTGAAAAGCCCTCGGTGAAATTCATTCGTCCGAATTCAACGGTAACATTGTTTCCGATGCCGGTGATGTACTCGCCGTTTTCCGTGAAGCTGTCGCCATATACACGTACCGCATCGGCACAGGTAAGCGTCGCATATGCACGGGGAACACGCCTGAACTGAATGCCCTGAATATTGACCTCCTCGTCTCCCGAACGGGTCACAACGGTTATGCTGCGTATGCCGCTGAGTCTGCGTTTCAGCGGACACACCAGCGGCTGATAGGTCTGCCATACGAAATCACGCTTGTAAATTCCGGAATAAAGCAGCTCCGCACCGTCCTCGTCGGGCATACCCTCCCATATCTCAACGGGCATCTCATCATCTCTGAACCAGCGGAGAATAGGGACAGTCACCTCGTCGGAAAGATCACTTCCGAAATCAAGGTTATCAAAGCAGATGTAAGTAACTCCGTTTTTCACGCAGCGCACGCCGCCGTTCAGCACCTCGTCCAGCGGCTGATTCGTCCGTGAGCAAAACGTTGCGGAAACAAAATTATACGGGTCGATCACCGCACTTCCTATGCCGCTGACGGTAAATTCCAGATCTGACAGTATATCGGAGCAGCGCTTTCCGTTTGCAGCCGATGCACGGAATCGGAAATGTCCGTCACCGAGAGCGGTTATTTCAGCCGATCTGCCGTCGGGCAGTACCTTTACCGAAGCAAGGTTCGATATGATGCCGCTGTCGGTAACAGCCTTGAATTCAATATCACAGAGCGAAGCATTCTCGGGGAAGACCTCCGCACGAACAACAGCCGTTCTGCATTCGGCGTTAAGGAAGCGCTGATTAAAGCCGAAGGCATCGTTTCCAACGCTCGAAAATCCGTCACTGAGAGTGTTGAGAAACGATTTAATCAGCGGTTCCTTAAGCTCACGGGAAGAATCGCAGCGGAGAGCTATCTTTCTGACGGGTATCTCATTTTCATCGCAGCGATTGAACTCTGCGGAATTTTCCGATATGCAGGAAACTCCGCTGTCGGTATCGCAGGGCAGTGCATTGAATACCGCAGATGCGGTTTCAAGCCCGTTGGAGCTTACAGTGAGATGTATCTCCCCTGCCTCCTGCTTTGAAGCGATCACAGCTGCAAGATGTCCGCTGAAAAGCTTCCTGCTCACAGCCTTATAGCTTTCGTAATCGGTGCTGTCGCCGTTATCCAGACCGATAAGCCTGCCTGCGCCCGTAACGGACACATTCATTCTGCTGCGTGAATTTTCAACGGGACAGCCGTTATCATCGACCGTGGAAATATCAACAAAAATAAGGCTCTTTCCGTCTGCGGGAATTGATGTACGGTCAGCCGAAAGAACGATCTTTCTGCTGTCCCCGAAGGAATGTCTGCTGTCCTCGGCAATGATATTTCCGTCATTGTCATAGGCAGTGACCTTGATCTCACCATATTCATAGGGCAGCTGCCACTTTGCCCAATATGTTGCGGCATTATCTATCTTCTGCCTGCCGAGGCTCTTTCCGTTAAGGAAAAGCTCCGCCTCGGGGGCATTTGTATAAGCGCATACGTCTATCAGCTGACCGTCGTTGAAGTCCCAGTAGGGCATAAGATGAAGCACAGTCTTGTTTGTCCATGCAGCCTGATAGAGATAATAGCTGTCCTTTTTAAATCCCGCAGTATCGCACTGACCGTAATATGCATTCTTTGTGGAATAGGGCGTAGGCTCGCCGATATAATCAAAGCCCGTCCAGATAAACTGTCCTGCGGAGAATTTGCAGTCACGGTCGGCAATTATCGAAGTCTGGGGAGTGCGGTCGCCCTTGCCCGAACGGCTGTTTTCCAGCGAGGACATCTGCATATCCTCATAGGTGCGGACGGTATGCTCCAGCGGAAAATGATATATCCCGCGGCTCTGTCCCCTTGCGGCTGTTTCGCTGCCGTAGATGTTCCATTTCGGGTGCTTTTCGTGCAGCTCATTATAAAGATGCTCCGCATAGTTTCCGCCCACGGCATCAAGCTCCTCGGCGCACTTCTGCGTGTTTTCCCACGGGATATAATTTGAGCCGAAGGTGACATATCCGTTTTTCAGCGGATCGTGAAGCGATACATTTTTTATCAGACGGCGCATTTCAACTCTGCCGTATTCACCGTCATGGGTATCATATATTTCATTGCCGATGCTCCACATAATAAGCGAGGGGTGATTTCTGTCGCGGCAGACCCAGCTTTTCACGTCCTCCTCGCAGGTCTCGTCAAAGAAACGAGCATTGTCAAATTCGGTCTTTGGACGTCCCCACATATCGTATGCCTCGGAATCCACCAGCATACCCACTTCGTCCGCAATATCCATGAACTGCTCCGCAGGCATATTGTGAGATGTTCTCACCGCATTCGCACCCATTTCCTTCATCAGCAGAAGCTGACGGCGGAGAGCGTCGCTGTTGAATGCGGCTCCCAGCGAGCCAAGGTCATGATGCAGGCATACGCCGTTGAGCTTGATATGTCTGCCGTTGAGGAAAAATCCGTTGTCGGGGTCAAAGCGTATCATTCGGAAGCCGAAGCGTGTTTCCGCAGTGTCGGTGACGATATCATCGCATATCACCTCCGTGCGGAGAGTATACAGATAGGGATTGGTAATATCCCAGAGGCAGGGCATCACCACGGTCATATGGGCATAGCCGTCACCGTCGGGGATATATTCGCAGCAGCCGATCTCCTCGCCGTCCATGTCAAGTATAGTGTGAAAAAGTGTCACATTTTCCGCCGAAGTTTCGGTCTTTACCGCAGCGTCAAAGCTTCCGTCGGGATTGAGCGATGTATGGATATACACGCCGTCTGGAAGTATATGTACAGGCTCTGCGATCTTCAGCGTAACATCACGGAAAATTCCGGCTCCCGAATACCAGCGGGAATTGGGCGCACGGTGCTCAACACGGACAGTAACCGTGTTCCTGCCCTCACGGACAAGCCCCGTAAGATCGCAGTCAAATGCGGAATAGCCGTACTTGTGAGTGCGGACAAGGCTGCCGTTGAGATAGATCTCACACACGGGATAAACTCCGTCAAAGCGGAGATACACCGTTTTTTCGGCTGCGTCTCCGTCAAGAATAAATTCCTTTACGTAAAATCCCGTGCAGTTCTTATATAAGTTGTCCGCATCGGAGATAAGCATATCGTGGGGAATATCTATCCTCTTCATTTCGGCGGAGGAAGCCGCAAATTCATCATAGCTCATATCAACGGGCTGCTCCGAATAAAACCAGCCCGAATCAAACAAAACAGAAGTCATATCAATATCCTTTCATGATTTAAATGTTGACTTAATTATACTATATTTAAAGCGTCCTTGGCAATATTTTTTCGTATTATATTCGGTTTTGCGCTGTATTTTGTATATTATGATTTATTTGCATATAGCAGTATTTGTATAAAATAAACAAAGATAAAAATATCTGCCGAAATCTGTTGACAAATGCAGATCATTGTGATATACTAATATTGTTGTTGAGAGAGACAACGAAAGCTTAATAAATGCGGCAGTGCTGGAATAGGCAGACAGGCACGTTTGAGGTGCGTGTGTCTTCGACGTATGGGTTCAAG
>OIXL01000936.1_pt1 | contig 12583 bp, 8 predicted proteins | sample 1587761 | NCBI WGS metagenome assembly OIXL01 (sample SAMN03283246) | human gut metagenome | biome: human-associated habitat; material: feces | host: Homo sapiens | place: Peru | collected 2012 | reverse complement strand
ATGTATGTCGTGCCAGATTCTTCTGTTTCTTTTTTTGCAACCGGAGTAATATCGTTGATTTTTATGTCCGGCTTTTTCATATCAACTGTAAATGATTTTGTATCTTTTGATTCAAGTCCAGTCCTGTCTTTTCCGGAAACTGTTACCGAATATTTAAATCTTTCGCCGTCGTTTGGTTCAAATGATGAATAACCATTAACGTAATTTTTATTGCCTTTTGAAAAATCCGCAATATTCCAGTCCGCAGAAAGTTTGCTGTCTTTAAAATTAAAGTTCGCCTCGCCTGTTATTGTCGCAATATTTTTCGCATTTATCTCATCAAAAACAACGACTGAATAAGTTACTCCAGCAAGCTCCGTTTCTTCTGATTTCAAAGTGCCGGAAACTTTTACATTTCCAAGAACATTTGCCATTGCGCCATCTGTAAATCCATCTATAACAATAGTTGGCGGAGTTCCGGCAGACTCGCCGACAAATCCGTAATTATTTTGAGTCAAAAGCGAAAGCCCGTCTATATCTTTGCCGCTTGCCGCAAGCACATAAAAACTTCCCTTTGTGATTGTAGAAGGAAGTTCTATTGTTTCTGTAAAAGTTTCTGTCGAACTAGAAGAATTTTCTGAATAATCCGCCAAAATCCGCGCGTTTGCCGTAGCTTCCACAAGTTCTTCAGAAGGATTTGCGTTTCCAGCGGCCTTTAGCTGCTCTTTAGCCTTTTCAACAGCAGAATTATAATAAGATTCCGGTTCTGTGCGGATTTCATTCAGCTGTTCCAAAGAGCAAGAACTGTAAGGTCCGAACATATAAACTTTTAATGTTGAAGGTTTTATATAAGTTCCGTCTAGCCCAGCCTGAGCCTTAAAAGTCAATGAACTTTTTTTCGCCGCTTTGTGAGAAGCAAAAGTTTCCGCCTCGCTGTCATTAAATGCGAAGCCCATAACCTCGTAAGTCGGGTTTGCGTCCTTATTCAGTTTGAATGAAAGCGGAGTTGAACTTGTGTCTGTTTTCGCCTTGTTCAGAATCGCAAGAACTTCCTGAATGTTTTCTTCCGTTATTTTTTTAGAATCTGTTTCCACGGCACGGTTGTTTTCTGAATTTTCGTTTTCAGAAGTTTCTGCAGTCACATTCTTATAAGTTCCGTTTATGATTTTCATAAAATCAGCGGCAGTAAGCCCATATTTTGACTTTTTGCCCATAAGCTCATCGTAGATGTCATCGTTCAGGTAAAGTCCGCCGCTTGTTGAGTTACCAATTGATTCCGCCGCAGTATGCAATGGATTTTGCCAAACGCCAGCCGAATCTCGCAAGGTTACAGAAGCGAACAGTTGCTGATCACCCCCCCCCTCGACATTGTAAATACTTAAATAATTATTGTGCAGTTCGTCCGTAGCGGCTGCTCCCAATGCAACATCCGGGTTGTAGCGCGCAAGAGTAACGTTTATTCCGTCTGTTTTGTCTACATTTTTTTCTATAAGAGTAGCTTTTGGTTCACCGCTCATATCCGCGGAAGAATAAACTTTTAGCTCAAGCTCATAAATTTCGTGCTCATCCGCAGCAGCTCCTACTATCTTTAAAATTGAACCGAATGGTGCCGGCGAGTCAGATTTTGTTGTTCCAGGATTTTTTATAACAAAAACAGGAGCAGTGTTATCAAGCTCCAAAGTCCTGATGTTTGGTGCAGACTGCTGTTTGGAAGAGTCTGTTGCAATAACGCTGAATGTGTAAGTTCCATCCTTAAGCTTGTAGTTGCCACCGCTATCTTTTTCATTTATTTTTATCTGCCAAGTTCCATCCTTTGCAGGAATTGCAGTTCCAAGAGTAAAATTTTCATTTGTTGAAATATTTTTTGCAGAAACCACAATTGAATCAACGCCCTTATCATCAGAACAGTTTCCGGCAAGATAGAACCAGTCCCGCACTGCACTAGAAGCCGGCGGATAAGTTATTTCAATCTTTGGAACTTCTGTATCAACAGACTCGCCCAATCCAACCGAGCAGGCAAAAAAAAGCATAAAAATTGCGCTACCAATAGAAGATAAAAGCAAAAAATTTAAAATTTTCTTAAACATATAATCGCTCCGTAACTTTTTATATTTTTGATTAATCGATGGAAGAAAAACTTTAAAACTATATTATATTTTCGACCCATTTTTGAATAAAGTAAAGTTTTTTCCGCAAGAATGATAAAAAAGGTGCTTGTTGACAAAAAAATTGAACACCATTTTTTTACCAAATGAATAAAAGCGCAAGCGGATTTACAATTTGCGAAGACTTTGAGCGATTAAAACGATTAAAGTGCGAAGCACCCAAACAAATACAAGCGCAGCGCGAGCTCAATCCGTCTGTAGCAAATTGGAAATCCGCGGGAGCGTTTATTGTTCAATTTATAAAAATTTGCAATATTCACTTTTTTATCATTCTTGCACAAAACGCAATAATAACTTGAAATTATTTCAGTTTACGCAACACTATTTTAACTTTAGAATAAAAGCATAAAAAGCGTTAGCGCTGGAAGGGGCAAGCCGCAGGCTTGTTGCGGAACGGAACAGGACGAAGTGCTGTGAAGTGAAGCAATGAAACCCCGGACATAGCGACCGAAAATTGAGCGCAGCGAGATTTTTGGGAACGCCCTGAAACGAAAAATATTTTTTAGAGGTATAAAATGGGCAACAATTATTTTAATTCTATTCCATGGCGTGAAGCCAGACTTCAGCTTGGACATTGCCGCTCTATGAGCAAGGACGAATTTGCGGACGGCGTAAAGGCTTTAAAGGGCTTGAAAATCGTTATCGTCGGTTGCGGCGCACAGGGATTGAACCAGGGATTGTGCCTTCGCGACAGCGGTCTTGATGTATCTTATGCTTTGCGCGAATCTGCAATCACAGAAAAACGCCAGTCTTGGAAAAACGCTACAGAAAACGGATTTAAAGTCGGCACTTACGACGAGATGATTCCTACCGCTGACCTTGTTGGAAACCTTACTCCAGACAAGCAGCACACTCCTGTAATCACAGAAGTAATGAAAAGAATGAAAAAAGGCTCTGCATTGTGGTATTCACACGGCTTCAATATGATTGAAGAAGGAATGCAGATTCGTAAAGATATTACTGTAATCATGTGCGCTCCAAAAGGTCCAGGAACGGAAGTTTACCACGAATTCCAGCGCGGATTCGGTGTTCCAGACCTTATCGCCGTTCATCCGGAAAACGACCCGGAAGGAAAAGGATGGGCAATGGCAAAGGCTCTTGCAGTCGGCATGGGCGGAAGCAAGGCCGGTGTTCTTGAATCAAGCTTTGTTGCGGAAGTAAAATCTGACCTTATGGGCGAGCAGACAATCCTGTGCGGAATGCTGCAGGCTGGAACAATCTGCTGCTACAACAAGATGGTTGCCGACGGAATGGATCCTGAATATGTTACAAAACTTTTGATGCACGGCTGGAACGTAATCTCTGAGGCATTAAAGTTCGGCGGAATTACAGGAATGATGGACCGGCTTTCCAACCCGGCAAAAATCAAGGCCAACGAGCTTTCTAAAGAAATCAAGACATTGCTCACACCGCTTTACCAGAAGCACATGGACGACATCATTTCTGGAAAATTCTCTTCAACAATGATGAAGGACTGGGCGAACAAAGACCACGACCTTCTTACATGGCGCGAAGAAACAGGAAAACTTCCGTTTGAAAGCCAGAAGGAAAGTTCTGTTGAAATAAGCGAACAGGAATATTTTGACAAGGGTATTCTGATGGTAGCAATGATTAAAGCCGGATGCGAGCTTGCATTTGAAACAATGGTTGACGCAGGAATCAAGGAAGAAAGCGCATACTACGAATCTCTTCACGAAGTTCCGCTCATCGCAAACCTTATTGACAGAAAGCGTTTGTACGAAATGAACCGCGTAATTTCCGACACAGCGGAATACGGCTGCTACCTGTTCTCAAACGTAGCTACTCCAATGATGGAAAAAGAGCTTATGCCTAAACTAACCACAGAAGTCATCGGAAAAGGCCTTAACGTAAAGGACAACGGCGTAAACAACGCTGAGCTGGTTGCCGTAAACGCAGAAATCCGCAACCACCCGATTGAAGTGGTCGGCCGCAAACTGCGCGCTTACATGACCGCAATGAAACCGTTGATTTAACCAAAGATTAAATTATTGTAACAACAAAGAGGCTTTGTGATTTTTTCACAGAGCCTTTTTTTTTTACATTTTTTTGCGCCCAGCAGATTTCCTCTCTATCACAAACTATTTTTTTTCTTTACACTAAATTTGCCGTTTGCTACCGAAAGCGGCAAAATAAAAAAGTATTAACAATACGAGGAGAAACAAGTGAAAAAATCAATTTTTGCAATTGCGCTCGCAATGCTATGTTCAAGCTTAATTTTTACAGGCTGCGCATCAGTTCCTGAACCAAAGACAGCGGAAGACAATCTTTTGTACGGAAATGTCTATTTTAATTTTTCATGTATTCCAAACAACTACGGAATTCCAGCTTCCAGCACAAAAAAAGACGGAATTGAAGTAAATTTCCAGAACATAAAAACAAAACGCATAATAAAAATGGTCACAAACCACAAAGGCGAATTCATACGAAAAAATATTCCGGACGGAACATACATAATTCACAGCCTGAAAGCAAAAGTGAACTACGGAAACGGTTACGAAGCGGAATATGAAGCAAAATTTGACAAAAACAAGACAACGAACTTCCATTTTATTTCCCTGGCAAATTCTGTAATGAACATGGGCGTCATCAATCTTGATATTTCTATAACCGACATCAATTATTATTCATGGCGCGTTGAATGGGACAAAGATTTTTCAGAAGCGTACTACAAGTTTACATCAGAACACGGAGATTCCAGCTGGCTGGAAAAAACCTGGTACACAAGAACTGAAACTATTGAATAATTCCTAAAGTTCATAGTTGAATCTGCTGAAATTCAGCTATGAACCAAGCCGCACAACAGTTTTACTCATTTTTTCAAGAGAATACTCTGATTTTGAATTGCGCCCATCAGGACGGTCTTTTTATGTTCAAAACAACCGGGGCGTTGCGGGGTGTCCCCGCAGAATGGGGTATGGCGAAAACCGGCAGGGTTGAGCCTAGGGGAAAGACTTTTCCCCTCATCATTTTTTTTTAACCCTTTATCTAAAACTATGATATAATGGATATATTCTGTCAAAACGTTTTTTAGGCAGTGAGTTTGCTTACGCTGTTTTAGAACATTTTACAAGCCGTATTTTTTAATTTTTCAAGGAGATTCCGATGGCTGAAAATTCCTCAGAATTCAAACCCTATATTCCGGCTGACAAAATTACTCCGGAATTTACAATTACATCAATTTTAACCGGTATTATACTTGCGATTGTTTTTGGCGCCGCAAACGCTTATTTAGGCTTACGCGTTGGAATGACAATTTCCGCTTCTATTCCGGCCGCGGTTATCGCAATGGGCATTACGCGAATCATTTTTAAGAAAAATTCTATTCTTGAAAGCAATATGGTTCAAACAATCGGTTCTGCCGGTGAATCTGTTGCCGCCGGCGCAATTTTTACAATGCCTGCCCTGTTCCTTTGGGCAAAAGAAGGTTTAATAGAGCAGCCAAGCATTCTTACAATTTCGCTGATTACACTTTGCGGCGCAATTCTGGGAGTTCTTTTTATGATTCCGCTCCGCAATTCAATTATTGTCCAGGAACACGGAACTCTGCCATACCCGGAAGCGCAGGCCTGCGCCGAGGTTCTTCTTGCAGGAGAAAAGAAAGGCTCTACCGCAAAAGCTGTGTTCTCTGGAATGGGAATCGCCGCTTTATTCAAATTCATTGTTGACGGACTGAAAGCCGCCATGGGCGCAATCGTTGTTCCATTAAAATCTTTTAAAACTGAATTTTCCGCAGAAATTTATCCTGCCGTACTTGGTGTAGGTTATATCTGCGGATTTAAAATTTCTTCCTTTCTTTTTGCCGGCGGTCTGCTCGCCTGGTTTGTAATGATACCTTTAATCGTCGCTTTTGGCGGAAACACTGTTTTGTTCCCGAGCACCATCAGCGTAGCTGAGCTTTATGCCGCAGGCGGTGCTGGCGCTATCTGGTCGCAATATGTACGCTATATCGGCGCAGGCGCTCTGGCAGCCGCGGGAATCATCAGCCTTGTAAAATCGCTTCCTTTAATCTGCAAAACTTTTGCAAGCGCAATCAAAGGGCTGAAAGGCACGGATTCTTCTGGCAGCAACGAAAGGACATCGCATGAAATAAGCATAAAAGCCGTAATCATCGGTATTTTTATAACTGCAATGGCAATATGGCTTCTTCCTCCGCTTCAGGCTGGAATAGTCAGCGCGATTTTGATTGTTGTGTTCGGATTTTTCTTTGCAACCGTTTCTTCAAAAATGGTAGGTCTTGTAGGCTCTTCAAACAATCCGGTTTCCGGCATGGCAATTGCAACTCTTTTGATTTCAACAATCCTTCTTAAAATCTCCGGCGACACCGGCGCTCACGGAATGGTTAGCGCAATTACAATCGGTTCAATTATATGCGTAATTGCCGCTATTGCCGGAGACACCTCGCAGGACTTGAAGACCGGTTACCTTCTTGGAGCTACGCCAAAAAAGCAGCAAATCGGCGAATTGATTGGCGCTGTAATTTCCGCATTGACAATCGGCGGAATTTTAATCCTTCTGAATTCCGCATGGGGCTTTGGTTCAAAAAATCTTGCCGCGCCACAGGCCACGCTGATGAAACTTGTAACTGAAGGGGTCATGCAGGGCAATCTTCCATGGAGCTATGTATTTATAGGCGCTATGTGCACTGTTGTATTTGAACTGCTCGGATTGCCATCTCTTGCCGTAGCAATCGGTATCTACCTTCCGATTGAACTGACCGCAACAATTATGATTGGCGGCTTCTTGCGAAAACTTATGGACAGAAAAAACAAGGCAAGCTCATGTGAAAATTCAAAGGGCGTATTATTCTGCTCAGGCCTGATTGCCGGAGAAGGATTAATGGGCGTTCTTCTTGCAATCCTTACAGTTACAAAAATAACTGATAAAATCTCTGTAGGCGCTAAGCTTCCTGAAGGATTAAGACTTGCCGGCTCTATTATTATACTGGCGGCGCTTATTGCATTAATCGTTTATAACAACCGTCCTGCAAAAGATGAAGAAGAATAAAAAACAAAGTCCGAATCTTTTGGATTTAATTCCCTGTTGCTCTAAAAAACACAGATACGAAGTCGACGGGGAAGGAAAAGTTACAGTTTTTGTGGAAAACAAGGGATTTTTTAATTTCGTGGCACAAAAACTGTTAAAAAAACCAAGATTTTCTCAAATTCATCTGGAAGAACTCGGAAGCTTTATCTGGCAAAATATTGATGGAAAAAAGAATGTTAAGGAAATAGCTGATTTACTTCACGAAAAGTTCGGGGAAAAGGCAGAACCGCTCTATCCCCGAATTTCAGTGTACATAAAAATCCTTAAAAACTACGGATTTATTGAATGATTTCCTATCGAAATTCACGTCAAAATCTGTTAAAGTCTTCTTATGAATCAAGTCACAATAACAGTTTTGCCTGAGCAGGAATCAGATTCAGCGCATATCCAGAAACTAATAAAAAATGAGCTTTCAAAAAAAAATCTTCCTTCTGATTTTTCAAAATTCAATCTGGAAAAAAAATCAATCGATGCGCGCCACGGTCAGCTAAAATTCCATCTGCGATACTCAATTTTTTATAAGGATGAGGAAAATTCCGCCGCGGCATCCTCGCTCCTTCCAAAATGGCAAAAAGTTTCCGGGTCAAAGGCAGTTGTAATCGTAGGCTCTGGTCCGGCAGGTCTTTTTGGAGCATTAAAACTTCTTGAAAGTGGCGTAAAACCTGTAATAATCGAACGCGGCGAAGAAACTTTTGGACGAAAAAAAACAATCGCAAAAATCAGTACAAAAGAGTCTGTAAATCCAGATTCAAACTATTGCTTCGGGGAAGGCGGTGCCGGAACTTTTTCTGACGGAAAACTCTACACAAGAAGCAACAAGCGCGGTGACATTTCCAAAATCCTAAGAATTTTCAATTATTTCGGCGCAGATGAAAAAATCCTTACAGACGCACATCCGCACATCGGAACAGACAAGCTGCCGGGCGTTGTAAACAAAATGAAGGATTTTATAATCGCCCATGGCGGAGAAATTCATTTTAACTGCAAATGCACTGACTTTATCTGTGTGAATAACAAAATCACGGGAATAAAAACCGTAAATGTAAAGACAAACGAAGAAAAAATATTTTCGGGCAGCGCAGTTCTTCTTGCAACCGGACATTCTGCAACTGACATCTACGAAATAACTGCGAAGCACGCGCCGGAATCACTGGAAGCAAAAACCTTTGCAATCGGAGCGAGGGTTGAACATCCCAGAGACTTGATTGACAGGATTCAATACCACGGAAAAACCGAAGGAATGGGAGCGGCCGAATACCGGCTTACAGCGCAAGTTCACGACAGAGGCGTATATTCATTCTGTATGTGTCCGGGAGGATTTGTTGTTCCTTCAAGCTCCGGACCGGACGAAATCGTTGTGAACGGCATGAGCGCCGCCGGCAGAAATTCCCGCTGGTCCAACGCCGCTTTTGTTGTGGAAACACGGCCGGAAGACATACCGGAAACTTTTATTGAGCAGGCAAAATCCTGCGGCTGCAAAGCGCTCGCCGGACTTTTATACAGAACGTGGCTTGAAAAAGAAGCAAAACGGCACGGAAAGGGGCAAGCCGCGCCGGCTCAGAAACTTACAGATTTTATCGCAAAAAAAGACTCAAAGGACTTTCCCCAGACAAGCTACACACCGGGCATAACCGCATCCAGAATTGACCAGTGGCTTCCAAAAGCAATATCCGAAAGACTTACGGAAGCGTTCAAAATATTTGGTAAAAATATGAAAGGCTTTTTAAGCAAGGACGCAATAATAATTGCAATTGAAACAAGAACCAGCACGCCGGTACGAATCAGAAGAAACAAAGAAACTTGTGAATGTATCTCGCTCCAGGGGCTTTTTCCTGCCGGCGAAGGGGCCGGGTACGCAGGAGGAATTGTTTCCTCTGCCCTTGACGGAGAAAATGTCTGCGCCGCTATTCTGAAAAAACTGCTGTAAGAAAGCGGCTGAACACAGATTTTACAGAAAGCTCATCCTAGCGAAGCCAGCTGTTCCCATCTTTCGTATTTATTCTCCAAAAGTCCGTTTACTTCCGCATACTCGCGGTTTATCGCCTCAAAATCCACTTTTTCACCGGAAGACATTTTTTCTTCCAGTTCAGATTTTTTTTCTTCCAGCACTAAAATTTCCTGCTCAATCGCCTCAAACTCTTTCTGCTCCTTAAAAGAGCGTTTCCGCTTTTCCACAGCAGCAGACTCCGCAGAGTTTTTTTCAGAATCCGCAGCCTTCGCCCTTTCCTGTTTTTCCGAAAGTTCCTGCTCCCTAAGCTTTTCTTCCCTAAACTGAATATATTCCGAGCACTTACCAACAAAACCGCTGATATTTCCGTCATCTTCAAGAATAAAAAGCGAATCGCATACCTTGTCCATAAAATAGCGGTCATGGCTCACAACAAGCAGACATCCCTGATAGCTTTCTAAAAACTGCTCAAGCACATTCATGGTAAAGATGTCAAAATCATTCGTAGGCTCATCCAGAATCAAAAAATTCGGATTTTCCATCAGCAGGCGTATAAGAAAAAGCCGTTTACGCTCGCCGCCGCTAAGATTTTCAACCGCAGCGCCCTGAATCTTTCCTTCAAAACCAAATTCAGAAAGAAATTGTCCGGCGCTCAGGGTTTTTCCGTCATTTCTTGTTATAAACTCAGCAGATTCCTTCAGATATTCCAGAACAGAAATTTTTGTATCCTTAAAAACCGGATTCTGGTTGTAATATCCAAAAAAAGTGTTTTCACCAACAACAACAGTTCCAGAATCCGGTTGCAGATTTCCTGTAACAATATTCAAAAAAGTTGATTTTCCAGAACCATTGTCTCCAAAAATACCGATCCGCTGGCCTTTAGTAAAAACATAGGAAAAATCAGAAATAACAGGCACAATTTTTTCCGCTTCCGCAGAAACATACCCTTTCGGAAATTTTTTGCTTACTGAATGAAGTTCCAAAACCTTTCCGCCCAGACGCCGCCCCTGAACTTCAAAAGAAAATCCCCTGTCAGCCTGAAACTTTTCCCGATTAATAAGCTGCATATCACGCTGAATCCGTGCCTTCGCCTTAGTTCCCCGCGCGCAAGGTCCGCGCCGCAGCCAGTCGCGCTCAAAACGCAAGACAGCCTCAATTCTTCTGTCCGTATTCTGCTCAATCTCAGCCTCAATTTCCTTTTTATCAAGATAATCCGAATAATTCCCCTGATAAAGTTTTATCCGATGCCTGAAAAGCTCAAAAATATTGTTGCAGACCGCATCCAGAAAATAACGGTCATGAGTAACCATCAAGACCGTCCTGTCCGTATTGCAAAGATAATTCTGCAGCCAGGTAATAGTCTTTATATCAAGATGGTTCGTAGGCTCATCCAAAAGCAAAAGTTTAGTGTCCTCCACCAAAACCTGAGCCAACGCAACCTTTTTAAGCATTCCCCCGGAAAGAGTTCCCATTTTTCGGGTCATATCTGTAATTCCCAACGTCGAAAGAATAGAACTTACCTGCGCCTCATAGTTCCACAAGTCCTTCTGCTCCATCAGAACATTCAGCTCATCAAACGATTTTTGAACAGCACCATTTCCGCCGTCACTTCCAAGCCGGCCGCAAACTTCCAGATATCTTTGGATAATTTTCAGTTTTTCAGAGCCACCCTTAAAAATATGCTCACGGATTGTATCATTTTCCAAAAAACGCGGATTCTGCGGCAAAAAAGAAATACCGGCCGATTTATTAATAACAACATCCCCCTCATCCGGCTGAAAGACACCTGCAATTGTATTCAATAATGTCGATTTTCCAGTTCCATTGCGACCGATTAAAGCAGCCTTGTCCCCTTCGTTCAATCCAAAAGTCACACCAGAAAACAAAGGCTCTTCACGCCCGATTTTTTTCAAATTATTAACCGAAAGAATATTCATAAAAAGATTATACCAAAACTCGCAAACAAAAAAAATGGGAAAGATTGAGCCGCAAAAGACCAGGCTCAAAAAAAACAACCCCCGACGCAAGCTTTATCAAGCACCGGAGGCTGTGGCCTCAACAAAAAATAACGGAACGTCCGGGTTTGGCGGAAAAATCAGTCCGCAAAAAGAGGAGTAGAAAGGTATCTGTCGCCAGTATCCGGGAAAAGAACAACAATCTGCTTGCCGTCATTTTCAGGACGCTTTGCAATCTCTACAGCCGCCCACAGAGCCGCTCCAGAAGAAATGCCAACAAGGACACCCTCTTTTCGGCCGACCAGCTTGCCGTATGCAAAAGCATCCTCGTTTGCAACGCGTACAACTTCATCATAAACATTTTTATCCAGAACATCAGGAACAAATCCAGCGCCAATTCCCTGAATTTTATGAGGTCCGGCAACACCTGTAGAAAGAACAGGCGAGGATGCCGGTTCAACAGCAGCAATCTTTACGCCAGATTTTTTTTCCTTAAGAAATTTTCCAACACCAGTAACAGTTCCACCTGTACCAACTCCGACAACAAACCAGTCGACCTTTCCATCTGTATCTTCCCAAATCTCAGGACCAGTTGAATCATAATGAGCCTTAGGATTCGCCGGATTCACAAACTGTCCGGGAATAAAACTGCCAGGTGTGGCCGCATGAATTTCTTCCGCCTTTGCAATAGCACCCTTCATTCCTTTAGAGCCGTCTGTAAGCACGATTTCCGCACCATAAGCCTTAATAATCTGCCTGCGTTCAACCGACATAGTTTCAGGCATTACAATAATCACCTTGTACCCGCGCGCAACGCCGACAGACGCCAGACCAATTCCAGTATTTCCAGAAGTAGGCTCAATTATCGTGGCGCCAGCTTTAATTTTTCCAGATTTTTCCGCCTCATCCAGCATAGCCTTCGCGACCCTGTCCTTGACACTGCCGGCCGGATTAAAATATTCAAGTTTTGCAAAAATTTTAGCCTTAAGACCAAATTCCTTTTCGATATGAGAAAGCTCCAAAAGCGGAGTATGACCAATCAGCAAGTCTGCCGAAGAATAAATATTAGACATAAATAACTCCTTTTTCCTACTATTTCTATAGGTTTATATAATATATAACACTAATCAGCATTTATGTCAAACAAAAAACACTTTTTTTTCTGATTTATCTTCCGGGCGCTAAGATTCCATCACGCGGCACGCAAAAGCCGCATCCCTAATTCCATCTGAAAACTGTGCTTCCAGGGCCCGCTCACGCTCGGTGCCGCGCCGCCGCGCGGCCCTTTCCGGCCTTGCCGGAAACCCCTCCACCGCAGCGCAGGACTCTTCCCTGGAACGCGGCGTTAAAAAAAACAAGGGAACACCCGTAAAAAGGCGTTCCCCGTCAAAATAAAAAGATAAAAAAAAAGCCCGGCGGCTGCCTACTTTCCCACCCCTAGAGGCAGTATCATCGGCGTTAGAGAGCTTGAC
>OIXL01000934.1_pt1 | contig 12619 bp, 12 predicted proteins | sample 1587761 | NCBI WGS metagenome assembly OIXL01 (sample SAMN03283246) | human gut metagenome | biome: human-associated habitat; material: feces | host: Homo sapiens | place: Peru | collected 2012 | reverse complement strand
ATCTACAAAATTCATTTAACATAAAAAAGGCCGCCCTTTTTGAAGTCTGTTAATAACTTCTAGGACAGCCCCTTGCAGGAAAATATATTTTTTTTAAGGGTTGAATAAATGAGCGTACTAAAGAATCTGCAAGATTTAAGCGATTTGGAGTTTTACAAATGCGCCGAAAAATTGCAGGACGATATAACCGATTTTTGCTTGCGGGATTTTGGATTGAAGAAAAGCCCGCGAAGCGTAAAACAGGTAATAAAAAATATCGACGAAAAAGACCAAGAGGAGATTAACGCGATATTTGCAAAATATGGCAGAACGCCAAACCAGCAATTTAGAAGCGAATACCCCGAATGGTTTTTGAAGAGCCGAAAGCTGAAATTGATAAAACATACCGATACGCTCATAGGTTGCATAATTGAAGCAAACTTGATTTATGCCGTAAGCCTTGCGGAGTGCGACCAGCGGCGAGAATTGCAAAACAACGCAATAGGCGTATGCGGCAACCTTTACAGGGAATTACAGTATTTAAAACGCCACCTACCAATAAATCTAAACTGGATAACAGGAACGCTCGCAATGATAAAGCGGGAAGAAGTTTTATTGAAAGGCTGGCGACGAAGTGACAATAAAACACGAAAGAAAATTACAGAGGGTAAAGTTTAATTTTGCGAGTGCGGCTAATTTCTGCAATGCCAACAACAATGGCAATGCCAACTACAACAACGCGAGCAATGCGAACAATTACGTTCGCCCCCGATTTGAATGGCGCATAAAGTTTTTAGACAAATGCGTTATGTGAAGGAAACTTTATCCCGTGCGAAAGCCGAATAAGGCGAGCGACGCGGTTAGTTACGACTAGAACCGCTACACGCGCCCGCCCCCATTTTTTGAGGTTAGAAAATGTATGAGATTTTAACTGATTTGAACATTTTACACGAAGCATATTTGCAATGCAAAAAAGGCGTAGAGTGGAAAGAATCAGTCCAGCGATACGGAATGTATGAACTTCTAAACATCGCGGAATTGAGCGAGATCCTTAAAAATCATACCTACAGGCAAAAACCGTTCTACGAGTTCGATATAAACGAACGGGGAAAGAAACGACACATTAAAAGTCTGCACATAAGCGACCGCGTACTACAACGCGCACTCTGCGACAATATCTTAACACCAGCGACAAAGAAATATTTGATTTATGATAACGGCGCAAGTGTCAAGGGTAAAGGTATAGAGTTCACCCGCAAGAGATTACAGGCACACTTAGAAAAATATTACAGACGATACGGGCGCGACGGTTATGTTTTGCAAATCGACTTCTCAAAATATTTTGACAATATCGACCACAGGCAAGTTTTGCGGCTTTTCGCCAAGCACATAAACGACGCGGAAACAATGCAGTTATTCACGCACCTTGTAGCGACATTCGGCGACGGCGGCAAGGGCGTAGGCATTGGCTCTCAAATATCGCAAATCATAGGGATTTACTACCCTACCGAAATAGACAACTACTGCAAGATTGTAAAAGGCTGTAAGTATTACGGGCGATATATGGACGACACCTATATAATACACTCCGACAAAGATTTTTTGAAAACGCTATTAAAAGAGATTGAGAAAATCTGCGGGCGTTTGGGAATCGTAATAAACAAAAAGAAAACGCAGATTATAAAACTTTTGCAGGGCTTCACATTTCTAAAAATCCGCTATATCTACGGCGAGCATGGAAAAATAATAAAAATCCCCTGCCGTAATTCCATAACACGGGAGCGGCGGAAATTAAAGAAATTGAAAAACTTTGCTCTTGCAGGGCGCGTAACGCCCGAAGAAATCCGCGAGCAATACAAAAGCTGGCGCGGGAATCTGATTAAATACAACGCATATAAAAGCGTTCGTTTTACGGACGCATTATATAAATCTTTATTTTGAGGGCAAAAATGGGAAAATCAAAAAAAACGGAAATCGACCGTGAAAGAATCGAAAGCGAGATAAGGACGCTCACTTCAAAGCTGGACGCGCCTACGAGTGATATAGGCGACTGGAAAATCATCAAGATTTACGAAGCGCGGCTTGGCGGTGAAAGCGACCCGTACAACTACGAGGAACTAAAAGCGGCACGCCAAGCAGTACGCGACGAAATCAACGCGCTACAGACACAGCTGGCCGAATCCGGCGAGGGGGAATAATGCAAAAAGGGATTGTATTATCACAGGCGGACATCAAAAAGATTATCGCCGAATATTTTAAAGTAAGCGAGGATAAAGTCGTTCCAACACGCTATAGTTTCATAATTCTGGAAGAAAAGGACGACGGAAAACCGCATATTAAATAAAACATACGCCCCGTAATTTTGGAGACCTTTTTCAGTGGCCTTTAATTTTGCGGGGCTTTTTTATGCACAAAATGACTATAAGAGTATGGCAAACGACGGCGAAGTAAAATTCGGAACGAAAATAGACGAAAGCGGGCTAGATAAAGGCTTGCGGAGCGTCAAGAACAAAGTAAACAACACATCAAAAGACCTCAACAAAGGCGCGAAAGCTGTAAACGAATTAAAAACTGTTTTTAATGAAACAGGCGGAGCGGCGGCAGGGTTCGCCAGCAAAATGGGAAGCGTAGCAAGCGGCGGAGGCGCAGTCGCAGCAGGAATCACCGCCGCAATATTGGCAGCTAAAAAGTACATCGAAACCCTTAAACAGGCAAACGAAGCCTACAAGGTGCAGGAAAAGGCGGAAAGCGCGCTTGCAAAAGCAGCCGAAAACAACCCGTATTTGAACCGCGAAAGCGTACAGCACTTAAAAGACTATGCGAGCGAAATTCAAAATGCAAGCAATTTCGGCGACGAGGGAACAATAGACGTAATGGCGCAGCTTGCCGCCTCCGGGCGCAGTGAAAGCGAGATAATGAAGCTGGTCGCCGTAGCCGCGGACTATGCAGCCGCAAAGCATATAAGCCTCGAAAGTGCAGTCCAGAACCTTAATAAATCATACAGCGGGTTTGCCGGAGAATTGGGCGAACTTTTCCCGGAAGTAAAGGCATTGACGGCGGAGCAATTGAAGAACGGCGAGGCGGTGGACATAATCGCACAGAAATACAAAGGGTTTGCAAAGGAGGCGGCGGACAGCGGCACGCAGGCAAAGAACGCATTCGGCGACTTCATGGAATCCATCGGAAGAATCGCAAATCCGGCATTCGAGGCGGTGAACAGAATCGCAAAATCATTCTGGGAACTCATGACAACCGGCATGACAAACTTCAACAACGCATTGGAGACCGCAAGCCAGAAGTGGGGAATCGGAGGAACAAAACGGAGCGTTGACGAGGGAGTCAATTTAATAAACACGGAATTCCAGGATTCACAGACCGGGAAAATGCGGGGAGCGGAGGAAGTCCAGACAAAAGAATACCTTGAATGGCTGAACCAGGAGCTTGAAATCCGCAATAAAATAAACGGAACGCTTACGAGCGAGGAAATGCAGGCGCTGATTCTGATAAAATCCGAAATCAGAAGAAGAAACGAGATAGAAAAGGCGGCAAAGGCGGAAGAGAAAGCGGCGCAGGCAAAAGCAGAGGCAGCGGTAAAGACCAAGGAAGCGCAGAAAACAGCGGACGACTACGCAAAAGACAGCAACAAGAAATTACAGGAAAGCCTTTACGCGCTGGAAGTCGAAGCAAAGGCAAAGGGTGAAGCCGTAAGCGCGCAGGACAAATACAATGTCTATCTGCAATCGTACATTGACCTGCTGACCAAGACGGAGGACGCAATCAAAGAGGGCTACCCCGTAGAACAGAAGCGGCTCGAACAGCTCAAAGAAGCGAAGAAGGCTGTTGACGAGGCAGCGGACGCGGAGGAAAAACTCGCCGCCGCAATCCAGTACACACAGGCGGCAACAGACGCATTGAACAGCGGCACAAAGAACCTGACACCGGCGGAAGAGCTGGACGCAGAAATAAAACAGCTTGACGACATCAAGGCGAAAATCGAAGCCATGAGCGACGCGGAGGTATTGGCGGCGCAGGAGGCGGCGGACGAACAGCTTACAAAATCAGAACTGATTGCCGGGCTGAACGAGGCGGAAAAACAGGCGACACTTGCGAAAGTAGAGGCAATCACCGCAACAGAAGAAAGCTGGTGGGACAAATACGCAAACCAGCAAGAGCAGCTCCTTGAAATGAAAAAAGCCGTTGACGAAAGCGAGGTACTAAGCGAAGAGGAAAAAATCGAAGCGTTAAAAGCCCTAGATGAGGAATACAGCAAGAGCCGCAAACAGCAGTTCGCGGAACTGGCGACGCAGATAAAAGGCTACACCGACCAGGCGGTGGATATTATGAATCAGGCGGCGGACTTAATGCTTGACGGAGTGAAAAACCAGTCTGCGGCGGAACAGGCGGAGCTTGAGACAAAATACCGCAAGGGCGAAATATCCGAAGAGGAATACAACAAGAAAGTCGCCGAATCGAAAAAGAAAGCCGCAAAGGAGCAGTACAAGATTCAGATGTGGCAGTGGGGCGCAAGCATACTACAAGCTACGGCGAATATCGCTCAGGGTGTTTCTATGGCAATCGCACAGGGCGGCTTTCCTGCCGGACTGATTACGGGCGCATTGGTCGGAGCGGCGGGTGCTGTGCAGATTGCAAGCATAATAGCAAGCAAGCCTACCCCGCCGAGCTTCTCAACAGGCGGAATCGTGGGCGGCTCATCCACGCACGGCGACAATATAGCGGCGAACCTCAACAGCCGTGAAATGGTTATGAACATGAGCCAGCAGAAAGGCCTGTGGGACTTCATAAACGGCGGAAGCAGGAGCGCGGGAGGCGGCGCAAACATCGTGATAAACAACAGCGCGTCTAATCTTGTCCGGGCGCAGCCACAGATAACAAAAGACAAAATCGAACTGCTGATTGACGCGCGGGTAAACGACAGCCTTAAAAACGGACGCTACAACAATTCCTTGAACATGGCGCAGCAGGGAATGAGCGGCGATTTTTACGGAATATAGGGGGAAGACATGGCGGAAAACTGGAGCGCATACGTAAACACGGACTTCTACGGACAGGACGGCGGATATAAGGACAACACCGAGAAGGTGGAATTCAAGAGCGGGCGCGAGATACTTTATCTTAAGAACAGCGCGCCAAAGAAAGAGCATTCCCTGAATCTGCGGTGCGGGGACAAGGGAACGCCAAAGACGGACGGCAGAACGGAGTTCGAGCATTTCCTTTACTGGTTCGAGAACACCGTGAAAAGCGGAACAGTTCCGTTTTATCTTACGGACATAATCACCGGAAGCGGCATGAGACTCTACAGAATCGAGGTTGACGGATGGACGGGGCAGAAATACAAGGAAATCAGCATAAAGCTGAAAGAGGAATAGGCGCATGAATATTTTCAGACAGCTGTCGGAGGGCGGCGGCTACAATCTGCCGTACCTCGTGAACCTGTACAGCCCGGACGGAGCGGCGGACTTCTACCTGATAAACGACAATCAGAACATGGAGTACAACGGGCACACATACGCGGCAAGCAATTTCACATACACACCGTCCACCGACGGAAGCGCGACATTCAACGTGGAGCTTGCGGAGCATGACGAGATAATAGAGATTCTGGAGGACAACTATTATTTCCATGTGGATGTAATCGGCGTATTCAACGGCGAATCAGTGGAGGCAATATCCATGCACCGGCACAAGTACGGCGAGGCGACCTGGGACGGCGCGAAGCTAGAGATGAAGCTGAACAAAGACGACCGTGGAAGCATGACATTCCCCGCATTGATTTTCAATTCCTACAACAACCGAGGAAACAGTTAAAATGAAATATGATGATCTGCTAAATATCCCGTTCAGGAAATTCGGGCGCGATAAAAACGGCTATGACTGCTACGGCGTAGTAATAGAGTGCTGCAAGCGCGCGGGCACACCGCTAAAAGATTTGTACGGCGGAATTGTAGACCTGCCAGCAAACCGCGTAAATGACTATATACGCGGGGGATTGAATGTCAAACAAATACCCGTCCCGAAAGTCGGCGGGCTGATATATTCAATCTACAAAGGCAATGCTCATGTAGGATATATCGTTTCACGCGGTTTAGTCCTGCACGCAACCATAGACAAGGGCGTTAAACTGTCGCCTTTGGCGGCATTGCGCCCCATAGCATATTATGAGGTTGTAAATGAAAGCGACGCTATACAAGGAACTATCAAACAGACAGACACCGATTGAACTGCCAGCGGGCAAAAGCCTAAAAGAAGCCCTGCCTGACATCGACCTTGAAAACGCAATTATTGTTGTAAATGACAAAATCGTAAAACCCGATTACATACTACAAGAAAACGATGTCGCAATGATAAGAGTTACTCCGTCGGCGATGACAACAATTATACTTGTAGCAACAGCGGTTGTGGCAGTGGCGGCAGGCATAGTCGGCGGAATAGCCCTTTACAAGGCAAAGAAGGCAGCGAAAAAGGCGGAAGAAGAGCTTGAAAAGATGAAGAAGCTCACCAACAAAAGCGACATCGACAACCGCCCGTTTCTGCGCGGGGCAAGCAACACTGTGGCTACAGGCAACAGCCAGCCGTATATCATCGGGCGGCATTTTTTCACACCGTATCTATTGGGCAGCCCGTTTTATAAGATTACAGGAACGGACGGCGCGAATCAGTACACCTACACAGCCCTTGAGTGCGGGTTCAACAGCCAGATTATACAGACTGTGGCGATAGATGACATAATCATAAAGAAATTCGATGACAGCACGCCGCAGGAAGGCGCGTTCAATCTCGATACAGGCATTTTCGCCGAGGACGGACGCATAGAAATTGCGCAGGACGGCGCATTATTAACGGATCTTCCCGCCCTGAACTACAAGACAGAATCAAAGGCTTGCAATGATGAAATTCCGCACGACAGCGACGTTGAAGCCGGAACGTCTGAATATTTAACATACACGCTCAATCCTTATGCTAAAGATGTGGATATTGCTATCACTTTTCCTTATGGACTTTATGCAATGGACGATGACGGCGACAAGATAGAAACCGAGACGACAATCACGCCGCAGTATTCGCTTGACGGCGGCTCCTCATGGAACAGCTTCACATTCAACAATAACGGCTCAATGACAAACAGGTTCAAGCGCAATGAATCAACAAAAGAACTGCGCTTCGTAGCCCATAAGGATTTTACGGCGGCGGACTATGCGGCGGTAAAAGCAAACGGAGAGAGCGCGATTTACATAAGGCTGCGCAACGGCGGAAGTTCAGGCGACAGCATGATAAAGAACGACTGCTATTGTCTTTTCTATCAGAGCGTATGCTTTGACCCGGAGAAAAGCACGGAAAAAGAGCTTGTGCCGTGCAAGATTGTAGAGGACAGGGAGCGGGCATTCTGCACAATTTTAGGCCTGAAGCTGAAAGCAACCAAAATCAACGAGAACAAACTAAAGAAAATCAATATCATATCGCACGGCGTAGCCCGCACATGGAACGGCACGGAATGGAGCGCGGAGAAGACGGCGACAAGAAACCCCGCGGCATGGGCTCTTGAGATTGAGACAAGCCCAAGCCACCCGGCGAGCAGATACGACGACAGCGAGCTGGATGTGGAGAGCTTCGGCGAATTCTACGAATGGTGCGAGGCGAACGGCTACAAGTTCGACTGGACAGTAACGCAGAACCAGAAGAAGGACGACATCCTGAACTACATCATGGAAGCCACAGGCGCGTGTATCTACACCGATATTTACGGACGGAGAGCCGTAGCATTTGACCACCCGCAGGAAAACGCCCTCGCAGTCTACAACCCACAGAACATCATAAGCATCCAGAACAAGAAGACATTCGGACGCAGAACAGACGCGCTCCGCATTAAATGGGTAAACAGCAGCGATGATTTATTCCAGGAAGATACATATCTGCTCATGCGCGAAGTGAACGGCGTGCCATTGACGCTAAACGAAAACAGCATAATTAAAGACATTACAGTTACAGGAATCACGACCTTTGACCACATCGTCAAATACGCGCGCCGTTTAATGGCCGTTGAGATTTTGCGCCCGAAAACCACCGTTATTGAAGTCGGCAATGAAGGCATTTTCTATACCCCGCTGTCAAAGGTTCTGATCCAGGACGACAGCCTTAAAATTGGAATCGGCAAAGGCTACACAATCCGAGATGTTAAATGGTGGGGCGGATTGCTAAAAAGGATTTACACAAACGAGCCTCTCACATTTGACCCGCAGAAATCCTACGGAATTATTGTCAACTGCTATTCTGCAGACGACGGCAAGCCAATAGCCATCAAGGTTGAAGGAACAGGCACAACCGACGAATTGACGGTTATAACATCCGTCCGCAGCAGCGCGACATTCAAGCCCGAAGCCGGCAATATTTTCAGCTTCGGCGAATTGGACACCGACGGCGAGTTCAGCAAAGTAACGACTGAATACATCATCAGCCAGATAAAGCGGAGCGAAAAGGGATTCAATCTGGAACTGGTGAACTACAACGAGGCCATTTATGACAGCGGCATTATACCCGAATACAAAAGCAACATCACCAAAAAGGCGGCCGCAGATAAAAAGGGAATCCCGGCAGACACGGTAACAAAAGCCGAGCTTGAGAAGGAGGTAGCCCTTGCCGTGGGAAAAATCGACCCCGCGGGAAGCGGAGCGGCGCAGGAAGCGGCAAACGAGGTAGTCCACGGAATCCATTTCACGAACATCCACAGAATCCGCGATATGGAGCTTTCGCTGGAAGAAATACTTGCGAAAATCGACAGCAACGCACAGGAGGCCGCCGCCGGAATTTCCGTATCCGAAGAAGAGATTCTAATAAAGGTCGCAGACACCGAGCGGGGACTCCGCGCCGCATTGGACATTCAGTCATCATCAATAACGGCATTTGTACAGGGCGGCGGCGCGGAGGGGCAGATGTCGCTTTCATTGGAGCTTCCCGTGATGATTGACGCGGCGACACGCGCTAAATTCGTGCAGGCTTCAAGCGAAGCGGAAGTCTCGGATGTATATGCGCAATTGGACGGCACGGACGGAGAAAACATCAGGTATGCAATAAAAGGCAACGCGTCAAGAGCCGCCATAAAGACGCTATGGGACAAGGCTATAGCCGCCGCGCTTATAGCAAGCCAGATTGACCTAAGCGCAACACAGATAAACGTGGCCGCGGAAAACGTAGTTATTACAGGAGACACAAACAAAGGTCAGACCATTATAAGCGGCGGCTATCTACGGGCGGAGCTTATAGAGGCGGAGAAAATTCTTGCAAAAAGGCTCGCAATAAGAAACGGCGGAAGTCTTCAAAGCGAGAACTACAGGGCAGGTGTAGACGGATGGAGAATAAGCAGTGACGGAAGCGCGGAATTCAGCGATGGAACTTTTAGGGGAGAAATAAATGCGACAACAGGAATTATTAACAATGTAGTTGTGTCTGGAAATTCATTGTTTAAAGGTCAGATTATATCAGGCCCATTGGAACTAACACAAGAAGGTTCAGTAGGATTGACGGTAAATCTCCCCGCAGGAACGCCGTACAGTGACGCTCTTACAATGTTGTATGCTTCTGGCTTCAAAGAGGGATTTGCAGAGATTAGCGTAAATCCTTTATTAAGCCATTTCAATGGCATACCGATTACTAAATTTATATTCATCGACTTTAACGACAACCCTCCAGCCACTAAAGGTGAACATTTTTATATAAGAGCATGGGGGCTGGATGGAACAAAACATGAAGTCTCATTGTATGAAGGAGGTGTTTTGGGTGTCTCTTTTTATGCAACTCAAAGTTCCCCAGATTCATATACATTTAAGCTAAAAAATATTCCTACAACAAAGCCTTTAACTTCGGGGATGGTTTGGAACAATAACGGAGTTTTGAATATCGTCTAATTGCGAATGAAAGTTAATAAACTTATTCCGTCATATTCACATTCTTCTATGCAAAAAGTAGCATTCCATTTAGGATTGTCTGTATATACAAAAATTTTTTTTGTTCCTTGCCTAGAAATTTTTTCAACATTTCCAAATGTGTCGCCAAGCATTCCGTTTTTTTCGGACAAATGTACATCATAATTTCCATTGTTAACAACTAAATAAGAATATTTTTGCAAGTCATAAATATGTCCGCTTGAATTTCCTGAAACAAAATAAACTCGCTCATGGTTTATAAACTCAATATCTGGCTGATCATAAAGGTCTAATATCAAGGAAGCTCCACTCGCCAAAGCATAAATATTCTTGTCGCTATACTTTACAAGGCGAAAAGATACATCGCAACTTGAATCATTTTTTATTTCAAAATCATGCAACATAAAAGTATCGCAGGAAACAAACAGAATGGCGAAACAGAACAAAAAAGGAGCAAATAAAAATTTGCTTTTCACTTCTACCCCCCCCCGTCTATAATATTTACGGGGCTGATAAAATTAAGATTTGAATAAGCGCATTATACCACGAAAAACAGAAAAATCAACTTGTTTCTAGCCCGCAATCACAGAAACGCCAGCGGAAAGCAAATCCGGAAGAAAACCAGCCGCCTTCAGAAAAAGAGAGTTTTCCGCATGGTATTTAAGACCGTCAAGGGTAATACGTGAAGCGGAGTAATCCACGCCGCGAGAGCCGTCGGAGAATTCGCGTACATCAACGCCCGATATATAGCCCGCCTCGGAAAGCATGATGATTATATTGGTGAATCGGTTTTCTGATATTTTCAGCGACTTAGCATTAAGCCTTTCCAAATCAAGCGAATCGGAATCAAGACAGTCGTCATAAACGCCGAGTATCCTATGAACCGCAACAAGAGTCTTCATAATTTTATTATCGGTATTTCCAGCCATACCCACATAGTCATTTTATCCCGCGCGGATAGCAGCGCGCCCGCTATGGGAATCGGCGTAGAAATAGCGGTAAATCAAATCCTTTTCGACAATCGGCATGGAATCGCCGACACAATCGGTTACCGGCTCGGCTAATTCTACATCGTAGTATCTGCCTCCCATGTAAGCGCGCAGCCCGAAACATTCAGACAGGCAGAGGGTGAACCGCACACAGGCGGCGCGTTTTGCAATCAGATTGAAAGCGTAGCCGTGATAAATAAAATGCCCGTCCGCATGGGTTTTCTTTTCGGCGCGGACAGAAAACAGATAATCAAAATCACAACCGGCGGGCGGGGCTTTCCAGTGCAACTCTTCATCTTGCGCGGGAACAGCAAACCGGGCATTAAATCCGTCAATGAATCCAGCTAAAAACGCGTTCGCCTTTTCGATTGTATCAATACGCAGGAAGCGGAAGATATAAGGCAAACGCCCCTGCAAGGTCTGCCACAATCTTTCTATGCGTCCTTTGGCTTGCGGAGAGTATGCGGCTATCAATTCTATTTTTAATTCATTGCAGGTTTTCTGCCATTGCGTTTCTGATTTTTCCGACCCCTCCAATTGTTCTTGAATTGTGCATTTTTGTAGACAGTCTTTTGTAACGAAGAAACACGCCGAGCGGTCGGAATAAATGGAGCGCGGAAGCCTTCCGCCCGTCCGCATAAAAATCTGATAAAGAAGCTGATAATAGCCTAAAAGGCATTCATTGGCGCAGAAATACAGGGCTATAATTTTATGCGTGGCGTCGTCTACAGCGCCGTGGAGCGTAACCTTTTTGCCGTTCATAAACCAGTCATGCCGGGAAGCGTCTATCTGTATCAAATCGCCCTCGTTCGGACGCTCATCGCGCGGCAGATGTTTTTTCTTTTCGCGCACAGGAATGCGCGCCCGGGGCGACACAATACCAGCCGAGGAAAGCGCGGTGTAAAAAGTCGTATATGACGGCAGGGCGGAATAATGCAGATAATCCGCGCAATCATCACGAAACGACATGAACGGCGTACCGTCAAAATTTTTATAATCGGCAGCGATCCGCGCCCAATCGTATTTTTTATTTTTAGGCTTGCGCCCGGTGTTGCCGTGAATCCATATAGCGTCGCCGAATTGCAGATAGCGCATTTTGAGCCGCCACACCGAAACAGGCTGAATCCCGATTAAGCGCGCGCACTCACGCTCGGTAATTTCACCACGCGCAAACATCGGGATATACAGCATTTTTAATTTTTGTAACTCGTAATTCATGCTTTTGTATTCGGAGAAATCCAGCCTTAAACTTTAACAAAAAATTATGCAAATGCACTTTTTGCTCTGCAAAATCTGCAATGTTGTTTTGCATAAACACACGCGAAACACGTAAAAACGATGCGCACACGCAGCGCACGAAGCGCAAGTCAGAAACGCCCCGAAAACAGACTAAAAACAGCCAGAACGGACAACGGCGCAAAAAAGCAAATAACGAGCAAATAAAAAACACCCATTACAAATCCATATAATATAAGTATTTATGCAAATGCACAATTTGCACTGCATATTTAGCAAATGCTTAATTTGCTATGCAAAAAATACAAATGCAGATTTTGCTCCCGTTTGCACTATGTATATGAATTTGATTATGTATATGTATATGATTACAGTAGTATATAGAGTATGCGCCCGGCGCATGAGGGGCTGTCCTAGAAGTTATTAACAGACTTCAAAAAGGGCGGCCTTTTTTATGTTAAATGAATTTTGTAGATTTTC
>OIXL01000931.1_pt1 | contig 12637 bp, 15 predicted proteins | sample 1587761 | NCBI WGS metagenome assembly OIXL01 (sample SAMN03283246) | human gut metagenome | biome: human-associated habitat; material: feces | host: Homo sapiens | place: Peru | collected 2012 | reverse complement strand
CCTGCCAGTATGACCACAGCATGAAAAGCACCCTTAATCCCATTGTGGCAAAGCTATCAGATATGCGCATCATCAATGGGGAGCTGGAGAATCTCGTGTTCGCGCCCCGCAAGGAATTCATCTCCATGGCGGCGCTGGTGGTGCTGAATATCCCACTGCTGTACTTTCTCAACAAGGACTGGTATGCAGCCTTGATGACCACCGTACCCGGCAAAGCGGTGCTGGCGGTCAGTGCAGCCGCTATCTTTATCTCCTTTGCCAGAGTGGTCAAGCTGACCCAGCCCATTGAATATCGGAGGTGACGGACATGACGATCTTACTATTCCTTTTCGGCGTGGCCGTTGCCGCAGGTCTGTTCTTCATCTTGGCGGACATTCTGAAGCTGCCCCGCCTCTCCACGGAGAAGGCACTTCTGTCCGCAGGGCGAGCCGAGAAAAAGCGGATGAAGTCGCTGGACGCGATCTTCCTTGGCTGGGCCATCAAGCTCTCCAAGTTTATCCGAATGGACGAGTACAAGCGTCACCGCATGGAGCGCACGCTGAGTGCCGCTGGCATGGACATGACGCCGGAGGTCTACTTGGCCTATACCATCCTCAAGCCTGCCGCCGCGCTGCTGGCGGTCATTCCGTGTCTGCTGATCTTCCCTCTGCTCTCGCCCATCGTGGTGCTGCTGTCGATATTGCTTTACTTCAAGGAGAGCCGCAAGGCGGAGGAAAAGGTCACCGAACGCCGCGAGAAGATCGAGGGAGAGCTGCCCCGCTTTGTTGCCACAGTGGAGCAGGAGCTGGGAGCCAGCCGCGACGTGCTGACGATCCTTGAAAACTACAAGCGTCACGCCGGTACCGACTTCGCCCGTGAGCTGGATGTGCTGACAGCGGATATGCGCTCCTCCTCTTACGAAGCGGCACTGGTCCGCTTCGAGGGCAGGCTGGCGTCGCCCATGCTCTCGGACATCGTGCGCGGGCTCATCGGCGTCCTGCGCGGCGATGACGGGCGCGTCTATTTTCAGATGCTCTCCCACGACATGAAACAGCTGGAGCTTCAGCGGCTCAAGGCACAGGCAGCGAAGATCCCGCCCAAGATCCGTGTGTATTCCTTCGTCATGCTGGTCTGCTTTATGCTCATCTACATTGTGGTCATCCTCATGCAGATCCTCACCTCGATGGGAGGGCTGTTCGGATGAGAAACAAATGGAAGAAACGCTCCGGCGAGGGCTACATCGACACATGCGTCCTCATCCTCTGCGCCATGCTGGTGATCGCATTGGCGGTGAAGGTGCTGCCGGTGTATGTGGCGAAGCAGCAGCTTGACACCTTCGCCGCCGAGCTGGTGCGGGAAGCCGAGATCACCGGCAGAGTCGGGAGTGAAACGAGCTCCCGCGCGCAGGTGCTGTCCGAGCGGTTGGAGATCGACCCGGACATCCGCTGGTCCCGCACCGGCCGCATCCAGCTTAATGAGGAGGTGACGGTGACGCTGACCATGGATGTGGACATCGGCTTCGGTGGGCTTGGCAGCTTCCCCATTGAGCTGACGGCACAGGCCAGCGGCAGATCGGAGGTGTACTGGAAGTGAGAAAACGACTCTTGCGCTCTCGCTCCGGTGAGGGCTATCCCATGGTCATCGCTGTGACACTCTGCCTGCTCATGCTCTTTATGGTCATAGCGGAATATTTCCGGGTGAACATCATCGTGCAGGGCGTGCGGGACGCGGTGCAGCAGGCGGTCATTGCCACGGTCAACGAGAACTATGACGATGTGTACCACTCTGTGCGGGAGGGCTATGCCGCAGGCTGGTTCCCGGAGGGGGACGGCGAGTGGTTTGAGTCCATCGACGCCGGTGATATCTACGGCAACCTATCCTATATTCTTGGCCTTACCACAGATGGCGAAGGCTACATGAAATACGCCGGAAACGAGCTGGAGTATACGATCTCCGACCTGTCCGTACATATCTCCAACAACGCCATCGCCTCAGGCCGGAGCGAGGGTTATCTCGCAACCGCCACCCTCCATCTGGAGGTTCCCACCCGCTTTGCCGGACGGGTGCTTCCGCCCGTGAGCCTAAATCTGCAGGTGCAGGCCAAGTATATCCCGAAGTTTTAGTTCTTTTCGCTTCTTACAGTAGACTTCCGAAGAAAGCTGTGGTATGTTCGGGATAAGAAGAAAAATCACTGACCCCTACAAAGGAGGAGTTCGACCTATGACAGACAAAACAAAACGCATCATCCTCATTGCGGCAGGCGTCCTGCTCTGCACGGCACTGGTGGTGGGGATCGTCAGCCGCCTTGCGGCGGTGCCCATGCCCATCGACCCCGCCATCCCGGACGATACACCCAACACGAAAGATCCGGTTGTGAACATCAGCGATCCAGAGGTAAAGGTGGAAAGCAAGACGGATGGCGAACGGCATGACCCCGGCAGGGATGCTGACAGCTCCGGCACAGAGCAGGCCATTCAGGGTACGCCCACCAAGCCGGACGCGCCGGAGCATCCTGGCAAGACGGAAAAGGACCATGCGGCGGACGATGTGCCGGAAGCGGACCGCAACAAGGAAACGCCGCCCACCTACAAGCCGGAGCAGACTGAGGTAAAGCCCCAGCCCACAGAGCCTGCGGGCGGCAGCACCAATGATGCCGGACAGGTATATGTTCCGGGCTTCGGCTACATCACGCCCAGCGGTCCAAACACAGTCATCGATGGGCAGGACATCTATGAGAACGGCAACAAGATCGGTATCATGGGCGGCTGACCTCGCCCTTCCAAGAGAGACACGGCTGAGAAACGGCCGTGTCTCTTTTTATCTTCACGACTGGAGGAATGCGTATGAAAAGGATCATATCCCTGCTGCTGGCATTGGTGATAGCGATATCCGCCGCTATTCCCGCCTATGCCACAGGGGACGGTAACATGGACAGCGGTGGAGGCAGCATGGGGGACGGCACAAAGACCAACTACTGGAATCCCGGCATGGACGGCGTGAGATTATCTGTCGTTCATGCTGACAACAGAGCAGTTATTGGAAGTGTGGTGGATTGGAGCAATCAGAAGCCCAACGCAAACATTGCTCATTTCGGAAAAGTGTCCAAGCTCTCCTATAATGCTGGGAGAACCTTATCTCCCGCGGTGGGTGGCTATGTCTGCGTGCAGCCAACGCAGAAGCTGCCCAAGATCATCTCCACCGGCAGCAGTAAAGCCAGCATCGCCGCGATTCGCAGCTATTTCACCGATGAACAGGTCATCCGAGCGATTGCCGGATATGTGGGAATCGACTTTGATTTGCTTATCAGTGGAGATTACAGAATCGTGGTGGAGCCGCTGGCCTATCTCTGCTACAACGGTCAGCAGTTTGCCATGACCGCCACGGAAGCGGCTCTGTATGACCAGGTCGTCAACTGCGATCTCAGAAAGAAGCTGGGTACGCTCACCCATAAAAACCTGCCGCTGGCGATTTTTCTGGAGGAAGCGGATCTCGGCTACACTGCATGGTCCGGCAGCCGCACGGATAAGGCGTCCAACGGCGACATCATCTCATCTCTTGGTATCGGCATCGTCCGCTTCAACGAGGTGACCACGCCGCCCGAACCCGGCGAATATGACTACGAATACCGCGTCAACACAGAAGTCATCACCTCCGTGGAGGTGCGCGGCGGACAGTCCGACCCGGACAACCCCGTATCGGTACGCTTTAACATCCAGGGAAGGACTTACACTGTCAGCAATGTCTACTACCCGGACGGCGACAGCCAGCTGGCATGGGTGCGCTGGCGTACTCCCGCGGAACCCTGCGTCATAACGATTTCCGTCAGCGTGTACGGCGGCGGCTCGGCGCAGGGCACCATCACCTGTAATATCGTGGATCTGGACGGCAATGACCCGCCCAATCCCCTGGCGGATGACCGCAACGATGCTTTCCGTCTGTCCTCTATTCCAGAGAAAGAGCAAGTGACTTCGGCGTCCTGGGGCATCTGGTCACCGTGGTGGTAGGAGAATTGGGAGTGGGTGGAAAACTGGCAGAAATGCTGGCACACAGACCGCTGGACGGATGCGGACGGCAAGACCCACACGGACCGCTGGTACCATTGGGTGGACAACGGCTGGTGGGAGGATCACGGCTGGTGGGAGTTTGACTATAACGGCTACTCTGCCGGCTTGGCCGGCAGTATGAAGATCACGCCGGATGAGAAGAGCCCCACGGCGACCGCATCCACTCTGAAAAGCGGCTATGGCGTTCAGGAGAAGGTGACCGCAAAAGTCACCACAAATCAGAGTGCGGCGGTGACGGCAGCCCAGAACGCCGTGACCTATTTCCCGGAGTTTGGCTACGAGAGCTATTGGCGGCTGCTGGAGGCGGATATTTCCGGGCGAAGCACGACCTTCCAATTCAAAGCCAACCCCTACAGCACCTACAACCGCCGTACCCACTTCACGCCCATTTGGTACCCGGACGGCAGCTATACGCCCTACACATGGCTTCTGGATTGCTGGACGCCGGCGGGAATGCTCTCCATGAACCTGACGGACAGCGTCACCATCCGCGGGAATCTTTGGGAGGAGTGGCATATTGCTCCCGCAAAACAACGATAGAAACGGAGGAATCTATGAACAACACAAAACGCAAACGCCTTTGTGCGGCACTGGTGCTGTCCCTGCTGTTGGTCTGCGTGATGGGAACCACGGCCTTCGCTGCCGGTACCGGCGATGTGGCAGGCGCGGTGGAAAGCACATGGCAGACGGCATCCGGTCAGATCAAGACCGTGGTGAACAATGTAGTCTTTCCCGCCATCGACCTGATCTTGGCGGTATTTTTCTTTGCCAAGCTGGGGACAAGCTATTTCGACTTCAAAAGAAGCGGTCAGCTTGAATGGACGGCTCCCGCCATCCTGTTCGCCTGCCTGGTGTTCACGCTGACGGCTCCGCTGTACATCTGGCAGATCATCGGAATTTGAGGTATAGGCAATGACTTTTTACGAACAGGAGCTTCGGAAGATCGTCGGAGAGCGGTACCCCGACGCCGCTTATGTGGGCAGAGCCTGCTATGTGCGCTTAAGCGACATGAACCGGGCAAAGATCCAATTTGTCACTGGAATCGTCGCCAATCAGTACAATGCCCTGCAGATGACGATCCTCAACCGCAGCGAGGGACAGGTAGATATCCTGCGCCTGCGCTTCTCGGATCTGCTGGGGACAAAGATGACCTCAAATCCCAATTTCCGAAACGGCGTGGAGCCGCACATTTGGGATGACTATGGAAAGGCGGGCTGGTATGTATACCACCCTGCCCGGCAGGACTATGAGGTGCTGTCCGATGCGGTGTCAGACTATCTGGAGGTGTTTCAGGATATAAGTCAATCCGCTGACCGGGCGTGGGAGCAGACAATGTAACAAAAGTGTGATTTGAAGGCCGTACCAGCTGTACGGCCTTTGCCATATTCCAAAGCAGCTGGTGCGGCCTCACCCGGAGGTGAAACCGATCAATGTTCATTTGGGATTTTGTTGCCGATAAGATACTCGGCCAGATCGTGGATTGGTTCTACGGTCAGGTCGTGGGCTTTCTCGGCAACTTCTTCGCAGAGATGGGAAACATGGGTGTCGAGCTCTTCGAGATGTCATGGGTGCAGAGCATCGTGCTGTTCTTCTCCTATTTGGCATGGGCCCTCTATGGCACAGGGCTGGTGGTGGCCTGCTTTGAAACCGGCGTGGAGTATTCCAGCGGCCGCGGCAACATTCGTGAGACCGCCCTCAATGCCATCAAGGGCTTTATGGCTGTCAGCCTCTTCACGATTGTTCCGGTACGGCTTTATGAGTTGTGCGTCTCTCTGCAGGGGACCTTCACCGCGGCGCTCACCGGCTACGGGACTTCCATCGGCGATGTGGCCGGAGAGGTCATGCAGGAGTTCAACGCCGTGGAATCGATATCCGACCTGACGGCCGGGCCGCTGCTGGGCTTCGGCAGCATCACCAGCGGGATCATGATCCTGTTCTGCATCATCCTTATGGCGTATGCGATCATCAAGGTCTTCTTCGCCAATCTGAAGCGCGGCGGCATCCTGCTCATTCAGATCGCCGTGGGAAGCCTCTATATGTTCAGCGTCCCTCGCGGATATACGGACGGCTTTATCCAATGGTGCAAGCAGATCATCGGCTTATGCCTGTCGGCGTTCTTGCAGGCGACGATCCTTGTCGCCGGGCTTATGGTGTTCAAGGATCATGCCCTGTTAGGGCTTGGCCTCATGCTCTCTGCCGGCGAGATCCCCCGTATCGCCGGAGCCTTTGGACTGGATACCTCCACCAAGGCAAACCTCATGAGTGCTGTCTATACCGCACAGGCCGCCGTCAACACCACGCGCACGGTCGTACAGGCGGTGGCGAAATGAGCAGACTGACGATGGGCAGCTTGTTCGATGGAATCGGTGGATTCCCTTTGGCCGCGATCCGCAGTGGCATCACGCCGGTGTGGGCTTCGGAGATTGAAGCCTTTCCCATTGAGGTGACAAAGCTACGCTTCCCCGACATGGTTCACGTGGGCGACATCACAAAGCTGCATGGTGCGGAGCTGCCGCCCGTGGACATCATCTGCGGGGGCAGCCCATGCCAGGATCTGTCTGTTGCCGGCGCAAGGGCAGGTCTTGCGGGGGCGCGTTCCGGCCTTTTTATGGAGCAGATGCGCATCGTGCGCGAAATGCGGTTGGCAGAGAAAGCCCGTGGTCGGGAGGGTGTCAACATACGGCCACGCTGGATGTGTTGGGAGAATGTGCCGGGTGCTTTTTCAAGCGGGACACCGAAGTACGAGGATTTTCGGATCGTGCTGGAGGAGATCGTGCGGATCTGCTTTCCCAATGAGCTTATCCCAAGCCCCTATCCTTACGCATGGCCTGACGCCGGTGAGCTCACGGCAGGCGGTGCGTTTTCTCTTGCATGGCGCTGTCTGGATGCTCAATTTTGGGGCGTCGCGCAGCGTCGCAAGCGCATTTTTCTCCTTGCTGACTTCGCTGGACCGCTTGCGCCGCAGCTATTATTTGATGTATTTGGCGAAACGGGAAACTGCGGGAAGGAGGTCACATAGATGTACCGATTCGATGCAAACGGGCAGTTGATGATGCTTGAATTGGAAGCAGCCGAAGGGACCGGGGCTCCGCCCAAGCGCAGACCGGGCAAACCGGACTCCGAACTGGTTTCGATCCCGTATTTCCACCTGGATCTGGTATCCGGTTCTGTCGACCTCTTCGGGCAGCGCCACTGGGAGCTCCGATCTCCATGGCGCAAAGGTAAACGCCCCCTCAATACCGGGGCTGCCCCCCGTCGTCCGATCCGAGTCCCGCTCTCCGGCATACTGGAGGCAAACCCGGCGCAAAAGTATTATCTGTCGAAAGTCGCCTGCATTGGCATCCTGCGCCGCGCCGTTGAGCGCGGAAAGGAGTTGCCCCAAAAGCTGGAACGGGCATTGAGAATTCAGGCGGGGCTCATGCGCCCGGACGGACAGCCCACAGGATTAGAAGCGTACCACATCAACCAGCGAGACGAGGGCATCGACCTGCACGGCGTGTCAGGCGCATTGTTGGCAACGACGAATATGCAGATGCAGACCTTCGTGACGCAGCCGGATGACACCGCCGAGGGATTTGACGGTTACAATGGTGATCTGACCGGCGATGTTGCTGCCACGCTCGGCGTGAACTGCGGGATGTCCACCGGCAGAAACGGTGTCATGGCCTTTGCTGCCAACCAAAGGGACGAGGTTCGTGACTTACATGATGTTGCGGGTGCTTTGAATGCGCAGCCGGGAATGAAACAGCAGACCTTCGTGGCTGGTTTTTCTGCCGGGGCAGGTGCCAGCGCGGGCGGCATTGGATACAACGAATCGGTTGCTCCCACACTCAAGGGCAGCCCCGGAGGGAACTGTATGCCGTCGGTTTTGTGCCTCAACGACCAGGGCGGCAGCGTGATGAATTGCTCTGAGAACGTGTCTGGTACTCTGCGGGCGCAGGAGCACGGACATCAGCCTCTCGTATACGAAAACCACGGCATTGATAGCCGTTACACAGGGCCACATAAGGTCGCGCCGACCATGTCTGCGCGATACGGCACGGGCGGCAACAACGTGCCGCTGGTCGAGCAGGAGGCAGATGCCATCTGCATTGCAGGCAACATTGTCGACCGGCAGCCGCAGAACGGCGGCAACGGTCTTGGCTGTCAGGATGACTTGGCGTATACTTTGACTGCCACAGACCGCCACGCGGTCTACAGCCGCCAGCGTGTGGATGACTTTCGGCATAATGATGTGGCAAGTACCCAGAGTGCCCGTCAGTACAAGGACGCAACCGACCTGATTTGCCAACAGGCAGAAGCCTGTGCCCATCTCATTCGTCGCCTTACTCCGCTGGAGTGTGAAAGACTGCAGGGCTTCCCGGACGGCTGGACGGATATACCCGGTGCTTCGGACAGTGCCCGTTATAAAGCGTTGGGCAACAGTGTGGCGATACCCTGCGTGGAGTTTATCATGTCGCGCATCGCTGCCGCGCTTTTATGAAGCGCAGCGTTGACAACGGGGGTTAAGTCGGGGTATAATATCCTCGAAAGACGAGGTGACAGACATGGATAACAGGGAGCAGCTAAGGCGCATCACGGAACTGACCGAGCAGATCGCCGGACTGCCGAAGGGGTATCTTTCCAAAAAAACCATCGGCGGAAAGGTCTATTACTATCACCAGTGGTCGGAAAACGGCGTCAAGCAGAGCCGCTATCTGCACGACAGTGAGATCGCGCCGCTGGCAGATAAGATCGAAAAGCGCAAGGAACTGCAGGCGCAGCTGCGCATGCTGAAATCACAGAAAAGCAGACGAAATGAGGCGACAGGTATGAAATGCACCTTTATGCATAAACGAACCCCCGTGGCAGAGCTCGAGCTGGACGATGTGACCGGCTTTATACAAAAAATTGGCAGTGTCTACGCACCGGAGCATCTGCCTATCGGCATCCCTGTGCGAAACGAGATCGCCGACCGTGCGGCGTTTAACGACTGGTGGCGGGATCGCTCTATTCCGGCAAGCCGCAGCGGTGTGCGGGAAGCACTGGAATCGTTGGGGGTGGCAGACACCAAAATGCTGCTCGTCCGCTGCTATGGGCTGAGCCTCTCGGATCAGTACTGGATCTGTCCGGAAGGCGCGGAGCTTCGGTGGGAGGACATCAACTTTTTCCAAAATGATTTCTCGGAGGACATCGGAGATGTGCTGTTCGGAGAAAGAAAGAAGAAGGACGCACTCAATTTCAGCTCCCCCGACAGCACATCGGACGGCAATCTGAAAAAGCGGTGGAAGATCATCGATGGGAAGCGATGCCTGATCAAGGGCGGCAGCAATCCGTTCCGGCAGCAGCCGTTCAACGAGGTGATCGCCTCCGGCATCATGGAGCGGCTCGGCATTCCTCATGTATCGTATACAGTCATCTGGAGCAAGGATGCACCCTACTCAGTCTGTGAGGATTTTGTTACGGAGAACACGGAGTTGATCCCGGCGTGGAGGCTGCTGCAGGCGAAAAAGCAGAAGAACAGCACCTCCCGATACCGGCATCTATTGGAGTGCTGCGAGCTGCTCGGCATCGGGAACATTACGCCGTTTTTAGACCGGATGCTGGTGCTGGACTATATCATCGCAAACGAGGATCGCCACTTCAATAACTTTGGGGCACTGCGAAACGCGGAAACGCTGGAATGGCTCGGTATGGCTCCGATCTATGACAGCGGCTCCTCCCTTGGCTATGATAAGATGCCCGGTCAGATGCGCTCGGAAAAGGATGTGGTCTGCAAGCCCTTCAAAAACCACCACGCCGAGCAGTTGAAGCTGGTGACCGATTTTGATTGGATCGACTTTGATCGCCTCTCCGATGTAGACGAGCTGATCTCCAGCGTACTGTCTTGCGAGGAAGCTGCCGACTATATCGATGAGAGACGTATCCATGCGATCACGGAAAGCGTGCAGCGCCGGATCGGTCATCTGCAGGAGCTTGCGATGACGCAGACGCCACAGCAGCTCGATACCACCGAGGACGATGTCCGAGAGGAAGTTGCCGCGGATTACGCGCCAAAAATGGAGCTGTAATGCAAATACAGCGTAAGAGCAATGGATCAGCCGCTTTGCGAATCGCAGGGCGGCTGATCTTTTCATTCCCTTGCCTGTTGGCTGCGGACGGCGTAGCCGCTTTGGTGGTATCGCTTCTGTTTTGCCATGCTTCTTCGTTAGACTTGGTGAATAGCTTTCCACGCCTTCTTCCAGTATGCTTTGCTTGCAAAATCGAGGAAAGGAGCAGAACCGATGGAGGGAAAAAGAAACCTCTGTGCCATGATATCCACTGATCTCCACGCAAAAATCATGGCAGAAAAAGAACAGCTGGAGCTGAACACACTGGCGGAATATGTGGAGCGCATCTTCACCGAACACTTTGAAGGAGGACAGATCAGTATGAAAGCAGAACGCACCTTGGCGGTACAGATCCCGGCAGAGCTCTTCGAGCGGCTGAAGGAATATCTGGCAGCCCGCAACCTCAAGCAAAAGCAGTTCCTCATCCAGCTCATTGAGAACGCGCTGGATGAGACGGAAGCGGAGTGACCAAGCATCATAGGAGGCCGTGGGAATACCCGCGGCCTCCCTCATTCTTATTGGAGGTAATCAGCCATGTACATTTACCCGGACAACCTGTCCGCAAAGGCCACGCTGTGGCTGTGGGAGCTGCGGGACATCGGCATCATCGGCGTGGGACTTCTTCTTTCTGTCCTGGCGCTGACCCAGACCGGCATCGCCCTGCCGCTGGTGCTGACGGCAGTCTTCGCCTTCCTGACAATCCGGCATGAGGGCACCAGCATTCTGGACTTCATCCGCTATGCCGCCGCATTCCTGCTGACAAAACAACAATACTACGAATGGAGGCTCGACTCATGAGCAGAAAGCAGAAAAAGAAAGATGCCCGTGAACAGTCCACCCGGCAGCTCATGGGCATTGATGACATTACCGACTATGGCATCGCCACCCGCATGGGAGAGCTGGTGTTCTTTGCCATCAAGCCCACCAACATCTCCGTTCTGCCGGACGCCGGCGTGGGCGCAAGGATCTATGCCCTGCTCAATGTGGTCAAGGGCATGGCGGAAATTGAAATGCTGGCGCTGAATTCGAAGGAGTCCTTCGAGAACAACAAGGCATTCTATCGCCAGCGGGCAAACGAGGAGGAGCTGCCCGTCATCCGAAAGCTGCTGGAGCAGGACAGCAAGCACCTGGATCGCATTCAAGTGCTCATGGCATCCAGCCGGGAGTTCTATATCCTCGTCCGGCTGCAGGGCAAAAAGGAATCCGATGTGTTCAGCTACCTCTCCCGCATCGAAAAAAGCATCAAGGATAACGGCTTCACCGTCCGTCGTGCCACCGAGGAGGATCTCAAAAGGATGCTGGGAGTCTACTTTGAGCAGAATGTGACCACCGAGCGGTACGAGGATCACGACGGCGAACGCTGGGTCTTTTTCGGAGAATAAGGAGGGATATCACTTGGCAGCAAACAAGAAAAAAGCTACAGCAAGGCACACGGAGGACACACCTGTCAAATCCTTCCTGGATATGATCGCACCCTCTGTAGTGAAATTCAATCCCGACCACTTCGTCTGCGGCAACACCTTCCGCTGCGTGTGGGCGCTGCGGGAATATCCCACCCAGACCGACGAGCAGGCTCTGCTGCGGCATCTGGGCGAAAAGGATGGCATCACCCTGCGTATCTATACCCGGCAGCTTACCCCAGCCGAGGAGGACCGCATCCTCCACAACGCCGCGAACAAAAACCGCATGAACAAGTCCAATCCCAATGACTTGCGGCAGACCATCATTGCGGAAACGAACCTGCAGGATATGATCTCCATGGAGGGCAGCCGCCACCGTAATAAAGAGCCACTATTCCACTGCGCGGTCTACATCGAGCTGACTGCCCCAGACTACGATGCGCTGAAGCTGCTGCAGACCGATGTGCTGACCGAGCTGGTGCGGAGCAAGCTCAATGTGGACAGGCTCTTGCTCCGCCAGCAGCAGGGTTTCCGCTGTGTCAGTCCCGTGGGTTACAATGCCTTCGGAGCGCAGTTTGAGAGAGTCCTGCCCGCAAACTCCGTGGCAAACCTCTATCCCTTCAACTATTCCGGCAAAACGGACGCCAAAGGCTTCTACATTGGGAAAGACAAGTATGGCAGCAACATCCTCGTCGATTTCGACCAGCGCGATGAGGATAAGACTTCTGCCAATATTCTCATTCTTGGCAACTCTGGTCAAGGTAAATCGTACTTGATGAAACTCCTCATTCTCAATTTGCTGGAATCTGGGAAATCCGTAATCACATTGGATGTGGAGCACGAGCAGAGAGAGATGTGCGAGGCTGTGGGTGGCTGCTTTGCCGACCTTATGGCCGGTAAGTACATCATCAATGTGCTGGAGCCGAAATGCTGGGATGACGGCGGCGACCCAGATGATACCGCGGCGCCGGAAGCCTTCCGGAAAAACACTTTGCTGGCGCAGCACATTTCCTTCCTTAAGGACTTCTTCCGCGCCTACAAGGATTTCTCGGATGCCCATATCGACACCATTGAGATCATGCTCTCCAAGCTGTATGGGAAATGG
>OIXL01000928.1_pt1 | contig 12655 bp, 9 predicted proteins | sample 1587761 | NCBI WGS metagenome assembly OIXL01 (sample SAMN03283246) | human gut metagenome | biome: human-associated habitat; material: feces | host: Homo sapiens | place: Peru | collected 2012 | reverse complement strand
CATGATGTCTGTTGTAAGCGAAACATCCGGGATTTTTGATTTTATTTTTTTTACAAGCTCCAGGTACTGTTCGCGCGTGTACTGCCGGTTCATCTTTTTTAAGACAGAAGAAGAGCCGTGCTGAACCGGAAGCGCGATGTGATGGCATATAAGGTCATTTTTTGCAATAACGTCAATCAGCTCGTCCGAAAAATCTTTTGGATTGCTTGAAAGGAATCGCACCCAGCCGATTGTTGAATTTATTTTTTTCAGATGGTCAACGATAATCTGAAGCAAGGCGGAAAAATTTATTTCGTTTCCCATGTAGGTTGATTTATAGCTGTTCACATTTTGACCCAGAAGCGTAATGTCCAGAACTTTGTATTTTGTAAGAACATCAAGCTCGTGAAGTATTTCTTCAACCGGGCGGCTTATTTCCCTTCCGCGGACATAAGGAACTATGCAGTAGGTGCAGAAATTGTTGCAGCCGTGCATAATCGGAACAAAAGTTGATTTTGCTCCCTGCTCGTAGGAAACGGAGGCGAATTTGTATTTTTCCGTGTCGTCAATCTGGATTCGTTCCTTTTTTTCTTCAACTGCTGTTATTATGTCGCCAAAATGATGTTTTGCGTAAGTTCCAACAACATAGTCGATTACCGGCCAGTCTTTTTGAAGAGAGCCTAAAAGCCGTTCCGCCATGCAGCCCATTACAACAACCGTGATAGGAACAGGATGTTCTTCTACAAGTTTTGCTGCCTTTTCAAAAGATTTATATTTTGCGAATTCGTTTTTATTCCGCACAGCCTTTAGCCCGGTAAAATATCCCAGCCGCCCGAAAATTCTGTTTTCGGCGCTGGCACGGACTGAACAAGTGTTGATTATTGCCATGTCCGCGGTTTCTGCGTCCTCAGATTTTTTCCAGCCACGCGCAATAAGAAGCTGCTCAACAGCCGCAGATTCCGCAAGATTCATCTGGCATCCATAAGTTTCAAAATAATACTTCATAGGTTATAGAATTATATAGAAAAAATCTGAATTATGGTATATGTGGAATTGAGTGTTGAGTTTTTATTGAATCCACAAATTGAATCAAAACTTAATCTTTCATCACATCTTCACTTCGTTTGCCAGTTCTGAGCCTTCCATGTACGCCTTTACGTTTCCAAGCGTTACATCGGCAATGTTTGAAAGCGCGGTTGTTGTAAGGAACGCCTGGTGTCCGGTTATTATTACGTTCGGGAACGTTAAAAGCCGGGCAAGAACATCATCGGTTATGACTTCGCCTGAGCAGTCTTTGAAGAAGAATGCGCTTTCCTCCTCGTAAACGTCCAGCGCGGCGCCGCCAATATATTTATGCTTTAGCGAATGAACCAGCGCTTTTGTGTCAATCAGCGCTCCTCGGCCTGTGTTGATTATCACGGCGTCATTTTTCATTGATTTAAGGTTATCGTGGTTTACGATATGGTATGTTTCTTCGGTAAGAGGGCAGTGCAGGCTAAGAACATCGCTTTCCTTGAAGATTGTCGGAGTGTCAACGTATTTAAATCCCTTTTCGTCTGCCCACTGATTATTCGGGAACGGATCGCACAGAATGATTTTCATTCCGAGGCCGGCAAGAAGTTCCGCCATGATGCGCCCGATTTTTCCTGTTCCGTAAATTCCTGCCGTAAGTCCGTAAAGGTCGCGGCCGGTAAGCCCTTCAAGGTTGAAATTTGCGGTTTTTGTACGCACATAAGCCTGAGGAATGTGCCGTGTAAGCGAAAGAAGCAGAGAAAGCGCATGCTCGGCAACCGCGTGCGGCGAATAAGCCGGAACACGCAGGACTTTTACGCCATATTTTTCGGCCGCTTTTAAATCTACATTGTTGAACCCGGCGCATCTGAGTACAATAAGTTTTACTTTTTCATCAGCAAGAGCTTTTATGACAGGTTCGTTTGCGACATCGTTTACAAAAATACAGACTGCGTCAAAGCCCCTTGCCGAAAAAACGGTTTTTTCCGAAAGCTTAAAATCAAAGAAATCAAATTCAAATCCAAAATTTTCATTAGATTTCAAAAGGGCATTCTTATCGTAAGAACGTGTATCATAAACAGCAATCTTTGCATCCATATTAAATTCCTCCAGAGCATTTTTTCAAACCAGATTCAATATAAGCATAATATTAAAACCGCTGAAAGGCAAATTTTTTTAATTTTGAGTTTCACCGCGTGAATTCCTTTTTTTCTGCATATTTGCTACTATATAAATATGATTGACGTACAGAATGAAGAGGACACCCGCGAAGTTCCATTGCAGAAAGTTGGTGTGAAAGGCGTAAGATATCCGGTTACGGTTCTTGATAAAAATAATAGAACGCAAAGCACAACAGCAGTTGTGGACTTGTTTGTGAACCTTCCGCACCATTTTAAAGGAACTCACATGAGCCGCTTTATTGAGATTTTTCACAAGCACCACGAAAATCTTACTATGAACCATTTTCTGGAAATGCTTGAGGAGATTCGCGCTCGTCTTAATGCCCAGAAATCTTACGGCGAAATGACATTTCCGTTTTTTATGGAAAAAAAAGCGCCGGTCAGCGGCCAGTCTGCGATTATGAGCTATACATGCAAATACGAAGGTTCGGTCTCTGAAAACGAACGTCAATTTTTTGTCTCAATCCAAGTTCCTGTAACAACCGTTTGCCCGTGCTCAAAGGCAATCAGCGAGTACGGCGCGCACAATCAGCGCGGGCTTGTGGTTGTAAAAATTCTTTACTCAGATTTTTTCTGGATAGAAGACATTGTTAAGATGATAGAAAACTGCGCTTCAAACGGACTTTATTCACTTTTAAAGCGAAAAGATGAAAAATATGTTACCGAGCACGCCTACGAAAACCCTCGGTTTGTTGAAGATGTTGTCCGCGAGGTTTATCTGGGGCTTCGGAATTTTAAAATCGAAAAACCGTTCAAATGGTTCAGCGTGGAATGTACAAATGCCGAAAGCATCCACAACCACGACGCGTACGCCTACACAGAATATCAGGAGTAGATTTGTGGAAGTGGGAAAGCCTTCCCGCCGCTCGGAACATTCGTTCCTCGCTACCCAGGAATGCCTGCGTGCAGTCATTCCTGGCTCGTGATTTTTTTTGCATGAGGGGGAAGTCTCCCCCTCGTCGGCACTTCGTTGCCTCCTACCCCTTCCAACGGGCTCAATCGCCGCCCGTAACGCCTGCTATTTTTCAGCCGCTTCCAGGGTATTCTGCATAAGCATCGCTATTGTCATCGGGCCAACTCCGCCTGGAACTGGAGTTATAAAACTTGCGGTTTCCTTTAAATCTTCAAAATCGCAGTCGCCGGTAAGCCTGAAGCCAGATTTTTTTGATGCGTCAGGAATTCTGTTTACGCCGACATCAATAACCACTGCGCCAGGCTTTATCATGTCCTTTGTCAATGTGTGCGGTTTTCCGGCCGCGGCGATGATTATGTCAGCCTGTCTTGTTATTTCAGCAATATTCTTAGTTCCGGTGTGGCATATTGTTACTGTGCAGTTTGTCTCTTTTCTTGCAAGAAGAAGGGCGACCGGTTTTCCTACAATATTTGAACGTCCGATTACAACTGCGTGTTTTCCGCTTGTTTCAATGTTCATTTTTTTCAGAAGAACAATGATTCCGTGCGGAGTGCAAGGCAAAAAGCTTTTTTTGCCGATTACAAGGTTTCCTACGTTTACAGGGTGGAATCCGTCCACATCTTTTTCCGGGCTGATTGCCAGAAGAATTTTTTCTTCATTAATATGCTTCGGAAGCGGAAGCTGAACCAAAATTCCGTGGACGGATTTGTCGCTGTTCAATCCGCTGATTATCTTTAAAAGCTCCTCTTCCGTTGTTGACTCCGGAAGATGCATGCTTCTGTCTGCCATTCCGACTTCGGCAAGCGCCTTTTGTTTTCCTGTTACATAGGAAACGCTGGCCGGATTTTCTCCAACAAGGATTACAGCAAGACAAGGAGTTATTCCTTTTTCCTTTAATGCCGAAACTTTTTCTGCAACTTCTTTTCTGACCTGCGCGGCGATTTCCTTGCCGTCGATAATTTCTGCGCTCATTTGTTACCTTCCGTGAGTTTTTGTGTTTTAATTGTAAAAAGTCTATAAAAATTGTATACTTTTTGCCTATTATTGTATAGAAAATGCGAGGAAAAATGAAACGTATTCTTTCCCTTTTTGGCATATTGCTTGTGCTTTCCGTTCCGCTTTTTGCAGAGCAGGAAACGGATGCTCCAGAATCTGCCCCGAATGAACAGACTGAACAGAATGACGGACAGTCAGAAGAAAATATTAAAACTGATGAAGATGATGACGTTGAGAACATTGTCCGAAAAGATGATTATTCCAGAAATGGCAAGGGCGATCAGTTCCTTAAGATTGGAATTATGGGAAACTTTCCGCTGAATTTCGGCGACCAGCTTACAGTTGGCGGTTCGGCGCAGCTTGGATACTACAGATTTATGAACAGCTGGCTTGCTCTTGGCGGCGAACTTATGGCCGGTTACAATCCTACAATCGGAAGCAATGTTTTTACTTTTGTTCCTATCACTTTTGGAGTTATGTTTCAGCCTTCTGCCGGAAGATTTGAATTTCCGCAGACGCTTTCCGTTGGATTCGCTTTTGAAACCTGTGCTAATAAAAAATATTTTCCGGGCTTTTCGGCAAAAGCGGAAACCGGGGCATTCTTTAGGATTACGGAAGGATGGTCTGTAGGGCTGAATGCGGAATTCCTTTATTTGCCGGAATGGTATACAACAACAAAAAATGCGGATTCAGATTATGGAATTTTTATGGAAGCTGGTGTTTCTGCCCGCTATCACTTTTAGAATTGGAGGGGGCGGAAGATGAAGAAAATTATTATTGGCGTTTTTGTTCTTGCGGTTTCACTTTTTGGTTTTACCGGCTGCTACGATGCAATCTATCAGAACATCCGCGATGAAATTGAGCTTACAACCCAGAAAATGCCTGGTTTTATAAACAACATTGCCCGATACAATAATGGCGATGAGCAGTATCTTTTTTTGACAAACGGTGTAATTAAATATAAGAACGCAAAAGATGCGGAACACGGCAAATGGAAGGAGCTTTCTGGAAACGGATTGCCGGGTTCTGTTCATTACGTTTTTGAAGACACTAAATTTGAAGGTTTTTATTTTTCAAAGATAATTGCCGACCAGAAATATGTTTACGCCTTGGGTTTTGTGCCAAACTACGACACAGACAACAGCCGTAATGTTCCTGTAGAATTAAAAGTTTATTACACAGAACCGGTTCTTGAAAACGGTCAGTTAAAAATGGCCTGGAATGAAATAGAGCCTCTTTCTGCTGCGATTAATAAATATCAGAATAAAATTGACAAAATTGATGATGACAACTACGGAATGGCGATTAGCTGCCATCTTTTTGGAACAAATTCTGTAAATCCTGAGCACCGCGTTGCGTTCTTGCGTGTCGGTGGAGGAAGTCCATACCTTGGAAATGCCAGAAACGAGAAATCTGTGCTCTATAGACTGGACGGCGAAACCATAAATCCTCCTGAGGCTGAAGTTTCCAGTGATTCTTCAGGTTCGGACAGCGGAGATTATTGTTATTCAGAATTTGACCTGGACACGCTTTCTGTAGTTTATTTTGGCAGAAAATATCATTTTATGAATTATCTGAATGCCGAGACAAACGAAGGAACAACAGATTTTAATGGAAAAATCCGCCCTGAGCCGACTTACGTTTATTTCGGTGATAATGGCGATAATCTGTATTATTTTTCTGTTGCTGACTTTAATTCAAAATCTGAAGATTTTAAGAAAATGTTCAAATATCCTAGGGCAGAATACAGGCTGGATAAAGTCAAGGAATTTGTAACTGCTCCGACAAACCTTTTGTCTAAAAATGGGGAATCTTCTGGTTATTTGGAAAATGTTTCTGATTCAAATGTTATAAGCATTGCCGTTACTTCCGACAGTCTGTTGCTGGGAACAGGCTCAAACCGCTCTTATAATTCAAGTGCTTCAAATGGAAGCGGCGCGGTAAGGATAGAGATAGACCAGTTAACAGGTAAGCCTACAAAAACAGGTTCATTTACAACAAAAGCCGACAACGTTATGCGTAGTCCGTATATTGTAAGGGCTCTGATTGCTGTCGACCCTTCTAAAAAAGAAACAGAAACAAGCATTTATAGCTCAATGGATTACATTTATACGGCGACTTCTGCCGGAACAAGCTCCACAAACCGCGGCTTGTGGGCATATTATCCTGAAAAACGTGAATGGAACCGCGAATAGTCTTGTAAACTATTCCTTGCGAAGGATTCCTGCGCAAGGAATTAGACCGGTTCATTATAAAATATTAAAAAAAAGTCCTGCGCTTGCAGATACAGAAAGTCTTTTTGTTTTTGCCTGACAGGACATTTTTATTTCTGTCCTTAAAGAATCAATTTTATCATTTATAATTACTGAGGTTGTTCCTGCGAAAAAACTTCCAGAGCAATTTTTTTTGTTAAATGAAATTTTTTGCCCGAATTTTAATTTTAGCTTGTTGTCTTTTGGCGCGAATGTAAAACTGACTGTTTCAGAAGGGTTTGCAAGCCTGTATAAGTTGTGGCAGAAGCTGCCGGAAAATTTTTCTGCGGAATCAATTCCTTCTGCTGATATTATTAATTTTGAAAAAGTGTTTTTTGTGTAAAAATTTATTTGCCCGGAAAGTTTTTTTTCAAGCCTGATTTGTTCATCTGATTGAATTTTTTGCTCTAAAAGGCAAAGCGCTCCGAATTGAGTTTTTAAGTTTTTCAGAGGAAACGCTGTTATTGCCGGATTGATTTTTATCTGTCCCAGTGTTTTTTGCCGCGTTGAGCTTGCTGTAAAGAGCTCTTTGTCTGAAATGCAAAAAAAGGCAAAATTTAATAGAAAATGCTTTAATTTTAGTTGATTTTCACTTGAAAACGTTGCCTGCGGTCCGCTGAAAAAATTCTGCTCATAAAAAAGATTTACAGTTTCAAGCGTTTTGAACCATGGTGTTATAAGCGATGCCTGGTAATTCGTTGCAAAAAACTGTGTTTCTGGAAAAAGTCTTGTTGCGCTGAACCATTTTGACGTAGTGTTCGATTTTACAAACTGTCCTGCCGTTGTTGAAAATGAAATATGCGATTTTTTCCCGGTTTTAAGCTGAATCAATGCGGATTCAAGAAAGTCGTTTTTTTCGTTTGAATATAAAGTTACGTTTATTTTTTTTACAGGCGAATCTGTCTTTATTTTTAAGGAAGTGCTGAGCGCCAGAGGTTTTTCGCAGTTTGACGCTCCCGGAAGCGGAACAAAAAGCATTGAGGCGTCTGAAAAACTGTTCCGGATTGCAACGGTTGAGGAAGAAAGCGAAGGTTTTTTTAGCCTGGAAATTGCGCCTGATGGAGTTACAGTTCCGGCGACAACAGGAAACGGTACGGATTTTGTCTTGTCGTCAAAAAAGTTAAAAAAATCAATTGCCAGCCCCCAGGCCGGAACAAAAAAATCCGGATTTTGGTTTAGTTCTGTCTGCGGAATTTTCCATGCGGTTTTTAGTGTTGCGCCGGAAACTGAATATTTTGCTGACACTAAAGGTACGGAATACTTTGTTTCCGCAGAAAAATTCTGCGCAAGGCACATAAAAATCACGGTTAAAAATAAATTGCATTTTTTCATACATATTTAACGCAGAAAAAATGCAATTTTTGAAGTAAATTACAATTTTTTTTTATTTATTTTGAAACAGTCGTGCTTGTTATGTAGCTTGAGCTGTTCTGGAACGAATCAATTTTTGAAATCTTTGTCCGCCAGTATTCAGCCTCGCTTTTTGTTGTGTAAGGTCCTACCCTTACGCGGTAGAAAAGTTGCTTTTTGTTGTCCGTGTATGTAAACACATCGGCAGTAATCTGATTTTCGCCGAGCTTGTTTCGCGCTTCATCTGCTGATTTTCTGCTTGTCAATGCTGTAACCTGAACCCAGTACTGAACGATTTCCGGTTCTTTTACGGAAGGCTTCGCTGATACGCTTTTGTTTTGCTCGGTCTTTGCGGCTTTTACCGTATTTTTATGTTCAGGCTTTGCAGGTGTCTTTTGTTTTTCTGATACAGAATTTTTTACAGCAACGTTTGAACGTGGCTTAGAAACCTCAGGTTTTGAAGCCTTTGCTTCGGCTGTTTTTTCTGGCTCAGTCAAGACAATTGTGGTTGGTTTTTCAGAACTTTCGGCTTTTACCGTTGCGTTTTCGCCGAGCTTGTTCAACTCTGTTTTTTCTGAATAAACATTTGCATTTTCTGCATAGATATTTACTTCTTCCGCGCGTAATTCTGTTTTTGCCGGGTTCGGAATCTCTTTGTCTGAAAGAACGCCGCTTTCTTCATCAGCTTTTTCATCAGTATTTGTTGAAGTCTGAAGCGGCGCAGATGGCGCAAGCGAAATCCATCCGTTGGATGCTGTGCTGCTGTTTGTTACACGTGAATTGGCGATTGTTGCCTGCTTTGACTGCGGTGTGTAAAGTATAAGCGCTGCGCCTAAAACTACAAGTAAAAATACACCGACAGCTGCAACTATCCATAAAGTTCTTTTCTGTTCCATATCGCATTCCTTTGCGGTCTGTCCCGCCCTTACTTTACTATCGGATTTTGAAAAGAAAACTTAATGATTTTTTTTAGTTTTACTTTGAATATTGTTTTATTAGATGATTCAAAAAAGACGCTTCCGGCGTATTTCCAATTTGCTACAGATGGTTGAGCTCGCGCTTCGCTTGTAAAAATTGGGGTTGCTTCGCAACTTTAAATGGTTGAATCGCTCAAAATCTTCGCAAATTGTAAATCCGCCTGCGCTCCTGTTCGTTCAGTAAATATTAATAGGCTTAATTTCGAGTTTTTTTACAAATTACGAAAGAACGCTTTCGGCATATTTCCAATTTGCTCAGATGGATTTGGCTCGCGCTACGCTTGTATTAATTCGGGTGCTCCGCACTTTAATTAATTCAATCGCCAAAAATCTTCACAAATTGTAAATCTGCCTGCGCTTTTATTCTTTTTACAAAAAAACTCGATATTCAACCTAATATTCAATCTTCCAGTAACCTTTCTAGTTGTTGTCCACTGTTTCAATGGGAATCCCGGTATTTTTGTATTTTGAAAAAAGATTTCGCTGTGTCCAAAAGCGGCTTAAAATCTGACGCAACGGCATTTTGTCGCGTTTTATGGCCCGTTTTAGGCGCACAAAAAATTTTGCCTTTACAAAAATTATTTTATCGCACATTTTAAGAAGCTCCGGAGTTTTATAAAGAACTGTCGCGTTCAGTATTATATTTTTTCCGCAGTTTTTTTTTATTATTTTTTTAGTTTCTTCTATTATAATAGGATAAATTATTGATTCCTGTTTTTTAAGAAGCTCAGGACGCGGGAAAATTAATCTGCCAAGATTTCGGCGGTTTAGAGTTCCGTCCGGATTTTGCAGGGAAATATTTTCCGCGGCGGCTTGTTTTTCAAATGCCTTTAAAATTTCTGGCGTCGCTGTTTTTATAGCGTTGTGAACCTGCTCGTCCGCGTCAAGGCAAAGCCATCCGTTTTTTTCATACAGAGAAGATATGTAATTTTTTCCGGCGGCCATTTGTCCTGTTATGCAGATTATCAATGGAATTCTCCCCAGTTTTTGCCGTGCTCAATGCTTACGCGAAGCGGAACGTTAAGCTTGACGGCATTTTCCATTTTATCTTTTACCAGGGCGATTGTTTCTTCAATTGTTTTTTGTTCGTCTGGACATTCAAGAATAAGCTCGTCGTGTACTTGAAGAAGAAGTTTTGCTCCGTTGTTCATTTCTTTTAGAGCGGAATCTACTTCAATCATCGCTTTTTTTACAATATCAGCGGCAGAGCCCTGAACCGGCGTGTTGATTGCCATCCGCTCAGCGCCTGCCTTTTCAACCTTGTTTCTGCTGTTGATGTTCATAATCGGACGGCGGCGGCCAAGGATTGTTTCAACATATCCGTTAGTTTCCGCGTTCAAAATTGTCTGCGCCTTAAAATTTGTAATTCCTGCGTAAAGCTGGTCGTAGCTTGAGATAAACTGCGCGGCTTGCGTTCTGGAGATTCCCAGGTCGTTTGCAAGCCGGAATGCGCTCATTCCGTAGATTACACCGAAATTTATGGTTTTTGCAGTCCGGCGCATTTCTGCGGTTACTTCTTCCGGTTTTACTCCAAAGATAAGGGCGGCGGTTGCTTTGTGAACGTCTGTTCCTTCAATGAAAGCCTGGCACATATTTTTGTCACCGGAAAGATGGGCAAGCACAACCAGCTCAATCTGCGCATAGTCTGCGGAAATAAGGACTTTGCCTTCCGGCGCGGTGAATGAGCTTCTGATTCTGCGGCCGGCTTCGTTGCGGACAGGAATGTTCTGAAGATTCGGGTCGCGGCAGGAAAGGCGGCCGGTGGCGGTTCCGGTCTGAACAAAGTCTGTGTGGATTCTTCCGTTTTTGTCGGTCATCTCAGGCAGAGTTTCAACGTAAGTTGACTGAAGTTTTGAAAGCTCGCGGAATTCCAGAATCATTTTTGGAACAGAATCGTAATGCGCAAGTTCTTCCAGCACGGAAGTGTCCGTTGAGTAGCCGGTTTTGGTCTTTTTTTCCGGCTTTAATTTGCGCTCTTCAAAAAGAACTGTCTGGAGCTGTTTTGGCGAGGCGATATTAAAAGGATGTCCGACTTCTTTGTAGATTTCGTTTTCAATATTTTCAATTCCGTTTGTAAGCTCCGCGTTGTATTCGTGCAGAGCCTTGCTGTCAAGGTGAATTCCTGCAAGCTCCATGTTCGCAAGAATCGGAAGGAGCCGCATTTCCAGTTCAAAAAGTTTTTGCCGGCGTTCATCCTTGAATCTTTCTGAAAGGAATTCCCAGAGCTGGAGCGTAAAATCCGTATCTTCCGAAGCATAAGGAACTGCCTGGTCAAGCGGAACATCTGCGAATGTCTGGCCTTTTTTTACGATGCTTGAAAATTCGATTCCTTTAAGGTGCAAAAATGTTTCTGAAAGCCATTCAAGGCTGTAGGAATTTTTTCCGTTCCGGTCTGGATTCAAAAGCCAGGTCGCAATCATTGTGTCAATCAGCTTGCATTTGTATTCGATCTTATTGTTTTCAAAAAGTCCGTTGGAAGCAAGGGCTTTCAGGTCGAATTTTCCGTTGTGCATGATGATTTTTAAGTCTGGCTGATTAAAAATGCGTTTAAGCTCTGCAAAGGCTGATTTTTTTTCGATTTTTTCTGAGTCAAAAAGCGACTGCTCGTCTTGCGCCAAAGGAACGTAGACCGCGCTGCCTTTTTTGTGGCAAAGGCTGAATCCCTGGATTTTGCAGGTGATTGTGTTCAGGCTGTCCGTTTCGCAGTCAAAGGCGACTGTTCCTGCCGCAATTGCCGCGTCAATAAATTCTTTGAGTTCCTGAATGGACTGAACCGCGGCGTAGTTTCCTTTGTTCTGCACAGGCGGTTCTGCGCCGGGTTGAAAATCAAAAAAGTCGGCGAGGTGCGCGGGGCGTTGCGGGGTGTCCCCGCTAGAGGGGGTAGGCGAAAATTCGGCAGGGCCGCCTTGCGGAGCGGCCGGAGTTGAGCCGAGGGGGAGAACTTGTTCTTCCCCGCTTTCGGATGCTGGTTCTCCGGCTTGTAAAGCCAGTTCTGAATATTGCTTTGCGTCCTGAAATGCGCCGTACTGTTCCAGAAGTTTTGCCGCGGCTGAAAAATTGTACTGATTTTTTTGAGCGAGCGCGGAGTTGATTTTTTCGCAGGGAACTGTTTCGCAGAGTTTTATTAATTTTTGTGAAAAATATGCGTTTTCTTTTCCGTCTGCGAGTTTTTTCTGCATTGCGCCTTTTATATTTTCAAGGTTCTGGTAGATTCCATCCAGGTTTTTATATTCCGCAAGCAGTTTTGAGGCGGTTTTTACGCCTACGCCTGCAACGCCCGGAACGTTGTCCGCAGTGTCGCCATACAACGAAAGCAAATCCAGAAGCTGCTCCGGTTTGACTCCCCATTCGGCTTCTACGGCTGCGGAGTCTGTGACTTTCCACATTGCGCCGGCATCCGGCTTTAGAATCTGTATGTTTTCGCAGACAAGCTGCATTAAATCCTTGTCGCCTGAAAGAATTCTGCAGGTTCGGCCAGTTTCGACGCATTTTTTTGCGACGGTTGCAATTATGTCGTCGGCTTCGTAGCCATCGCACTGAAGGGTTGGAATTCCTAGCGTCTCAAGAATTTCGCAAATCCATGGAATCTGCGCATGCAGGTCTTCCGGAGTCTTGTTGCGGGTCGCTTTGTATTCCGGGTAGAATTCGTGTCTGAAGGTTTTTGTTTTTGAGTCCATTGCCGCAAAAATATGGGCCGGCTTGTAATGTTTTAATACTGAATGAAGATTCCGGAAAAAACCGAAAAGCGCGCTTATGTTTTCGCCTTTTGAATTGGTAAGAGGACGGTTGATGAAAGCAAAATAGCAGCGGAAAATCAAACCGTAGGAATCAATGATATAAACTGTGTTTTCGTCAAAATTAGCCATAAGAACAGTTTACAGCATTTTTATTAAAAATTCATTAAAATAAGCTTGACGGTAGGGCAAACGCATTATAAATAATTTAAGTAAACTTTGCGCGAAGGAACGGTTTCGTGGTCAAAAACACTCTGATTGT
>OIXL01000927.1_pt1 | contig 12666 bp, 10 predicted proteins | sample 1587761 | NCBI WGS metagenome assembly OIXL01 (sample SAMN03283246) | human gut metagenome | biome: human-associated habitat; material: feces | host: Homo sapiens | place: Peru | collected 2012 | reverse complement strand
TGTATAACTGCTGAATAATTAAGGAAATCATAAAGAACGTGTTCGGGTTTTCTTCAGGCATTACAAGAAAAATTGCAGACTTTTCATTACAGAATCGCTCTGCATCTATCTCTGTATCAAAACACAAAATCTGCTCAAGTTCTGAGTCGAGAAAAGCATTAAGTCTTGATAATGCAGTAGACATAACAGAAGCCATACTCTGTTCTGCTGTGTTCAGAGCTGCCCCTGCAAACCACTTTGCTTTGTGTTCATCAGGAAGAAGTTCCATTAAGGTCTGAAATTGATTCTTTCCTTTATTGCCTTTACCCTTTGCAGGAGCCAACAGTTCCTGAATGATTTTAAACACAGATACAATGTGTCTTTCCTGTGGTTCACAGAATTCAGCAACAAGCAGTATTGTTGCTGACAGCAGACCTTCAGCGGCATCATAGAAATATGCGTTTTGTCCGAAAGAGGCGGAATCCATTCCTGAAAGGATAATAGTCTTAGCAATAATCTTTGCGTACTTTTCTGCTTTAGCCTTGTACACAAGCATTTCAGGAGTTTCCTGATACATATCCATGTATTTATTTACAAGGTGCAAAAGGTTGTTTCCGTTACTCTTGGTGGGATTACGCAGATCGATAACTGATATATTGTAGCCATAATACTTTTGAGCAATCGTACCATAGTTTCGCATAATATCTCCCTTGGTATCGGTTGATAAAAAAGACATACCTGATGCGAGAGCATATTCAATACACGGATACATCCAATAAGCTGTTTTACCAACACCGGCAGCACCAATCATAAGTGCATGAACATCTCCTGTATCCACAAGTGCTGTTGTGTCGAACTTAGTTCCTTTACAACCTACAACCAAACCCTGTTCTGTAGGCAGACAGTTTCCTTTTCGCCATTCAGATGGATTGAAAGGCACTTCAACATATATGTCTGCAATTTCTTTTTTAGTTGCCCAACGGGCAGTACCATGCTGACCGTCACCAACTGTTTTGTTTTTAATTCCGTTCAGGCTGTAGACATGAGTTAATAAGGTTATACCTCCGAGTATTGAAACCATAACTACTGCAACTGCAACCAAAGCCATTATATTACCCAATTGATTTCACTCCCATCTTCATCTGAATTTAAATAATCTTCATTCCAGTCTTTATATGATGGAACAATTATTTTTGTTGTGTATCCATCCATATTATCCAATTTGTTTTGTGTTCTTTTAGCAGCTCGCTGACCATAAAAATCGTTATCATAACCTATGAACACTTCATTGATATTCGGATAATCTTTCAGACATTGAAAAAGCACCCTGTCCGAAACAGAACAGGATGCTGCATAATTGTTTTCTTTCCAATTTTCTTTATTCATACATATATATGAGAGCATATCAATGGGAGCCTCAAACAAAAATAGTTTGTTATTCGTTCCAATCCAATGAAATGCAAACTCATCAAGGCTACCCTCTGCATTCCCCTTGAATGTACTTCCTTTGAGTATTCCTCGCTTATTAGCATGACGAGGAACACTGTTTTTATCAAAACCAACGAACACCGCATTGTGATAATCTAATGATTCAAAAATCATTTTCTTATCCGCAAATGCCTGAATAACCTCCTCATCAATACCTCTGACATTGCACAGATAATCTTTAACTCTGTTCATATTCCAATATGCTTTGGGCATTTCAAATGGTTTTCGTTCAATTTCTTTTGGTTTGGCTCTTATGATAGTACCGCATTTTCCATCTAAAAGAAACTGAACAGCTTCAGAATATTCTTTGTTATAGAACTTTCTTACAAAGCCTACTGCATCACCACCGACTCTTTCGTATTGATGAAACCATAGGTTACCTCTGATAGTGACCTTCTGTGTTCCGTCAAGCCATTCGTATTCACTGCCTGATCTCTTCAGAGTTTCACCCTGACTTTTGAGCAGTTCTACAAGATCTGTATTTCTCGCTCGTTCTCTCTCTTCTTCTGTAAAATAAATATATGATGACAATTTAAGACCTCCTTTGTTTTTTATCAACATATAATATTTTTATAAAAATATTTAATTTTTTGTGTTACCTTTTGCGATTTTCGACACTATATATATGAAACACAAAATTTTTGATATTTTTAGTGTCAAGATATAAAAATGATACATTTTTGTAGAAAAAATGTGCAGTTTTGCATTGACAATCGGCGAATAAAATCTATATTAAAAGTGTATTATTCTATTTTATTTATGGATAAATTCATTTTATTTCTTGGATGTTTCGACTCTAATATTTCGCGGGTTTTGCTTGTGCTGATATGGGTATATATTTGTGTTGTGGCAATAGAACTATGTCCGAGAAACTGCTGAATATATCTTATATCCACATCTTCATTGTGGAGCTCAGTTGCGAAAGTATGTCTGAACATATGTGGAGTAATGTGCAATGGTGCGCCAACAGCATTTGCATAATCATTAACCATATATCGTATGGACTGCTCAGATAAGCGATTGCCTAACCTGTTTATCAACAGGTAATCAGACTTTTGCGAACGGCTGACCAGGTAATTGCTTATCGTTTTACTTAAATCATTACTTATACACATAATTCGTTCTTTTGAACCTTTGCCAAGGATGCGAATTGTGTTATCCCCTAAATTGATAGCAGATGTTTTTATATTTGAAACCTCAGATACTCGCATTCCGGTAGAAAACAGCAGTTCCAGAACAACAATGTTTCGGAGTGTCACTTCTTTTTGATATTTGCTGTCAGCAAGAGAATGTTGTTTATATGTGTAAGTGAGTATATCCTGAATGCAATTTAATGGTATAGTTCTTGGTAATTTTAACGGCTCTTTGTATTTTAAAATGATTTTATAGAATGGATTGAAATCAATAATATCCTCAATTTCCATATATCGATAAAAAGCTTTTACACAAGCAATCTTTCGTTTGGCACTCTTGGGCTTGTACCGATTGTGCAGCATATTGATGTATGAATTGAGTTCATTCTTGTCGAAACAGTCACGCTGATTTATAAAATTGCAAAACTGTTTCAAATCAATTTTGTAAGCCTTGAGAGTTAGGTCACTTAAACCTTTTAAGGACTTACAAACAACTAAGTATTTGTCCTTTTCATCAACTAAATTAAACATAAAAAATCCTCCGTATATTGATAAATCAATTATGACGGAGAATACCTTAAAAGTCGATTGGAAATGATGGTTATCTCTGAAAAGTTTGCAATTTGACACGAAAAATTTGCATTTTGACATTTTGTATAGAATAAAATAGCATTTTGTGTTATTATAAAATAGAAAAGTTATATTATTAAGATAAAGGATAATAGATGATTATCCTTTATCTTAATGGAAATTGAATAAAAAATGTTTCATTTTATCCATTGACTAAATTGGCTTTAAGGGGAATTTTATGAACAACAAATTTGAAGAAGATGTTAGAGAATTTTTTAATGACCATTATGAGTGTTTTACTATATATGTTGTTGAAAAAGCATTTGCTAACGGAAGAGGCAGAGAATATTTCAAATCTTTTTTAGGCAAGGAAAATTATATAAATACAGATTCTGATATAAAGAAAGCTATTGAAAAAATATTGACTTGGACACAAAAACATATTCCTCAGATAGCTTCAATAATCACCAATATCTTATTGAAAAATTTTAATTACGCAGGAATTAAGGAGATCGTGACAGATTTTAGCCAATTATTTTCTGTTGAAATTCACCAAGCTGCTGGTCCTTATGTTATCGATCCAATAATCATCCAAGAAGGAAAAGTTTCAAAAAAAAGTCTGTCTAAACTAGTGTCAATGCAAAAAGAAAGTTTTTTAATGCCTGCAATTATAATAATTTTGCAAGATAATGATTTTGATCGAGCAAAAGAATTACTATCAAAATGTCCACATGGAACAAATGCTAAATTCATCAGAAATAGTGGCAAATCAACAAACTATAAAATTATAAATATTGGTGCTGATGATGTTGAGGATTTTTTTGATGCATTTTCAAGTCAGTGTTTTAGCACTTGTGCTGAAACGCGTAGAGATATTTTATACAATAACGAATGGTCAGAAAATAATATAATAAAAAAATACACACCTTTAATGTTTCAAATTAGAAGTAACTTGTTATTCGACAGAAAAAATGTAGTAAGAAAAGACATAGACGATTTAATTAATTCTTTACACTTAGAAATACATCAAAATAAAGAAAATGCACAAATAATTTTGTTTTTGACATGTATATTAAAAATATTCCGAGTCTATTGTAATGATTATGGTGGTGAAGATATAGCAGATTCAATGAATATTTCAAATGGAATAGGTAATGAGCTATTAAATGCATATGTTTGGAAATATGCAGGTTTTATTAATGATATAAAAACACAAGATAAAATTGAATTATTATCTAAAGCGGAGAGAATATTTATTAACAATAACATTAAAGATCAGGCTGCTTATTGTCATAATAATATTTTAGTAAACCAATTTTATACTGATACGGTAAACGCTTGGGAATTTAAAGAACTTCAAAAATCAGCTAGTTATGATGTACCTGGATTAGTGGGAATGTCATATTTATACAATAACACAGGTGTATCATTGTTATATACAGGTGAACCAGAAGAGGCTATTGATTATTTTGAACGCGGTTTACCTTATGCACGAGAACGTGCAGTACAAAAATTTGGTTTAGAAACTAATATATTAATAGCTAAAGATTACTTATCTAAACAAATTGACGAAACAGAAATAAGAGTATTAATTAAAAGATTATTTGATTCTCTAGGAACAGAAGAAGTTCCGTTTTTAACGGCAAATTATGTTGCTAACATTATGTCAATTGCAGCTAAAAGTAGTGTTTCTCTTGCTAACGATCTGTTAAGACAATATCCAATCGAATTATTGTTTTCGAAGTCATTGAATCCGAGTATGTTTGGATGTTGTTCATTATATCACCAAATCTTCATGCTTAAAGAACAATATTCTAATTTAGAATTGAAATTGAAGCAACAAAATTCAATAAAATCTTTATCAAACAATAGAAGAACTAAATTTTTGAAAAACAACATGTGTAACCCAACAATATATAATACATGGCTCTAATCACTCGAAAGTAAAATACAAGATAAAATAAAGCCTGTAACATTTTTACTGTTTGAGTATTTTTGAAATTCGTTTAAACATACTTTAAAATCACTTGTTATAGCTGTATTTAGTATGGTGTCGGTAAAGTTAACATGTTCTTTTATTGTTGGTAATGGATTAATTTCTAAAAAATAGATTCTTTCAGATTCGACTTCGTGTTCTGTAAAATATTTAAGTTCTTCATTACTTTCGCATTTTACTCTAGTATCAATTCTACATATCGTATTTATTGCAAAATTTTCACTAATAAATTGTTCTAATTTCTGAGAAAACGATTTTTCAATTTTTACTAATATCTTTGAATACGAATTTCGCTCTTCTTTTTCTTTTTCACCTAAATACCAATTAATATCAAGGCTATTTGGCAAATACATCAAGGAAGAGACAAAACACAATCGTTCTTTAATCGGATTATACATAAAAGATATTGTCATATCAAATCCTGGAATGAATTCTTGACACAGATCACGAATATTATTTTTAACATTTCCTCTATGGATTCCTTTACTACTTCCATATCCAATTGGTCTAATAATTCCAGTGTCGCTATCATTATCAATGTATTTCGGAATGCTTAATCCTGCATTTTGAGCTAAGCAATTCGAAACAAACTTATTTTCACCAATAGTAAGGATTTCTGAATTATTAGGAATACATGGAATATTCAAATAACTACATATAGAAGGTAACAATCCAAGTGAAGATAAATCTACACTACCATTGTTCAAATTAATTACATAGTTAATTTTAGGTAAAGTATTATTAAAAGCCTTAAATGCAAAAGTCTCAAAATCCATCACAAGTGGTGTGCATTTAATATCATAAACTCCTCTTATCCAATCTGACAAAACATCAGCTTTCCAAGCATCGTAATATTTTGATTTTGAAAAATCGCCAGTAAATGTATAAACAATGGCAATAATTTTGCCATTTAAATTTTTCAATTTTTCTATGTATTTTGTTAATTTCATAACATTCTCCTACAAAGGATAATCATCTATTATCCTTTATTGAGTTTTTAATATATCAGTGGTATAATCATAACGATTATTAAATTAAAAAATAAGGAGACAATATGGATCAAAATCAAATTATTGAATTAATTAACACAAATTTACCTATAATTGCTGCATCACCGGTAGTAGTTAAACTTATTTAATCTGTCGGTAATGTTGTTAAAGCGTTATATCTTCCTACCTTAACATTTAAAAAGGGTAAGGCAGAAGTGGATGCTGAAATGTATAGAAAACAGCAAGAACAAGGCTTTTTAGAAAATCAAACATTTACTTTGTACGAAATAACTAAATTAAAAAATTTCATTAATGCTGCTAACTTTGCTGCTGAAGATATGAATGGCGATGACGTTTTTTGCGAAGAGCCCATTGATTTTGACTGGCTCATGAGATTTTTTGATGCAGTTGGAAATATAAGCAATGAAGAATTACAAAAGCTTTGGGGTAAAGTTTTAGCTGGAGAGGTTAAAAATCCGGGTAACTTTTCTCTTAGAACATTAGATATTGTCAGAAATATGACTCAAAAAGAGGCAAAATTATTTAATGATTTTTGCAGATACATATTAATAAGCGGAGATTGCTATTGCATATACTCTAACGGTTTTAGTGAACTTGATAATACAAATAAGTTAAGCAAAGAAATAATAACAAAAAGAGGATATAAATATTCAACTCATATTATTCCTTTAATTGAATGTGGTTTATTATCTATTGATAATTCTTTAGCAACAGACTTTCAATCAGAAAGAGTTTTATCAGTATATAATCAAAATTTAGTTTCATTTATTATGGCTAATCCTGATGACGATGTGACAATGTCTATTGATGCTTATTTTCTTACAACATGTGGAATAGAATTATTCAATATTGTCCGTCAGAGTAATGATTTTTCAAGTGACAATTAATATGCAATTTCCTGTTTCAAAGAATTAAAAAAGCAGTATCCGAAGCTAACAATTACGGCTCATTACTTTACCGGTGATGATGAAGAGCCATATTCCGATGATTTGTTAGTTTAATAAAAACAGAATAACATAGTCCTTAATCAGTGTAATTGGAATAATTATGGGCTTCTCTATAACTATCTCAAAAAAATTCAAAAATGGATTTGAATTCGGCATCAGTTTTACTGGAGGGAATATAATGAGATTGATTATTGCGATGATTTGTTTGGTGAGTTCTACGGGCGTATGTGAGAGTTGTAGCAGACATAATGAACATAATTAACTATTACACGATAAAATAAGGTAACAGCGCTTAGAGGTTCAATCCCTCTGACTCTCACCACTAAAAAAGCAGGCTTAATTGCCTGCTTTCATTTTTCATGGGTGATATTAAGTTGAAATATTGCATATCAAATGATATAATACAGATAATATAAATTAAGGATGTGAAATTGTGCTTTTTAAGTTAATTGCAGAGGCAACTGAATGTGACTTTAAAGAAAATCTTGAAATAAAAAAGCCTAAGAGCTGGCTAAAAAGTGTAAGTGCTTTTGCTAATGGAATTGGGGGCACTTTGTTTTTTGGTGTAGCTGATGAAACAACTATCGTAGGACTTGATGATATTCAATTTTGTGCAGAAAAAATCAGTGAGCTCATTAAAAGCAAAATTTCACCTATGCCAAATATAATTTTGACTCCATATGAAGAAAATGGCAAAGGATATCTTACACTTGTAATTAAACCGGGACGTTCTACACCATATTACTATTCAGCAGATGGACAAAAGCAAGCATTTATAAGGCTTGGTAATGAAAGTGTTCCTGCCCCTGAACATATCCTTAACGAGTTAATTTTGCGTGGAACAAATCAGACCTATGATGCTATTCCAACACAATTTGCAAAAAATGACTATAGTTTCACTTTACTTGAAGCAACATATCTTCAAAAAACTAAACTGCATTTTGAATCAAAGGATTATGAGTCTTTCGGTCTTGTGACTGATGATAACTACTTAACCCGTGCAGGCTCACTGCTTACAGATCAGCATATTGTATATAATTCGAGAGTATTTTGCACAAGATGGAATGGCTTAGAAAAAGGATCAGTATTTGATGATGCCCTTGATGATAAAGAATTTGAAGGCAACCTAATTTACTTATTGCAAAATGCTAATGATTTTATAAAGAATAATTCAAAGATTCGGTTTGTAAAAGAAGCTACAGAAAGAATTGATAAGCCTGATTATGCAGAGCGAGCAATTACTGAGGCATTAGTCAATGCTTTAATTCACAGAGATTACTTGGCTATGGGCAGTGAAGTCCACATTGATATGTTTGATGACAGATTGGAGATTACCTCGCCTGGTGGAATGTTTGGCGGAGTTAATATTCAGGATCAAGATATATCTCATATCAAATCAGATAGAAGAAATCCTATTATTGCTGACTTATTCCATCGCATGAAGTATATGGAACGCCGAGGCAGTGGCTTGATGAAAATAATAAACGAAACATCAAAGTTACCAGGATATAATGATAGTTTAAAACCTGAATTTTATTCTACACCGACATCATTTACTGTTATAATTAAAAATGTGAATTATCCTACAACTAACACGCATGATAACACGCATGTTACCGTGCAAGATGGTATGCAAGATAAATTCCTTTCTTTGATAGAATTCTGTTCAATTCCAAGAACAAGAAATGAAATGCAAGAATATTTAGGATTAAAGAACCGGGAATATTTTAGAAAAAGTATTCTTGTACCTTTAATAAATGAAGGTAAACTTAAATTAACAATTCCCGATAAACCCACAAGCAAAAATCAAAAATATATCAAAGTATAGGTTAAGCCTACAGATTATTTCTGTAGGCTTTTTACATACTCGGTTTTAAACCATGAGCTTGTTTCTTCTCACTAATCTTCTGTTGCATCTTACGGTCAATCTGACCGATTTTTCTTCTATTCTGTTCTTGATTCTTTCTGCGAATCAAATTAGAAATGTGTTGAAGTAATCGCAGCGAACTCATTGCAGTCATGATGTTCTTTTGTTTCTGAATACTGTATAACAACTGTTCTGCATATTGATTTCCGTGTTCAGCAGATAAGTTGAGATAATGCATTGCAATATCATAGTTCTTTTCAACACCATTGCCATAAAGATACATTTTGCCGAGTTTATACTGTGCATACGAATTATTGTTTTGAGCTTGCTGATATAAATTCTCAATAGTATTATCTGTAAACTCATATTGTTCATTATCATATTCTTCCGACTGCTCAAATTCTTTTTCAATATTTCCATCGTTATCATCGAATGCATCTTTTTCTGCAAAAATATTCATTGCCTGAGTAATCACCATATTTTTAATGGATTTAAATTCCTTGTTCTGTGATAAAGGAATTTTATCGGGCGTTTCATCTGTATAGGTTCGAATGATACTAAGCTTATTCTCGTACCATAAATCATAAAGTTTGGATACTCTTTCATCATCTGCAATTAAATCCACAATGGAATCAATCAAGTTTTTCACATCTGCTTTGAGATAGCCGTATACTTTTTTGCCTGACGTTCTTGAAAGTTTTTCAGCAAGAAGTAATAGTTTTTCTTCAAGCAATGGATTATCATAAGTTCCTGAATTGATTTCAGAAATAATTTTATCCATAATATCTTTACTGTTCTCTTTGATTTCTCTGCGATGCTCTGTCTGTTTTTCATAAACTGAAATTAAATCCTGCTGAAAAATATCAGAAGCAAGGGAAGACCTCATTCGTTCTATCCCTTGCTTTGTCAGGTAACCTTCGTTTTCTACAACAGAATAAGCAATCAGGTGTATGTGTGGATGATGCGATTCATTGTGAAAGGCAGCGTACCAACGAAGATTTTTCATCGGTATCTTTAGGTTGGTTGAGAGCTGTTCCACTTGTGTTCGCAGCATGTCACGCCATCTCTCACCTCTGTTAAATCCAAGTCTTTCTGCATCCTCACGATGAAGGGAAACAATCATTGTCCACACATTTCCGTTATGATTATTAAGTTCTTCTGAAACTTTTGAAAGATTTATTGCAACACCATCGTCAGTAAATAATCCGTGTGATCCGAATTTCTGTGTGCGAGGTCGGGTTGCAATATAATCTGCATAGGTTTTTGAGTCAGCTATCACATCAATGTTGTTTTCCATTGTCCGAGAAATCAGTTCCGATGCATTGATGCGATTTGGTTTTGCAATGTAATCTTCATACTCCAATGATTCGGCTGCATCGGGAAAGTCAAGCAGCATTTTCTCAATAAATTGTTTCTGTTTCACAGTTGCAGGAGCATACTTTTTTGAATCATCAATCCTTTCCACGCCTTCACGAGTGGCAATATATTTTATATATTTTCCTGCGGCGTTACTTCCAGGCTTAAGGTATTTAAATTTTGTGACGAGCTTCGCCATTCTTATTCATTACCCTTTTGCCAATAGTACGCATCATCAAATGAAAAAGTACCGTTGAGTCTTTTGACTTCTTTGATACATTCTCCACGCAGTCTGTCGAGAGTAATCTTATCAACATTCTGAGAGGAAGCAATAAGATTCATTGTGATTGCAAGTTCAACTGCGATTTTAAATATTACACGAGTCAAACGATTATCACTTTCTTTTACAATACTTTTCAAAGAAGATGTTATTACATTCGGCAGATACACATCGTTCTTATTTGATGATACATAACCGGCATAAAAAATAATTGCTTTTTCAATAAATTCACTTTGGCTTTTGCAGTTATCTTCTTTATATAACTTCTTTGCCATCTGCAAGGTTGAATCTTTAGCCCATAAAGCAAACTTGCGCTTTTCTTCCATATTTTCTGTTTTTTCATTCATACTGTTTTACACCTCATTTTTTCTGCAACCCCTTGTTTGACACCCTGTTTTGTGCCGACAAACAGGTGATTTCTTTAATGTTCAACACCCTGTGCAACCCACATGCCGTTTTTACAACCCCTAACACCGAAAGTCTGAAAACGCCCTAACGCTCGGCGTTGCCGTGCGAAGTTATTCGAGTCGGGGGAGCTCTGCAACCCCGACTCTTTCTCCTGCTTAAAAATCGACCTTGATATTTGATACACTATGCCATTATCAACAATCCCTCACAAGGTCGATTTTAACTGTTTGGGATTACTTTCCCGGTATTGATATAAAAATGCGACACAGGGCGAACAGCGGTGCGACGTCGGCTTACATTTGCATTTCCTGACCTTCGCTTTCATCAATCCATTCCAATTCATCATACATTACGCCTTGCGTATTTGCCTGAGCAAGATTTGTGCCTTTGGTTTGAATTGACTGTATACAGCAATGTCCGAAGTCAGCATTCATAACTGACACTGAATTCAACTGTGCATTGGTAAAATTTGAACCACCAAAGTATGCACCGTTGCAGTTGCAGTTTTCAAAAAACGCACATTTGAAATCAGCATTTTCAGCTGTATGATGTTTGAAACTGCAATCACTGATTTTTGCATTCTTGAAATCTGCATCGCACATTAACGCATCATCAAGATTACAGTTAATCAATGTTGCTCCGCTGAAATCAGCAGCACATAAATTGCAGTTTGATAAATCAACATTTTCAAGCAGGCAATTTGAAAAGTCGGCACGCTCTCCGCCTCTTTCATCATAAATCCATAATGCGTGCTTTGCACAAATAATTTCTATTTCAGTAGAATCATTTGCGTTATAACATTTTCGATAAGAAGTATCGGTTATCTGCCGATTGAGTTTCAATTCAATGCAGCCTTCGTGTAATATTGAGTCCTCAACCATTCCGCTGTCCATAAGCATATCATCAAGGAGTGCTGCGTTTATAACAGGTTCTCCCGGTTTATTATATCTTTCGATATCAACCTCATACTCATCATTATCTTCGCTTAACTCGGCAGATGCTTTTGCAAGTATATCTTCAGCAACTTCCGTCATCCGTTCAATAAAGTTATTCAGCACAGGATATTTATTAAGAATAACCATCTGCCTTGCATTCGGGATATATGAATAGTATCTCGCATAGTTACTGCCTTCGCTGTTGATAAGAAGTCCGTTACCTGTGGTATCATTTATTAACAGCAAACAATGCAGTTTGTTTCCGTCATAGTACATTGCATCAAGATTATCTGCAATATAACTATTGTCCTCAAGCAAGTGTTTGCATATATAATCAAATTCGGCAGAACTGATTGTTACTGCTCTTTCAATAATATATTCTTGATCACAAGTGTATGCATCTTTAAAATGCATATTTGCTCGTATTTTCATTTTCACACCTCCATAAATTCAAATAGGCAGCCACAATGAAATGAGTGACTGCCGTTATCGGTTTGTTTGATTTTATTCATTTGTTTCTTCAATATAGTTTATATACGGAATTTTCAGCCAGTGCGTCCACCTGGCACCTTCGAGCTTTGTTTTTACCACGCCGTAGCGCGTGCCCATTGCTTCGACCACCTCACCATTGCCGATATAGACACCGATATGCCCGTCGTGCCAGACGGCAAGGCCGGGGGTTTCGGGGATCGTATCA
>OIXL01000925.1_pt1 | contig 12672 bp, 16 predicted proteins | sample 1587761 | NCBI WGS metagenome assembly OIXL01 (sample SAMN03283246) | human gut metagenome | biome: human-associated habitat; material: feces | host: Homo sapiens | place: Peru | collected 2012 | reverse complement strand
TTTATTGCTTTCGTCCAGATGTGGAAGCTCTGCAATTGCAATAGCAGCCATCACTGCATTTCCGTTGTACTTATTGCCTATATACTCAACATCATACTTCCATTTGTATGAGCCAGCACCAAAACGAGCATAGGTATCTTTATTGATTCCAAGCCATGCACGTTTTCTTGCAATCTCATCATAAGCCTTTTCCTTAAAGCAAATCATTCCGCTGTCACCAGTAGGAAGATTTTTTACAGCCTGGTAAGACCAGCATACACAATCTGCTTCTTTTCCTGGAATCTCACCGTTTAAACGAGTTCCTGCCATATGAGCGGCATCAAGAACAAGAGCCAATTTATGTTCTTTACAAATCTTAACGATTTCTTCGTAGCGGCCAGTGTTTCCACCAAAAGCAACAAAACAAACGGCACGTGTTTTCGGTGTAATCTTCTTTACTACATCATCTGGGTCAAGGCACATTGTATCATCCACATCAGCAAAAACAGCATGAAGATTTGCCTTCAAAATTGCATGGTTTGTAGAAACGAATGTGAGTGGAGTAGAAATAACTTCATCTCCATCAGACCAGCCTTTTTCCGATTTCAATATATTGAAAGCAAGATTTAATGCCGCTGTAGCACTGTTCAGATAATATGCATTTGGAAACCCTGTATATTTTTTCCAAAACTCCTCAAATTCTACAGTCTTAAATCCCATGCCTGTCCAGCCTCGTTCCAAACATTCACGAATCTGACCCAAACATGCTTCTACATCAAATACTGGCTTGAATACTTGTATAGCCATTTGTAATCCTCCAGAGATTTCACTGTGTATTTTTACCAGTGAAACCATCTGAAGAATCACTGGATTTTATAAGTTTTTAAGTTTTCCGAAATCTTTAATCTTGTCACAAATGAATGATACTTCATCTAAAGACAATGACTGATGAAGCGGCAGATTCAATGTATGTTCTGCAGCCCAATCAGCATTCGGACAATCAGCCGTTACTCCATAACCACTTACATGGTGAAGTGGATAATAACGGTAAGTTGTATAAATTCCGTTGTCACGCAAATACTTTGCAAGATCATCACGGAATTCATTCTTAAGTTGTATATGATAGAAATAATATGAAGTCGTACAATAAGAAGGCAGTTCTGGTGGAGTCATAATCCACTCAACTTCAGAAAGTTGCTCTGTATAAGCGTCATTGCAAGACTTTCGCTTCTCCATAAATTCTGGTAAACGGTCTAACTGAACAAGAGCCATAGAAGCGGTAATATCGTTCATAATTGCACGGTGTCCAAAACAAGAAATATCAAAGTTCCACCATTTCTTATCTACCGTATTTGAATAACCGCTCTTGCTTTCCAATCCAAAATAAAGGAGTTTATCAGCCTTATTTTTGATTTCCGGATCCTTAAAATGCAAAATGGAACCATCACCACAAACAAGAATCTTCATAGCATCAAATGACCACATTCCCATGTCACCGATTGTTCCCAAGTGTTGGCCTTTATAGCTTGAACATACACCTGGTGCACAATCCTCAATCACCTTGAGATTGTGAGCTTTTGCCAAGGCCATGATTTCGTCCATTTCGCAAGGAATTCCGCCATAGTGAAGCAGAAGCAATGCCTTCGTATTTTTTGTTATCTTATTCTCAATTAACTCCGCTGTAGTATTTAATGTTCTTTTATCAACATCACACAGAACAAGTTTTGCTCCGGCATCGCAAACTGCATTACCGGCACCAACAAAACTTACAGTTGGTACAATTACCTCGTCAGATGTCCCCCCCCCACCATCATCTTATACTTATCACCGATACCAAATAAACTCATTGAAGAAAATAGTCCTTCTGAACAGCAGTTTGTTGATACGACATGAGATTTATCAGATTTAATGTGAGAAGCAAATTTTTCCTCAAATTCTGCGGTCAATTTACCTTTACCAAGCCAGTTTGAGTCAAATACTTCCTTGATTTTTGCCAATTCCCTTTCTCCAAGAGAAGGCTGATAAACATTTATCATTGTGGATTCCTCCTAAAAATGTCTTTTATAATTTTCTTTATTCTTTTTGGCACAAGCCGCATCGGAATAAATAATAGTATTTTTTTTATTTCTTCTTTATAATTTATTTTTTCATAGCGATAAACACATTTGATTTCACCGCCAAAACTTTCTTTAAATTTTATAATTCCCTGAACAGAAGAATTCCCGCTTTTATATTGTTGTAAAAAGCCAAGTCCACCAAAATCGTAATATAAAAATCCTTTTTCCTTAAAAAACTGTATTTCTCGCCAATGCAGATAACGGTTTAGATTTGAATAATATTTTTTATATTCCTGTTCTTTTCCACGGAACTCAGAACCGCTTGTTCTGAGCAAAACAAGCTTATGCTCCTTATCAACAAAATATGAATGTGCAATTACAATGTCATGCCATTCAAGAACAATACAATATCTTAAAGTTTCATCCTCTACATGATATTCAGATTCAGGAACATGAAACAAACCTTTTGATTTGAACATTCTTGCCGTTATATCCGAAATCTGTCCAAGACTTGCTTCAAAATTAATTTTAATATCTTCTAGTTTTTCTGCTTTATGTATCTCATTCCTGCAAGTAGGATTAAACTGAGAAAATATTTCATCCTCAGTCTTCTGCAAATCAATTATATTCGTGACCCGAGTTATCTTTTTATACTTAGGGAGTTTTTGATTAAAGTAGGCCCAGTCATACCCCCCCCCTCCCTGTCATATTTATAGTATCATTTACACAATCTGCAAAATACTCTGTTTGATTTCCTTTATAAACCACTAACATTTTAATCCTCTATTTACGAATATATGAAAGACCTTTTCTTAAAACAATTCGCACGCTCTTTCTGTCTGCAATTGCTACAGCGCCTCCAGCCAATAAAGCGGAACTTGCAAAAAGAATTATTGCGTGTACAAACCAGAAAAATAGGTTGGTTATATCTGGTGCAATTTTTATATAAACAAAATAAATGAATCCAATTGTTATCACAGAAACAATAACTGTCAGATAATTTCTAAAAAACAAAGATATATTAAGTTCCTTTTTTACGATAGGCAGAAAAATAACATAAAGCAGCAAATAGAACAAAGCCGAACAAAGCGGAATATATTTATAATCAACGACTTTCGCAGTTAAAACCATCGCAACCGCAGAAATAACCCCAGAAATAAAAATCGGAATATAAATCTTTTTATACAAGCCATGAATATCAATAAGCAAATCCGCAATCAACTTATGACTAGAAAAGAAAAACTCCGTAAGCAAAGTAAACGCCATAATAGGAATGACATAATTCACTTCAGAAATATTATTCGTATATATAGAAATAAAGCTCGTACTAAGGCAGACAAAACACGCAGAAAAAATAATAATAACAAAGCTGATTCCGGATTGAATCACCCTGTACATCTTAACAACATCTTCTTTTGAATGTGTAACACGATAATTTCCAAACGGTTCTGTTACAGAACGCATAAAAGAGGAAATTACCATTTTCAAAATGTTTACAAGCGTAAAATTAATAGAATAAACACTTGCAACCTTCAGATCATAAAAGTTTGCAATCAAAAGTAATGGCAAAGAATTGATAATCTGGTATACAACTTGATTACAAAGCAAATAATTTCTATTTTGAATCTTATATGTGTTTTTCCCTTTAATAGGTTTCAACCATTCCTTTGTAAGCTGCTTGTAATAATACCTCAGAATCAGAATTGTGCAGACATTTGCAACCAAAGAACTAGCGTACATCAGAACAAAATGTTTCTTTAAAATGATAATACAGAAAATCAATCCATAATAAACGAATTTATTTACAATTGCCGCAATCGAAAACAAAAATCTTTTTTGATAAGAAGAAATAATAATATCATACCTGGAACTAAACAGAAATGTCAGTGTTGCATTTAGTCCCATTATTATTGTAGTAACAATTATTTCCCACCTAGCAAAAGTTGTATTAGATTCTTTGTAAACAATGTATGGAATTGCCAACAATACTAATGAAAAGAAAATTCCAGCGATTTTTCTAAAAAATCTGGAAGAAGAATCAACTATGATATTCATCTGGTCATAGTCTTTTTTTGCAAGCGGCTCATACAGTGCAAAAATTGATGCACCTATCATTCCAGCCTGTAAAAGTGCAAAAACATTAAGAATTTGCGTGATAAAAGCTGTAAGACCGTTTACCTCAGAACCAAAAGTTTTAATAACAAGTCGAGGAACAATCAAACCAAATATCATTGCAATTACTTGCTCAATAATATTCAAACTTGTACTAAGTAATGTATTTTTTATGCGTGAATCAGACATTTTCTTAAAGCGTACTATCGATTGTTTCAATCATTCTATCGGTTGAAAATCTTTCTATAAATTTCTGATTGTCATATTCACAATCTTTCTTAATCCATTTAAAATCTATAGTTTCCATATCCTTATAAACCTGAATATTACCCGTTGCCATAGCATCTGACCATTCCGAATCTAACAGTTCTGTACAATTTGTAAGTAACTTCCTTTTATACAACATGCACATAGAAAAACGAGTTGTGGGAGATGAGCCGTTTTTCTGCAATGCTTCAAAAGTGCATCTTGCATTTAGGGTGTGCCTTATAAAATCTTCAAATGAAAGATACTCGTTATAGTGGATTTCATCCTTATATTTTTGATCTTCTTTCTTGACACCAAAAATCCAAAAATCAAGTTTTAAATTATGAACTTTTAGTTTTTCATAAACAGACAGAATGTCGTCTAATCGATCTTTGGCAGCACCAATAAAAGTCACATCATACTGTGGCACAACATCAAAATCAGAGCCAAAAAGTTTTTCAGTTATTTGATATGAATATGGCTCCAAACAATAAGTGAAACCATATTTTCTACATTCCGATTTATCAAAAGAATAAACTTTATCAAAAGCTCTGTTAAAATCATCTTCTGTCACCAAGAAAGATGATAATACATCCGCCAAATAAGTTACAATTTTACAATCGGGATATTTTTCTCTAACATAGTCAACTATACTAATTCCAAAATATTCAAAAACTCTAGCACAAATTATAATACAATTTAGATTGTTTAATTCTTCCGAATTTTCGAACAACTTATCGAAAGCTTTTATTGATTTTCTATCTGCATATTTTTTTACTTTTGGAACAATTACGTTTTTTAACTTTTTAGGAATCCAAAATGATGTTTTTCTTGACGTAATAAGACGATAACAGAAATTATCTCTATATGAAAATTTAAAATCTATTAAGAAAAGCTTATCTACCCCTCCATAGAGAACATAATTTTCAACTTTGTTATGATTTATCATTAAAAAGTTATTTTTCATATACATACCAAAAACTATCAATAATAATTTTTATACCATTTTACAAATTTAGAAAGCCCTTCCTTAATCGTTGTGGTAGGCTTAAATCCAAAATCTCTTTCAAAATCCGATGTGTCAGCAAAAGTTTGATAAACATCACCAGGTTGCATTGGCAAAAATTCTTTTTTAACAGGCTTATCTATTACTCCAACTTCTTTCAGACATTCTTCAAGGATATTTACAAAATTAAGTAAATCTTCTGGCTTGCTATTTCCAATATTGTAGACTTTATATAGAACACCATCTTCTGTCTTTTCTGGAATTTTCTGCATTACAGCTGTAACACCACGAACTATATCATCTACATAAGTGAAGTCGCGTTTCATATCTCCATTGTTGTAAATCTGAATTGGCTCACCTTTTACAATCTTGTTTGTAAACTTGAAATAAGCCATATCAGGACGACCAGCAGGCCCATAAACAGTGAAGAATCTTAATCCAGTAGAAGGAATACCATAAAGTTTTGAATAGGCATGTGCAAAAAGTTCGTTTGATTTTTTTGTTGCTGCATATAAAGAAACAGGATTGTCAACTTTATCATCTGTTGAATATGGAACTTTTTTATTTGAACCATAAACAGAAGAACTTGAAGCATAAACAAGATGCTCAACACCAGATTTTCCATCATCATACGAATGACGACATGCTTCAAGGATATTGAAAAGACCGATTACATTGCTCTGAATGTAGGCATCTGGATTAGTAATTGAATATCGCACCCCAGCTTGTGCTGCAAGATTTACAACAACAGAGGGTGAATATTTATCAAAAACTTCATCAACGAGTTTTTTATCTGAAATATCACCTTTTATAAAAGTATAATTTGAATAATTCTGCACTTGATTTAAGCGATATTCTTTTAGAGCAACATCGTAATAATCGTTCATATTGTCTATGCCGATTATTTTAATGTCATTATATTGCTCCAGTAGAACACGACAAAGATTTGAACCTATAAATCCACTTGATCCAGTTATAAGGATTGTTTTCCCATTCAATTCTATCTTACTCATTTTTTCCTTAATCTCTACCCATTAAATCTCGTGTATAAATCTTATCTGAAACATCAGCAAGCTCTTCTGCATTGCGGTTTGCTATAATCACATCACATTCAGTTTTGAACTTCTGCAAATCAGTTTCAACCTTTGAATTAAAAAAAGATTCTTCATGCAAAGTCGGCTCGTAAACCACAACCTCTATTCCTTTTGCCTTAATGCGCTTCATAACCCCTTGAATAGCACTTGCACGGAAATTGTCACTATTAGATTTCATTGTAAGACGATAAATTCCAACCTTACTTGGATTTTTATCAATAATCATCTGAGCAATATGATCTTTTCGAGTTGTGTTCGACTGCACGATTGCAGATATTAAGTTTTGCGGTACATCGTTATAATTTGCCAATAACTGTTTTGTATCTTTTGGAAGACAGTATCCTCCATAACCAAAAGACGGATTATTATAAAAATCCCCTATTCGAGGATCCAAGGAAACACCTTTTATAATACTTGCTGTATCAAGACCTTTTACCTCAGCATAAGTATCAAGTTCATTAAAGTAACTTACACGAAGAGCAAGATATGTATTTGCAAAAAGCTTTACAGCTTCAGCCTCAGTGAAACCCATAAAAAGAGTTGGTATATCCTGTTTAATAGCTCCTTCCTGCAGAAGTTTTGCAAAAGTTTTTGCAGCATCTACAAGTTTTTCATCTTCCAAATCTGTTCCAACAACAATGCGACTTGGATAAAGATTGTCATAAAGAGCTTTTGATTCTCGCAAAAATTCCGGTGCAAAAATTATATTTTTTGTATTGTATTTTTCTCGAACAGATTTTGTGTATCCAACAGGAATTGTCGATTTAATAATCATTATTGCATTTGGATTTACATTCAAAACTAATTCAATTACCTGCTCAACATACTTTGTGTCAAAGAAATTTAGTTTAGTATCATAATTAGTAGGGGTTGCAATAATTACAAAGTCGGCGTTTTTATAAGCAGATTCACCATCGGTTGTTGCCACAAGATTTAATTTCTTGTTTGCAAGAAAATCTTCTATTTCGTTATCTTGAATTGGTGATTTATGATTATTGATTAACTCCACCTTTTCCTGCACAACGTCAACGGCAACAACTTTATTATGTTGGGCCAACAATGTCGCCAATGACAAACCAACATACCCTGTACCAGCTACGGCGATTTTGTTTACTGTCATATTTTATTCCTATAATTTTGCAATCTCATTCTTCAAATGAAAATCTACATTTTCATCGTAATACTTACCAGAGCCCCTGATATCTTTTATATGCCGCTTTATATATTTTGCTTTTATATAATAAGTCATTTTCGGGTTACATAAACTATGTTTATATAAATCTATAAGTTCTTTTATTTGTTTAATATTTAAATTACAAAGATTAACATGAAGATTCTCGCCACCTTAGAAAGCAAATTTATCAAGATTTTTAAGATAGGCGATTTTCCTTTATTTCAAGAAGCCCATAATGCGATTAATTTTGTCATTTATCATGAAGTAAGAAACAGAAATTATATTTTAAAGACACCCTCTCCATTGGCAAGCAGTCGTTATTTCAGACCTTGCCCTGCAATGGAACTGTTCACCACTTGACTTACGTGCTTCAACCAAACTCCGCGTCAAACAATGGTTGCCTTTAACTGTATTATAATACGATGTATTATCTTAGGTTGTCAACATTCAAATTATGAACAATCGGAATTTTACTTTTTCTGAATTTCCTGATACGACAGGCTTAAAATCCGTTTTCCGTCCATAAGCGTAACTTCAAAATTTATGCGCTTATTAGACCTGTTCACATCCGTAATAAAGCCTTCCATTCCCTTGAACAATCCGTCTACAATTACAATCCTGTCGTTTACATCAAACTGGACATTTACAACAGGAATAACGCTTCCATATTTTAAAAATGAAGTCACAAGGTCGGTATCTTTTGCAGAAAGCGGTTTCATTCCATTATCATGGGGAAGAAAATCAATAAAACCTTCTTCATCCCTTACGCTCTGAGCCCGGGAAAGATTATTTGTTTCCCAGAAAACATAACCTGGAAGCAACGGATCAATATATTCCTTGCCGCTTTTTAACCTCATCTGCTTTCCAACACAATGTAGTTTGCCATTCTTCTCCTCTGGAAAAGAATCAAAGACAGCTTGTACTTTTTCTATAAATTTATTTTCAAAACCGGTTCTAACCCAAATGCAGTAAAAATTACTCATTATCCAACTCTTCGCTTTTTCAATTCAATAAGAGAATAATAGCATATTTTTTTGATTAAGTCAGCGAAACGAATTGAATCTCCCAGAACAAGCAAATGTCCAAGAAAATAAAGAGATTACACATTGTGCATTGCAAACTGGTCATTACTTAGCAGCGTCCTATTGCCGTTCGTTTTGTTTTTGCGTGCTGAAATCACATTTAACACCTTTGTTCATAAGTTCATACGATTTTGCAGCTAATGTTATATACGAAAGCACATAGGGCCTGTGTGCCGTCATCACAATTTTGTTTTCATCATTAACATTTGCCGCTTCCAGCAAAAAAGCCAAATTTTTCATCTGCGATTCTGTAAACAGATTCTGCGCTGGTTCTTCCACAACATTTAGAAAAAATGAATTTGTATATTTATTCGCAACCGTTGTTATTTCGGCAAGAGTTTCATTTGAAACGCTCTTTGAAATTCCAGATGTCATGAACCTTTCCAATTCTGACTGTGCAGCAAGATACGATGTTACCAATGCAGATGGAACAATTGACTATAATCCGCTGGAGGCACATACAAGAGTAACTGCTCTCCCAGATTTTTCTTCCAAAATAAAAGTTTCTCCGTTTGATTTATTTACAAGACCCTTGAAACCAGAAAGCGGAAGATTAAAACTTCCATCACCTTTTAAATTCTCACTCCCCTGCAAATATCTTCTTCTTAAAAGACGAAGCATTGGCGGAAGGTTATCAAGTTCTTCAATGTTCTTTACTACAGAAAGGACATTTCTTTCCGACGGTACTTTTTCCAGTCCCCTGGTCACAAATAAAAAGAGTTAATTTACTAAAGTCTATAAAACCATCTTCTGAACCAAAACCTTCTCAAAATATTTAATCCGTAATTTCGCCATATTATCCTATAATTGCAATATATTAACATGGGGCATTAAAAAAAATCTATTGTGCATTACTCCTCCCGCCTCGTCCACAAAATCCTCTCCGCACAAAAACATTCCCCTAACCGTCGCACAACACTTTCCCGAACGCCGCGGAACATTATCCTGCATATACAAAAACATTTTGCTGACCGTCGCTCAGGACTTTATCGCCCACTGCACGCAAATAATTATACTTTCGGCAAATTTTTTATTATACTCCGCTTGACAATTCACCAAAAGTATAATAATTTAATGTATGTAAGGCGAACAAATCTGTTTCCGCCCTACAAGCAAAGGAAACCCCGCAAGGTTTCGTAATTCTAGCCTTTATAGGAGTGGCTAATATGGCAGAGGCAATGGAAAACATTTTTTCAAGGAGGGTGAAAGATTTAATGAAGGAAAACCGCTTCTCGCAGAAAAAACTGTGCGAGCTTTGCGGTATTACAGAGGCAGCATTCAGCCGCTACATGACCAGCGGAAGACTGCCCAGGACGGATGTGCTTGCGAATATCGCAAATGCACTTAACACAACAAGCGACTTCCTTACGGGCAACGACACCCATTATGGCTACGAGCAGCTTGAAATTCTTTTGGCTTCCAGCAAAGACAACCTTAGCCTGAACCAGAAGAAAAAGCTTGTGGGAATCCTGATGGATGAATACAAAACTGCCCAAGAGGTGTAAAAATGCAGCATTACATGGAGGTAAACTATTGGAAAACTGCACTGAACAAACGGACAAAACAACGGATTGTACTACAAAGCCCCCAACGCTTCCAAGCTGGAAGGTAAGCCAGATTATCCTTACGGTGGTAAACCTTTTGAGCGAGGAAGGCTATTTCAGGGAAGGCTTTGACTATATGGAGATGATTCGCAAGAAGGGCATTGTGTTAAAGGAATACTCGGCTTTTAAAAGCGAAAATCTTCTGGAACTGCAAAAGGTGTCTATAGGGCTTTGGAACGAAGGCTTATGCCTTATTTTTCCAGACCCACAGATGGGCGCGACCTGCCGCATGATTGCCTACAACGACAATAAATCTGCGGCAGAAGTAATGCAGATTATATTCCATGAGCTTGCCCATATAATGCTCAGGCACACACAGCAGAGCAACCTTGGAGAAATGGAAGCGACCTTATTTTCCGGCGTTGCAATGCTTTTGATGGTTTTGGAACAGCAGTTCCACATAGGGCGAATGATTGCAGAAAAGGGCGACAAGACAATGCTCAAAGGCATTCAGGAAGGCCTTATGCGAAAATTCAATGCACAGGAGGTACTATGAAGAAATGGGTATAAAAAAAGCCTGTCTTAGTAAATGCGCCAACACTTACTACACAAGCTTCCACGGTCGAGAGCCACAATGTGATTCTCTTTTCTTGTCGAACATAAAGATTATATCACAAAACGGCTCTCCCTGTCAAAAAATATTTTTAGATGGTCAAAGACGGTCATTGAGGCTGTCGAAATGACTTCTGAAATATCGCAAAATCAGGTGGTTTCGACAAGCTCAACCACCACATTTAAACATTGCCAAAGGAGGGCAACATTATGCTGAACATTAAAACTGTAAAGAATCTTCTTATTACAGATGAATCAAAAGACAGCTTCTGCTTTAGAAGTTCGTGCTCACAAACGCTCAAAACTTCCCAGCTCGCAACAGAAATGGCAGACTGGAATTCCTCGTTTACCGAAGCAGACTACCTTGGTATGCTTTCGGTAATGGAAACAATCGTTACAAAATACCTTGCCAAAGGCTACAACGTAACGCTTCCGTTCGGAACTCTCCGTGCAAACGCCACGGGAACCTGTTCAAACATTCAGGACGGCTTTACGCTCGGAACAGGCAACCACACCTTAGGCTTCTTGTTCAACGCAAACGAAACGCTTGCCAAAAACGTGCGCTCAAAACTTGAATACAAGCAGCTTCCGCCAGACAGCACCGGAGAAGCAAAAATTTACCGCATTACCACGCTCAACAGCGATGCAAGCGAAAGCTCAAGTCTTTCTGTTACGACTGGAAAAACACTCCGCATACACGGACGCAACCTTAGCTTTGACATTACGGACGAAAACCAGGGCATGTTCCTTGAAAACGAAAGCGGCCTTACACGCCTTTCCGTCTACAATAGGCGTGGCACAAACGTGGTTGACGTTCCAGTTCCAGCCGACCTTGCAAGCGGAAGTTACAGTGTAAGCATTGTAACAAAGCCCGGCAACACCTACTTTACCGCGAACATTGATTCAGAGATAACGGTGGCGTAAATTTTTAATTTCAGGGCGTGGTGGGCGACATGCGCCTGCCATGTCCTGATTGTGCGTCATTGTATTTATTGCGCAGTTTTTTAAGTCTTGAAAAAAAAGGTCTATTCCAGATCCATAACATCGATTTCCTTTAAAACCAGCTTAACGGCACTGCCCTTTGAAAGATAAATGTCATCAAAAGTCATCGCATTTTTAATGTCCGACTCCAGTTTTGTCTTACAAAAGATTTTATTCAGCATTATGATTATGATAGCGTGATATAATAAATTGAATGATATGCTCCTGATAAAATTAAAAATAATATGGATTCTATAATATCCAGTAAATTTTACACAAGAATCTATTATTATTGTGTAATGCCTAACCGCAACTTGGACTAAAACAGGAAAGCTAATAAGGTGTATAATAACAAAAGGAAGACACCTTATGGGAAGAACAAGAAGAAAGCTCAGCTCGGAAGAAAAGCTGAAAATGGTAATGACAGTTATTCAGGATGGAAAGGCAGTCAGTGACGTTGCCCAGGAAAATAATGTCCATCCGAATATGATCCTCAACTGGAAGAAGGAATTCCTAGAAAACGCAGCAATGATTTTTGACCGTAACAGACCTGACATCACAGAAAAAGCACTGCAGCGGAAAATCAAAGAGCTCGAAACAAAGCTTAAAAAGAAGGACGAAGTGATAGCCGAAATTGCCGAGGAAAACATGATGATAAAAAAAACTTTTGGTGGCCGGAGCTAGGAAAGAAGAGGTCGGCCTTAAAACGCGGACCCTGATAGAAACTGAAGTGCAGAAGATTCATGAGAAAACCGAAATCAAGGTTTCAGATCTTGTAGCTTTTG
>OIXL01000922.1_pt1 | contig 12703 bp, 11 predicted proteins | sample 1587761 | NCBI WGS metagenome assembly OIXL01 (sample SAMN03283246) | human gut metagenome | biome: human-associated habitat; material: feces | host: Homo sapiens | place: Peru | collected 2012 | reverse complement strand
ATACTTTTAATAAATTAAAAAGTAATGATGAAATAGATGCTTATGTCATTTTTGATGCCGATAATGTGGTTCATAGGGAATTCTTGAATAAAATGAATGATTCTATTAATTGTGGTTATGAAGTTGTTCAAGGCTTTAGAGATACGAAAAATATATGCGATAATTGGCTTAGTACAAGTTATGCTATTTTATATTATTTACAAAGTTTATTTATAAATAAATCAAGATTTAATTTTGGGATGAGTTCTTTTTTAAATGGTACCGGTTTTATGGTAAAGAAAGAAACTATTGATCGGTACGGATATGATCCTAAAACTATTACTGAGGATATTGAATATACTGCTATATGTGCTATTAATGGTATTAAAATTGCCTTTAATGAAAATGCTATTACTTATGATGAACAAGTTACTGACTTTAAAAGTTCTCTTAAGCAAAGAAAGAGATGGTCCTTTGGTGCTATTCAGTGCTTAAAAAATTATACTGGTTCTCTTATAAAAGAAGGAATTAAAAATAAAAGATTTGAATGTTTTGATGTAATTATATTTTACTTTGGTATTATATTTCATGTTTTATTTACAATAGTTTCTTTAATTGGAATCTTTTATAATGTATTTTATCTAAATGACTTTAATAGTATTGATGTTGTTATTTGTTTTATTATGTTTCTGATTAATTATTTTATAGGGGTTGTTTTTAGAATGATTGTGATAAAAAAATGTAATAAAAGCATTAAAGAAAATATATGGGGAATTTTACTTTTTGATTTATTTGTTTTGAGTTGGTTTCCTATTAATTTTATATGCTTATTTATCAAAGATTGTAATTGGGATCATATTAAACATGATAGAAATGTTGACACATTAAATATTTAAAAGATAATAGAGTAATTTTATTGTCTTTTTTTTAATTATTATGTTATAATTTATTTAATAGGAGAGTGATATATATATGAAAAATATTTTGAGATTATCTTTACTTTTTATATGTTTAATTGTTATGGTTGGATGTGGAAAGAAAGATGATAACAAACTTGTTATGGTAACTGAGGCAGGCTTTGCGCCTTATGAATATTATGAAAATGGTGAAATTGTTGGTGTTGATGTAGATATAGCCAAAGAAATAGCAAAAGAATTGGGAAAAGAACTTGTTATTAAGGATATAGCTTTTGATTCCATTATTAATGAAGTAAGAACAGGAAAAGCTGATATTGGTGCTGCTGGTATAAGTTATAGTGATGAAAGGGCTAAGAAAGTAGATTTCTCAGTTGATTATTCTGTTAGTAAACAAGTTGTTATTGTTAAAAATGATAGTTCTATCAATAGTATAACTAATATAGATAATAAAAAGATAGCAGTACAACTTGGAAGTGTTGCTGATACTTATGTTACGGAAAATTATAAAAATGCTGAAATCATTAGACAAAAAAAATATTTAGCTGCTATTGAAGATTTAAAAGTTGGTAAAGTTGATTTAGTAGTTATGGATGAATTACCTGCTAAAGAAATTATTGAAAAAAATAGTGGTATTAAAATATTAGATGGTGAACTTACTAACGATAGTTATGGTATGATTGTTAAAAAAGGAAATACTGAATTGTTAGAAACTGTTAATAAAGTACTTAATAGGCTTTCTAGTGATGGTTCTATTGATGAATTTATTATTAAACATACCGAGGAGTAGATTTGATATGAATGGATATATGCAATTTTTTGATAACTTTTTTGGTTTTTTTAAAAATATTGGTACTAGTTTTTATGATAGTGTTATTTATGATGATCGATATAAGTATATATTAGACGGATTATTTCATACTATATTAATTGCTCTATTTGCTGTTATTATTGGTATTGTACTTGGAATAGTTATAGCACTTATTAGACATAATCATGATATTAATGGTAAAATGAGATTAGGTAATAAGGTTGCTACTTTATATGTCAATATTATTAGAGGTACACCAGTGTTATTGCAATTAATGATTATTTATTATGTTATTTTTAAATCTGTCAATATTAATATAATTATAGTTGGTATATTGGCATTTGGTTTAAATTCTGCTGCCTATGTTTCGGAAATAATTAGATCGGGTCTTATTTCTATTGACAAAGGACAAATGGAAGCTGGTTTATCTTTAGGTCTTAGCTATGGTAAAACAATGAGATATATTATTTTACCACAGGCTATTAAAAATGTTTTACCGGCATTAGGAAATGAATTTATTACATTACTTAAAGAGACTTCAGCAGGTGCATATATTGGAATATTAGAACTTACTAAGGCTTCAGATATTATTGCATCTAGAACTTATGATTATTTCTTTCCTCTTGTTATAACTGCTCTTATATATTTGATTATGACGTTAGGATTATCTAAGTTAGTTAACACTATGGAAAGGAGATTATCTAATGCTAGAAGTTAAAAAATTAAAAAAGAAATTTGGTAGTAATGTTGTTCTTAATGATATTAGTTTTAATGTTTCAAAAGGAGATATTATTTCTATTGTTGGCCCTTCAGGTAGTGGTAAATCAACATTACTTAGATGTCTTAATTTAATAGAGAAACCTAGTTCTGGGGATATTATTTTTGAAGGTATATCTTTAATTGGTAAAAAAGCTGATTTATCTTTACTTAGACAAAAGATGGGAATGGTTTTTCAACAATTTAATTTATTTCCACATCTTACTGTTATTGATAATATTACGTTAGCTCCTGTTAAATTAAAACTAATGAATGAAGTAACTGCTAGAAAAAAAGCACTTGAACTACTTAATACTATTAATTTAAAAGATAAGGCGGAACATTATCCTAATGAACTTTCTGGAGGGCAGAAACAAAGAGTTGCTATAATTAGAACACTTATTATGGAACCGGATATTATATTGTTTGATGAGCCAACAAGTGCATTAGATCCTGAAATGATTGGAGAAGTTTTAGATCTTATTAAAAAAGTTGCAGATACTGGTAAAACAATGGTTATTGTATCTCATGAGATGAACTTTGTTAAAAAAGTTTCTAATAGGGTTTTATTTATTGATGGTGGCAAAGTTATATTTGATGGAAAAACTAAAGATTTCTTTTTAAGTGAAAATATCAGAATAAAGGAATTTTTAGATAAAATAAAAAAATAAATTGTAAAAAATAAGGAAATCTGCTATACTTAAATAGTAGAGTACTACAATGAATTAGAATAGAAGGGAGAAAAAATATGAATGCAATTAATGTAAAAAGTGAGATAGGTCCACTTAAAAAAGTATTATTACATAGACCGGGAACAGAACTTTTAAATTTGACGCCTGATACATTAGGAAGATTATTATTTGATGATATTCCTTTTTTGCCGGAAGCACAAAAAGAGCATGATGAATTTGTAGAAATTCTAAGAAATAATGGAATTGAAGTAGTTTTTTTAGAGGACTTAATGGCTGAGGTATTAGAACTTAGTGATGATATTGAAGATAAATTTATACGTCAGTTTGTTTATGAAGCCGGAATAAGAACACCAAAATACAAAACTTTGGTATATGAATATTTAAAAAGTTTTACAGACAAAAAGGAATTAGTTCTTAAAACTATGTCAGGAATCAAAATTGAAGAAATAAGTAGAAGTAAAAGAGAATATGAAAAATCCTTAGTTGATTATGTAAGTGAAGAATCAGAGTTTTTAGCAGATCCAATACCTAATTTATATTTTACTAGAGATCCTTTTGCTAGCTGTGGTAATGGAGTGATTTTAAATAAAATGTATTCAGTTACTAGGGGCAGAGAAACTATTTATGCAGAATATATATTTAATTATCATCCTGATTTTGCAGGACAAATAAAAAAATATTATGATCGTTATTTGCCTTATCATATTGAAGGTGGCGATGTTTTAAATATTAGTAATCATATTGTAGCGATTGGTATTTCTCAAAGAACAGAGGCAGCTGCAATTGATGAATTAGCAAAAAACTTTTTTAGAGATCCTGAGTGTGAAGTAGATACAGTTTTAGCTTTTAAAATTCCTGAAAGCCGTGCATTTATGCATTTAGATACAGTATTTACCCAAATTGATTATGATAAATTTACATATCATCCAGGTATTTTAGATACTTTAGAAGTTTATGAAATAACAGAGGGGGATATTGAAGATAGTGATGAAGATTTAAATGTTGTAAAAATAGAAGGTTCTTTAGAAGAAATTTTAGAAAAATATTTAAAGAGAAAAATTGATTTAATACCTTGTGCTGGAGGAGAGAGAATATCTTCAGAAAGAGAGCAATGGAATGATGGCACTAATACTCTTTGTATTGCGCCTGGGGTAGTAGTTGTTTACAATAGAAATAATATTACTAATAATATTTTAAGAGAACATGGTATTAAAGTATTTGAAATGCCTAGTGCTGAACTTTCTAGAGGTCGTGGAGGTCCTAGATGTATGAGTATGCCTCTTATTAGAGAAGATATTTATACTGAAAGTGGTGCTGTTAAAAAAGAAAATATTTCTTCAGTTAAACATGAAGAAGTTAAAAAAGTAAATAATGAGAAGTTTAATTTTAAGGGTAGAAACTTTTTAACTTTACTTGATTATACGCCTGAAGAAATTAGATATTTACTTGATTTATCTAAAGATTTGAAGGATAAAAAACATAGAGGTATTGAACATAGATATTTAAAGGGTAAGAATATTGTACTTTTATTTGAAAAGACTTCAACTAGAACAAGATGTGCTTTTGAGGTTGCTGGTCTTGATTTAGGTATGGGAGTTACTTACTTAGATCCAGGTAGTTCACAAATGGGTAAGAAAGAAAGTATTGCTGATACTGCTAAAGTACTTGGTAGAATGTATGATGGTATTGAATATAGAGGATACGATCAAAAAATAGTAGAAGAACTTGCTAAAAATGCGGGCGTTCCAGTATGGAATGGGCTTACTACTGAGTTTCATCCTACACAAATGTTAGCAGATGTTATGACTGTTGAAGAAAATTTTGGTCATTTAGATGGTATTAAACTTGTATTTATGGGTGATGCTAGAAATAATGTTGCTAATTCTTTAATGGTTGTATGTGCTAAGATGGGTATGCATTTTGTATCTTGTGGTCCTAAAGATTTATGGCCTGATAAAAAATTAATTGAAAAATGTAAAGAAATTGCCAAAGAAACTGGTGGAAGTATCGAAATGACAGAGGATGTTATGGAAGCTTCTAAAGGGGCAGATGTTATTTATACTGATGTTTGGGTTTCTATGGGTGAACCTGATGAGGTTTGGGCTGAAAGAATTAAATTACTTAGCCCATATCAGGTTGATATGAATGTTATGAATAATGCTAATTCTAATGCTATATTCTTACATTGTCTTCCATCATTCCATGATTTAAACACTTCAATTGGTAAAGATATTTATGAGAAGTTTGGTCTTAAGGAAATGGAAGTTACTGATGAGGTATTTAATAGTTCTAAGTCTAAAGTATTTGATGAGGCTGAGAATAGATTACATACTATTAAAGCAGTTGTATATGCTACAATGAGGGATAAATAATGAGTAAAATTGTTATTGCTTTAGGTGGAAATGCTTTAGGTAAAAATCCGAGTGAACAGTTATCTTTACTTAAAGATGTTGCTAAGATAATTGTTGATTTAGTTAAAGATGGAAATAAAATTATTTTGACACATGGAAATGGTCCGCAGGTGGGACAGATTGCTCTTGCTATGGAGTATGCTTCTAATGGGGAAGCTGGTACTCCTATGATGCCTTTTCCTGAGTGTGGAAGTATGAGTCAAGGTTATATTGGTTACCAATTGCAACAATGTATTCAAAATGAACTTAAAAAACAGAATATTAGTAAAAATTGTGTAACTTTAATAACACAAGTTCTAGTAGATTCTAAGGATAGTGCTTTTCAAAATCCTAGTAAGCCTATTGGTATGTTTTATACTAAAGAAGAGGCTTTGGATATTGAAAAAGAAAAAGGGTATACTATGATAGAAGATGCTGGGCGAGGTTATAGGAGAGTTGTACCATCTCCGATGCCTATTGATATTGTTGAAAAGAATACGATAAAGATGCTTTTTGACAATAATAATATTGTAATTGCTTCTGGTGGTGGAGGAATTCCTGTTATTATGGAAAATGGAGCATATAAAGGAGTAGAGGCTGTTATTGATAAAGATAGAACTGCTGCTTTACTTGCTAAACTTACTATGGCAGATACTTTAATGATTTTGACTGCTGTTGAAAAGGTTTCTTTAAATTATAATACTGAAAATCAAGTCGATTTAGATGTTATTACTATTAAAGATGCTAATAAATACATTAGTGAAAATCAATTTGCTAAGGGAAGTATGCTTCCTAAGGTTGAAGCTTCTATGTCTTTTGTAGAAGATTCTGATGACAGAAGAGCAATTATTAGTTCTCTTGAAAAAGCAAATGCCGCTATTAAAGGGAAAACTGGTACAATTATAAAGAGGAGGTAGAAAGAAATGGCTAAGAAAAAGGCTAAGGTAATGTTATCGTCTTTTTCGATTATTCTAATTCTAATTTTTGGTCTTGGAATATTATCACATGTACTTCCAAATGCACAATTTGCTGGTGAAGAAATTGTTAATGGAAGTGGAACTGTTGGTGCTACTTTATCACAGGTTTTGATGGCACCTATACAGGGATTTGAAAATGCTATTGATGTTGGTATTTTCATTATGATGCTTGGTGGATTGCTTGCTGTTATTAATAAAACTGGAGCATTAGAAACTGGTATCAAAGTTTTAGTTCATAAACTAAAAGGTAGGGAAATTTTATTAATTCCTATATTAATGCTTATTTTCTCTATATGTGGAACTACTTATGGTATGCTTGAAGAAACTGTTGGATTTTATGTTTTATTATCTGCTACTATGATGGCTGCTGGTATGGATCCACTTGTTGGTTCTGCGGTAGTTCTTCTTGGTGCAGGTAGTGGATGTTTAGGTTCTACTATTAATCCATTTGCTACTGGTGTTGCTATTAGTGCATTACCAGAAGGTATTGCTTGTAATCAAGGACTTGTTATTTTAATAGCAGTATTTATTTGGCTTACTACTTTAATTGTTTCTATATTATTTGTAATGAGCTATGCTAAGAAGGTTCAAAAGGATAAAGGTTCTACATTCTTATCACTTAGAGAACAAAAACAAGCTGAAAAGAGATTTGGTCAATTTGAAGATAAGGACAAAAAGGATGTTAAATTAAGTACTAAACAAAAAGTTACTCTTATTCTATTTGGTCTTACATTCCTAGTTATGGTTATTGGGTTTGTTCCATGGGGTGAGTTTGGTATTACTTTCTTTGATAGCTTTACTGGTTGGCTTACTGGGGCTTCACTTGGTAACTGGTGGTTCTATGAGGCTGCTTTATGGTTCTTAATTATGTCTATTATTATTGCAATTCTTAATAGATTTGGTGAGAAAAATTTTGTTGATACTTTTGTAGATGGTGCTGACGATATGATTGGTGTTATATTAGTTATTGCTATTGCAAGAGGTGCTAGTGTACTTATGAGTGAAACATATCTAGATAATTATATTATTTATAATGCTGCTGATATGCTTGCTAAATTACCTGAACTTGCATTCGTACCACTTAACTATATTTTACATATTGTATTATCTATTTTAGTTCCATCATCATCTGGATTGGCAACTTTATCTACTCCAATTATTGCTCCTATTGCTGCTCAACTTGGTTATAGTGTAGAAGTTACTATTATGACTTTAGTTGCTGCTAACGGACTTGTTAATTTAATATCTCCAACTTGTGGTGCTATAATGGGTGGACTTGCTCTTGCTAAAGTAGAATATTCTACTTGGTTTAGATGGGCATTTAAGGTAGTACTTACAATTGCCATTGCTAATATATTTGTATTATGCTTGTTTACTTTATTAGTATAATATCAATAATATAGTATGATAAAAGAACAACTATTTTGGTTGTTCTTTCTTTGTTTGTATGCTATACTATGTTTATAGGGAGGTTTGTTATTATGTTTAAAAAGAGAACTAGTTATGAAGTTAATGTACAGGGTATTACTTTTTGGAGAAAAATAATTAATGAAGATAATGCTGAAGTGTTTGTTAAGAGTTCTTTAAATGAGCCATTTATGATTTATATAGATAAGGTAAAAGGTAATGAATATCTTGATCGGGTTACGGGAAGACCTTTTGATATGGAAGATATGGGAAAAGATTTTCTTTTTGGTCTTAGTAATATAAGGATATCTAAAAATAATGTAAATTTATGTGGTGATGTGGTTTGTAAGGCTGTATATATATTAGACGATAAAGATAGGGAAGAAGAATATACTAATATATCAGAAGGTATTCTTTATGATAGTTATTTTTGCGATATTATTTCTTTTAAATATGGTTTAGATGTTATTCCTGCTAATTTTGTATATGAAGAAATTAGAAGAGTTAGAAAGATATATGCTGCTAATAACGATAAGGATAATATTAAGTGTAAATCTTTAAAGAGAAAAAGAAAATAATATTTTTAAAGACTTATTTATAAGGCTTTAAAAATTCTAGTTAAAGACTTGTGGCTTTAACTAGCAGTGAACAACGAAGTGTGAACTGATACTAAAAAAGTATTTAGTTCTTTTTATTTATGTGTTAAAATATTAGTAGTGCAGGTGATTATTATGTATTATAAAATTAGTCATGGTAGTGTTACTCTTGGTAATAATACGGTTCTTGAAGATATTAATTTTTGTGTTAAAGATAATGAGAAAATTGGTGTTGTAGGTAGAAATGGCTCGGGTAAAACGACTTTACTTAAGGCTATTGCTTCAGAGTATGAAATTAATAGTGGTTATGAAGAAGTAGATATTATTTCTTCGGGAGACTTTAATATTGGTTATGTTAAACAGAATGATGGTTATAGTCTTGATATGAAGATGATAGATTATATTAGGAGTTCTTTTAAGGATATTCTTGATATTGAAAGGAAACTTAATACTTTAGAGGATGAAATGAGTACTCATTATGATGAAAAGATAGTAAGTAAATATAATGATCTTTTATCTAGATATGAATATATGGGTGGTTATAAATATAAGAAGGAGATAGAGATTATTTTAAGTAAATTTGATTTTAGTGATAAGGATAAAGATAAGTATTTGAATGAATTTTCTGGTGGTCAAATTACGAAGTTGTCTTTGATTAGGCTTTTGTTATCGAAACCTGATTTACTTATTTTGGATGAACCTACTAATCACTTGGATATTAAGGCTATAGAATGGCTTGAGGATTACTTAAAGGGATATAAGGGTTCTATTATTTTGGTTAGTCATGATAGAATGTTTTTGGATAATGTTTGTAATGTGATATATGATATTGAGTATGGTTCTTTAACTAGATATAGTGGTAATTATTCTTATTTTGTTAAGAAGAAGGAAGAGGATTATATAAGAAATCTTAATGATTATGAAAGGCAACAAAGGGAGATTAAGAGACTTCAAGATATTGCTGATAGATTTAGGTATAAACCTACTAAAGCTGGTATGGCTATGTCAAAATTAAAGCAAATTGAGAGAATGGTATTAATAGATAAACCCGATAAGACTAATACAAAGTCTTTTAAGATTAACTTTAGTCCGGAGATGAATAGTTATAGAGATGTTCTTAAGGTTAAGAATCTTTCTATTGGTTATGATAGAGAGTTATGTAAGTTATCTTTTGAGGTGGAAAGAGGAGACAGACTTGGTATTATTGGTGAGAATGGTATTGGTAAAAGTACGTTTCTTAAAACTATTATGGGTGATATTCCAGCACTTGGTGGTAAGTTTGTTTTTGGAGATAGGGTTAATATTGGTTACTTTTCACAAGCATTAGATAATCTTAATTATGATAATTCTATTTATGATGAGATTGACAAAGAATTTCCTAGACTTACACCTAATGAGATTAGAACTCTTCTTGGGGCTTTTGAATTTAGTGGGGAAGATGTCTTTAAAAAAATTAAGGATTTATCTGGTGGTGAAAAGGTTAGAGTTAGTTTGTGTAAGATTTTGAATAAAAAACCTAATGTTCTTATCTTAGATGAACCGACAAATCACTTGGATATTATTGGTAAAGATACTATTGAGAAAATGCTTACTAGTTATAAGGGTACTATTATTATGGTTAGTCATGATAGATATCTTATTAAGAATGTATGTGATAGACTTCTTGTTATGGATGGTGGCAGAAGTACTTTATATAATTATGGTTATAATGAGTATTTGGAGAAGACTAGGTTTAATAATATGAGTAATGATAATGGGATTAAGATAGAAAAGAAGAAGAGTACTGATAAAAAGGTAGATACTTTTGATAGAAATAAAGAAATTAAAAAAATAGAAAAGATAATGAAGCTTATTGAGATGCGTATGGAAAAGTTGTGAAAACAGAAATAAGTGGCATAAAAATCTCCGCAAAAATATTCGTGTGATTCGTGTGATTCGTGGTTTTTTTTAATCAGCCACAAATTAGCACAAATTTTCACGAATTATTTGTGGGCTAAATGGTCTGTTTCTCAATAATTTTGCATACCTTTGCCTATATGCGTTCCAAAAAACCTTTCGTGTCATGACAGCCAGTAATCCACATCGCCACACCAAAAAACGGCTAATTAAAACCGTTGGGGTGCACACGCCGTGCTCCTGTGGCTATATGCAGGATGGGGGGCTGTATTTTTACATCAGGGACTATCAGGGCAATGTGCGCGTGGTGCTCAATCAAGCTAATTTTGTTTCGGAAGCGGATGCTGAAAAAGTTGCAACAGAGGTTGAACAAAAAGTGGCGGAAGAACGTAAAAAGAGAAAAGCTAAACAATAGTAAATTATGAAACATTTAATTTTAACTTTTTTGATGTCACTGTCGATTTTTAGAATGTCTGCCACTTCTGGTATGACTAAGGAGGTTTTTGACAGTATAGCAAACCGATACTTTAACATTGAGTACATTGTCAGTGATATTTATGATTCCCAGAAAATTTCAGTTTATAAAGACGTTAATAAAGAAAGTTTTTATAGTATGCCTGATTCTGCCAGATTTTGGACTTATGATTTGTTGGAGGGAAAAACTTATGCACATATTAAGGCTTTTAATTACAAAAGAGGTCTTTACAAGATTACGGCAAGAGATAGCTGTTCTGGAACATCATATTTTGTCCTGTTTCGGAACTATGAATATGAAATTTTTGATTGGGTGGATGAAGAGTTGCTCAAGAAAGTTGCATCGTTGCTGAATGAGGCGAACACTGATGAAACTGTGAAACGAAAAGTTTACGAAGAATTGGAACGATACAGGAAGAGGCAAGGATTTATGTATTAAGGAAGGTGTATATGCTCTTCTAACTACCAAGGAACTCGACCGAGAACAAACCAAAGGGACTGTTCTTTCGGTATGTTTCCGATGCGTTGATGCATTGGTGCTTGTGTTGAAACAGTCCATATGTTGTGATGTGATTTGCGCCCTTGCTTATTGTGGGAGGCATGAATCATCGCATATTGTCAAGGCTCACGCAGATTGCACAGATCTCACAGGCTTTCTTTGTGGGTGGGAAATCTCACAGAGGCTCTCCGCTGGTTTTCTCCAACGGCTCACACAGATTCAACGAGATTCAACGAGAAGATTATTTGTGAAAAATTTGTGTGAATTCGTGGCTGATTTAAAAAACCACGAATCACACGAATATTTTTTTGTTGAATCCGTGCGATTATTCTTGTTGAATCTTGTTGAATCTGTGTGAGGGTTTTTGTTCGTTGAGGGGGGGGGAGCGGTTTTATAAATTTGTGGAATTTGTGGGAGTGGGGGTGTAGTCGGCGTGGATGCTTTCTGCCATGAGGCGGTAGATTGCTCTCATGCGCTCGTCGGTGAGTATGTTCATTTGTTTGTTCATCACATTCACGTCGTAGCGCACCATAGGACCGGTTTGTGCTTCCTTCGGCTGCATGGTTTGCACTTTGTTTGCAGTTTCGGTAATCAGTGGCAGAAACAGTTTGAAATCAAGGTTTTCCGCTTCCAGAATCTGCTCCGCCAAGCGGTAGCAGTGGTTGGTGAAATTGTTGGCAAACACCGCTGCCAAGTGCAGGCGTTCGCGCTTGTGTGAGTCGGCTTCCTGCACCGTGTCGCACACTTGTTGCGCCATTGCCTTAATCACCGCCATCGCCTCGCTGTCTGAAGCCTCGATGAAGCATGGCACACTCCTGAAATTCACTTCGCGCGTTTTAGAGAACGTCTGCATAGGGTAGAACACGCCGTAATGCCGTGCCGCACCGTCGAGCACCGTCATCGGCACACTTCCAGCCGTGTGCAGCACCACGCCATTCTGCGCCACGCTGGCTATCTGCTTAGCCACTGTGGCGATGGCATCGTCTTTCACGGCGATGATATACGCATCGGCATCAACCACCATATCCGAAACCGTACAGATAGCTTCGCAATCCAGCCTGTCGGCAAGCGTCAGCGCATGTGCCAATGTTCTGTCATACACTTGTGCCACTTCCATTCCTGCACCCTTCAATGCGAGTGAAAGGTGTGTTGCCAAGTTTCCTGAACCTATGATAACTACTCTCATAACTCTTTAGTGGCGTGAAATATGCCTTTAAATTGAAGATGTGGCTCAACGGCGATTTCGTGTTTGCAATGGGGCATAATTTGCTTCGACATACCGCCAGTGGCTACAATTTTCACTGGCTGATTG
>OIXL01000921.1_pt1 | contig 12704 bp, 7 predicted proteins | sample 1587761 | NCBI WGS metagenome assembly OIXL01 (sample SAMN03283246) | human gut metagenome | biome: human-associated habitat; material: feces | host: Homo sapiens | place: Peru | collected 2012 | reverse complement strand
GGATATTTATTCTATGCGTTAGAATTTGTAACCGATTGAGAGTGTTACGTTTGTGTTCTTTGCCGAAACTCCGTCGATGGCATCTACCAAGCCGAAGTCGTAGCCTATCGAAGCGTTCCACTTTCTGTTGAATTCAAAACCAGTACGAAGGCCCAATCCCACGTCGAAGCGGTTGTAGCCATCTTCGCAGAACACATCTTCACCTTCAACTGTGCCAAACAAACCAATGCCGAAATATGGACCAAATTCGCCAAAAATAGCTACTGATCTGGTGATTGGATATTTATAACCTATATGCACTGGGATTTCGAGATAAAATGGATTGAAGGTGTACTTTTCAACTTTCATACCTTTGAGCGAAAGCAACATAGCACCGTTTGCATACACGCCTTTGCGTTGGCTTTGGAATGCGTAAGTGCCACGCACACCTGCGTTGAAACCTACGCGAGAACTTGCGCCGCTGGCATCAACATCTGCAATGTTCAGACCGAGCACTAACTCTCCTTGAATACTTTGAGCTGAAACAGTCGCGCCAATTGAAAGAACCATGGCTACAACTAACGAGAAAATTTTCTTCATAATTTGAGTCGGTTTTTAGATGATTGTAATTTTTATACCCCCAAAAGTAATAAACATTCCACACCTACCAAAATTTCTCCCCACTTTTTTCCACCTCCACCTATTAAAAAACCTAAACGAAGTCACAGCGGTGAGGGATGGGGAATTTTCACTATGCAGAGGGGGATTTAAAGAGGTCGTCCATCGTCACTTCGCTTTGCACAAGGGCACTGTGAAGGTTGTGACGCACACCATAAGTGGTGACAAAGGTATGCTGAATGGCTTTACGCGTCTTGGTTATGGCCTTAAATACAGCAACCCTGTTTCTGAGTTTTTCCTCATAATCGGCACTGATGCCATATTCAGTGTTGGAAAATTTCATTTCACAGAAATTAATCACATTATCGCTCCGATCGATAAGAAGGTCGATTTGGGCACCGCTCCACTGATTTCCATCTTTGTCGGTAAATGCCTTGCACGACCAAGAGTGGACATTACTCAACACTCCACTGATGCTTAAAGCGTCTTTTATCTGTTGTATATGATGTAGGCACACTTGCTCGAAAGCATAACCGCACCATTCCATTTTTCCGCCTTGCCCCATTATGTTGGTCCAAAAATGCTGGTCTTGCCCACTGTTTTCGCCTACAAACTTGATATGGAAAAGTGAAAACAGGTCGGTTAATTGGTACAAGGCATCGCGTTCCTTCTTGCCTATTGCCGTGAACTTGCGGAGAAAATCGCATTGCAAAAGATTGGTAAGTGCTTCGGTAAGCGCGCCACCTTCCTTTGCCCCGATTGCAGCCAATATCTCTTGGCGTGTCATGCCTTTTCGGTGCTTTGCCAATGCACGGACTATGCTGTAATATATTTTTGACTCTTTAAAGAGTGAGCGGAAAAGGAAATTAAATTCGGAGCGAAGCGGTGCGCCTTGTTTGAAAAACAAGTTGTCTATATTCACACTTAATGGCACTCCTTTTTCAAGCATATTCAAGTAATAGGGGATTCCACCTAAAATCATATACGCCTCCAATATTTGATAACGGCTCAGTTCAATGCCTTTAGACTGCTTTAGAAATTGCTCAGTCTCTCCAAGGTTGAATGGAGATAAATAGATGGAACGGCTCACTCTGCCATATAATCCTCCTTTGTCGCCAATCAGATTCGACATCATCCAAGAAGTTGAAGAACCGCAAACGAATAGTTTCAAGTGTTGTTTCCGAGACCCCCATTCATTCCACCAAAGGGTGAATGCTTGTAAGAAATTGCTTCTGGGCGTGTCCATCCAAGGTAGTTCGTCAAGAAATACCACAATGCGTTCCTTGTCAAGTGTGTCGAGATATTCCGATAGCATATCGAACGCATCAAACCAATTGCGCAATCGCTTACACGGTTTTCCATAAAACGCTTCAATTCTTTTTTGAAATTGCAACAAAAGCACATCACGAGTGGCTTCAAACATACCTGTGAACACAAAATCGAATTGGTCGTTGAAGTACTCTTTTATTAAAAAGGTTTTACCCACACGTCTGCGACCATATAAGGCTATCAGTTGGGCTTCTTCGTTTTCAAGGCAGCGCTTAATGATGGCTTGCTCGTATGTTCTACCTATAATTCTGTCTGATTGCATAATTCTCCTATTTTATGGTTTACTGCAAAGGAAATGTGTTTTTTTCAAAAAACCAAACTTTTTGCCCAAAATTTCAGAGTTACGGCGGTGTTATGGGCGATAATGGCTCCGTAACTCTTTTGCCTTGGGGGGTAGGGCAGACCGGAAACGGACCCTTCGGACCCAAAACAGACCCAATCGGACCTGTCGGACTAATCAGACCAATCAGACCAATCGGACACCCACTTGTTGACTCGTTGACTTGTTGACTCGTTGACTTCAAAAAGAAAAAGAAATCGGGCGGAGGTTGAGCGTGGGAATTGCTCTTGCTCCGCCCGATTGGGTGTGGGATATTATGGGGAAGTGGATAGGTTATTTAACCACTACCTTGAATGCTTTTTTGCCTATTACCACGATGTGCATACCGCGGTCGAGGGCGATGAAGCCGGCTTTACCAGCATATTCTTGAGTGCCGTTCACTGCATATACAGCAACAGGGGCATCGGTGGCTGCTTCCACATTCACGCCGCCGCTCACTGCCACAACTTTTACTTCAGCAGCATAAGCATTGGTGATGCCGGTTGGTTCCATTTCTTGAATGTTTTTAAACTTGCTCCATCCGTCGGCTGCCTTATATGCATCGAGGGTGCCTGCTGGCACGAAGAGAGTGCCTTCCAAATAGGTGGTGTCGGCAAACACTGCACCTGTGGGTGGCACTTGTGCCTTTACCACCACTGTGCGCAGAACTGGAGTTTTAAGGAATGCGTCGGTGCCAATTTCTTTCAAGCAAGCTGGCAATGTGATGCTCTTGAGGCCAAGACAGTATTTAAATGCCTCATTGCCGAGTTTTTCCACCTTGTCGCCCACTTCATATTCTTGGAGTGATGCGCAGTAGCCGAAAGTGAATTCAGGAAGCACGGTGAGGTGTGATGGCAATTTCACGTCGGTAAGTTTGGTGCACGCACCCAAAACACCATCGCCAAACTCTACCACACTTTCAGGAATCACAGCCTTTACTGCACCTTCGCATTTGCCAAAGCAATAGCCTTCAAGAGCAACTACGCCCTCTGGAATCATAATGGAGTCGAGGCTGTTACATTCCATAAATGCGAATCTGCCAATACGCTTCAATGTGGGAGGGAAGGTGATGTCTTTAAGAGCAACACACGATGCAAAACAGTCGTAAGGAATAGAGTCGAGTTTTGAACCAATCACCACTTTCTCCAGGCTCTTACATTCGTTGAATGCGTCGGCTTGGAGCGACTTCACATTAGAGAGGTCGAGGGTGGTTATGTTTGTTCCCCAGAAGGCGTTTTCGCCGATGCTGTCGATTGACTCAGGGATAACGAATTTGTCGGGAAGAATTGCGCCCCAGAAACTGCCCCAAGCCGCATACTTGATGGTTGATGGCAATGTGAGTTTTTTAAGGTTGGCATCAGCGAACGCCATTTTGCCCACACCCACCACGGTGTAGTCAACACCTGCAATTTTCACTTTTTCGGGAATCACCACTTCGCCAGTGTAAACGGGATCGTCGGCAAATGGGTCGTCATCGTCGCCCACAAGCCATGTGACCTCTGCCGTTTTATCGGTTTTAGACACGATTTTGTAGTTTACACCGCCCACCATTTGGGCAACTGCCTGTGCTGCAACCACAGCCCAGCACACTACGGCTAACGCCACTTTTGTAGAATTTTTTTTCATGTGCTTCTGTTTTTAAATTATTATTAATGATGGCAATAATAAATATTGTCGAAAAAAGAGCGAACTAATGACCGATTTGGGATTATCTGTTGAAATCTCTAAATTGGCCGATGATTGACAAAATCAAAACCAATGCCCCAAAATTAGGCAAATGTAAGCAATTTTGCAAGCAAATTTTATAATTATTTAGCAAAATGGTATAAATGGTATAAATTTCCCAGCGTGGAAAATTCGCCATTGGAGCAAGCCGTCGGTGACGGCGAAAAAGAATCTTTTATAACATTTTCGGTGTTTTCTTAGTTTTTTTGATAGCCAATCTGCAATGTGTTAGCGATTTGGAAACATGCCGAAGGCGAGAGCACTGAAAAACTATAAAATAGTGAATGAAGTGAATATTTTCTGGAGGTTTGTAGCCGTTGGAAACGGCTGATTATGGTTAACTCCATGCAAGCGAATGAAGCTCCGCAGGAGCGAATGAGCGCAGCTTGGAGATTGCACCAAAGAGGGTATGAGCCTCGTAGAGGGTCGGTTATGGTCAAAACTATTGATGCTACCACGACCGACCGTCTCCGACGCTCGCCACTATATTTGGACCTGTCTCCAAGCTGCGCTCGCAAGCGAGCTTGCATGGAGTTAACCACAATATGCCGTTTCCAACGGCTCTAAAATCCCTCTTTTCGACTTTTTCAGTGCTTTCGCCTTTGGCATGTTTCCAAGGCGTTAAAAAATTTGTCGATTGCTGCGAAACATGCCAAAGGCATGTCCCTACGTTATGATACGCCAATGCGTAGAAAGTAGAAAAGATGAAAATGAAACAATAGCAAGGACTGGCATCGGAGATGCCGCATCATGCGAAACACCATGCAAGCGAAAATCGCAAAGCGATTGAGCGCAGCTTGGTGACAAGAACATTGTATGGCGTCGAGCCTCGGAGAGGGTCGGTTATGATTATGAAGAAAAGATATTGATACCACAACCGACCCTCTCCGAGGCTCCTGTTGTGAGCACATTGCTATCACCAAGCTGCGCGTCCTTGCAAGCAAGAACACTTGCATGGTGTTTCGCATCATTTGGCATCTCCGATGCCTTCACCTGTGCTTTTATTTATCCCCTACCCCCCCACGCGATAATGCAATCGTTTGCACTTATATTTTGTTAAAAATGAGCATACAAATGAACAATTACAGTAATAAGCATAGTAAATTTGCATAGAGATTTTGGGGAAAAATAGATTTCCTTAAAAGACCAATTAACGAAGCAAAAAAAGACTAAAGAACTAACAACAACAAAATGACAAGTTATTTTATTAAATTCATGCTCTTGCTGATGGTAACATTCTCCATCAGTCAAGCAAATGCCACAGTCGTGTATTACAAAAACACGAAAAACTGGCAAACGCCCACAGCCCACATGTGGAATGGTGGTGAAGGCACCAATTTCCCAGGTAAGGCAATGACCAATCTGGGCGACGGTTGGTACAGCATCGATGCTGGTAGCAACAAGAACATCCTTTTCAACAACGGTTCAGACAAAGAAAAAACCAGAGATTTACAGATTCCCCAAAATGTGTCAGCCGCCGCTTACGTCGATGGTGTCGATGGTGTCGATGGCAAATGGGAAACCGTGACCTACAAGCTCCTGCACCCTTGGGGGGAAAGTGGCACATGGACTGATGAAACACTTACCGACGATGGCGATGGCTACTATAGTTTGAGCGGAAAATGGTGCGACGCTGGATGTGACGTGCGATGTTACATTAATGGTTCTACTGTGGGAGACCCATATACCATTGAAAAGAAAAACATCACATTGGAGAACAACCCCCAAAAAGGCGATGTATGTACGTTCACTTACAATCCCGCCGACAAATCCCTCACCGTAACAAAAGGAACCCCGTTGCCATACAAGGAAGTCTACATCTTTGGTGGCGTGAATGTGAACGAATGGGATAACACAAAAAATTATGTGAAAATGGAGTGCAACGAAGGCGTTTACACCTACAATTTCACTTACGACGGCAAGAACAATTTATGGGCATTCTATGCGCGAAGAAAAAACGGCACAGCGACCTACCTCGTGCAGGATGCGGAAGTGCAGAATGCGGAAGTTACCCCTTCTACTCCACAAGAATTTAAAGAAATGGGCAACAGAAACGGCAAGGTTTTCAGCTACAGCAGACTGAGAGCCGGTCGCAACTACACCATTAAGCTCAACTGCAACGACAATGTGGTTTCTATCGTAAAAAACGTAACCAGAAGCGAAATTCCTGTATATCCTAATGGGGTGAGCACTGAAAGCGAGCTCAAAGCCTACGATTTCAAGGCTAATCCTGTATATTATCTGGTGGCACAAGTGCTCAACGACAATCGCCCAACGCCAGAATGGCAAATGGAAAAGGGTGCCGACGGCAAATACCACATCAACGGTTTCGCTATGCGCAACACTAATTGCATCGGCAACAACAACCGTGAGGACGGCGTGGCAGTGTGCCAATACACATCCGCTAACAGCTATATTGATTTAGACGAGCAAACACTGAACAACCTCCCCGAAAATCCATTGAGCGAAGGCCGCTTGTTCAACGCCACTTTCGACCCCGTAACAGGCAAACTCACTTTTGAAGAAGACCCCTCAGCCAACCAGAAGATGCCATTCATCTCGCTGGTGGGCTATATGATGCAGCAAGATGCGGCATACCCCACCCCACGCGGCGTGGAAGGCAAACCTGCTGGTGTGACCACTGCCAAAGGCTGGCAAGAAGCTTGGTTGCAATACGATGCCAATGGCAATCTCCTGAAGGACCGCAAGGGCAATGTGATGTACAGCACCATGTGGCCTCCAAAAAATCCAGTATATTTCACCGCCAACGCCGGTGGCGAACGCCATTACTCAAGCGACCAGATGACTTTCGACCCTGTGAAAGCCGAAGGAAAATATGTGGCTAAAACTGGTAAAGAATGGGAAGATGAACTCAAACACGGCGACAATGCCGATGCTTACAAGGGACTCGACCTCGACGACAAAGCCACCTACTACCGCTATGTGGTGGACGACATCTGGTATGTGGGCGCAGGTAAGATTTGGACCGGTTGGGCAGGTCAAACCGTCAACAAAGACGGAAAACAAATCGCCCAATGGAGCAACCACCGCAACTGGGGCTATGGCAACAAGAGAGCAAACGACACTGATGGCACTTCCATCGACCCAGAGACCACCTACGGTGTGAGCACCGAAGACAACAAGAATGGTAACTTCCTTTTCGAGCAACCTACCTTCTTCAAGACTATCGAGTTTTTCTACGACAACAACGACCCTGAAAAAGCGTCGAAAATCTACACCACCCTCGCCTACGGCTCTGCAAGCATCGCTGCACAGAGCAACAAGGAAGATGGTGCTTATAAAAAAGGTAGCTACCAACCATCAGTGAGCGTGCCTGAAGGCGTGAAGGTGACTGGCTACACCATCTACCGCTACGATGCCACTACCAACCAACTCGCTCCTATCGGCGAAGACGGCGGTAAGGTGGCAGAAGGCAACAAAGACCCAAATTCTGAAACATTCACTTTCGACAACGAAGGCTTGGCTGACGGCCGCTACTACTATGTGCTCAAGGTTGACTTTAGCAACGGTCGCTCATCTAAAGTGCGCTCCAACCCATTCATCATTTACTACCCAGGCGAATACACCCTCGATGCCAACGGCTACCAGCTCGTGAAGCTCGACAATGCTGTGAATGGCTACGAATATGTGACCTACAACAGCAAGGAAAAAGGCGAAATGTATCTCGTGAACATCGCCGACGATGCCGTTACGGCATACGAAGTGCTTCCCACCGACAAGCGCGACGAAGTGAAGGCTCTCCTGAGCAGCAACGAAGGCATCAAGTGGACCGACAAGGTGTTTGTGTATGCTCCTGTGCCATCTTCATTCAAGATTGACGCTGAAAAGGATAATTCTACCATCAACCTTGAAGACATCACTGGCTACACCCTCGACACAACCACTGTGGTTCCTTTCAATGCCATGGAACTGGTGAAACTCGACAGCAAGGACAACTTCGCACAGCGCACCTACAAGGCTGTGATGAACTACAAGGAAACCGACCCTAACAACAAAGATGTAAAGACCGACAAATCCACTCTCGGCAAGGAAAACATCACTATGATGCAAATGCCTAACGTGAAGGCTCAAGGCTCGACTGTGAAGGTAACCAAGATTACAAACAGCGAGGAGCTCAACATCATCGACGGCGACGCCACCAAGAAAAAGGCTTGCAACTACTATGAAGTGACTCTCGAACTCAACTTCGACGATCCTAACGTGATTACCGCCAAGGCTCCACGCTTCAAGATTGGTGACAAGGTATATGAGGGCGTGAACGCTGGCACCCGCAGCATCAAAATCGATTGCGTGAATCCTCTGGATTTTGCCAACGCTGCCGACATCACCGTTGACGCTGTGTATTACGACGGTAACGGCTACACCCTCCCTGCCACTATCGGCGACGTGCGCGCGTCTCAGCCAGCACGCGATGCACAGCGCCGCCGCGATGGTGACCAGCACGCTCAGCGCGAACCGCGCCGGAAAGGTGCACAGCCCCGTGAAGCGCAGGATGCCCATCACCAGCAAGATGACGCACGGCAGGCATGTGGTTGCCGTTACTGAAATGAGCACCACTATGGACGGTGCCGACAAGATTAGCGAAACCGCCCTTGATGACGAATACTACAATGTGAAATTTGCTATCGACGACCACGCGAATCCAGATTTCAGCGAAATTCTCACAAAAGAAGACATCAACTTTAAAGGCGAGCTTGAAAATAAGGGCGATTACTGGATTTGGAGCAAGTTCCACATGTTCGACAACACCTCTGGCAAGGACAATGTGAAGTTCAGAGCAGAAGTGACTCCTATGTATGTGGCTCACGTCACCAACCAAGCCAGCACCGAAAATCTCCAAATCGTCACTGGAGAGACTTCTGCAACTGCTGAAGGCACCTACGTTGCCCTCTACGGCAACTCAGCCGACTACATCAAGGAAGGAAGTATCTCAACTGGCGTAACCGACATCACCACCCTCGCTCCACGCGCTCGCAAGGTGATTGAAAACGGCGAAATCCACATCATCTGTGGCGACCGCAAGTACAACGTGATGGGTGCAGAAATCCGATAACAAAAAGAATTCCCAATTTAAAAAATAGCTCTAACATTTTGGGCAAGTCCAGCGCATAAAGCACTGGGCTTGCTTTTTTTTAGTCCAAATCAGTCATTAGGGTTTAATGAGCTGAAAATAAAATTTATGCAATCGGTTGCAGAGAAATATCGGCAAAAAATTGTGTAAAATATTTCCTCGTTTATGGAATTTATACGATATTTGCACCCAGATAGAACAAAGGAGATTTCCCACCTCCGCTCTATCAAGTTGTCATAAGATAACGGATGTATAAAAGTTGAAGATGAAACCCTATAAGGCATTTCCCGACCTTATAGGGTTTTATTATTTGAATAGATAAACAAGTTGTCCCCAAAAAAGACGAGCGATGAAATTCCGTTAGGAATTTGATGTGTGTAGGCAGGTATGCAGAAAAGATGTAATGGAGCGAAGCGAAATGGAATCTTTTCGAAATGCCTGCAATAGATTTGTCAGTATTGTGCATTCCAGCGGAATGCGACAACATCAAATTGCCCATTGAATGCGAAATCGCATCCCGCTGGGATGCGTATTTGTTATGCGATATTTGCAGGCATTTCGCTTCGGTTATGCTCCATTTCGCTTCGCTCATTTCGCATAACCTTCGCTGCATACCTGCCTACACACATCTAATCCCTACGGGATTTTCTTCCAATCATCACCAACTATCTGATTAGTCTGACTTTCATATTTTCCTCCCTACCCCACGGCGGTGATGCAAACGATTGCATAATATTTTCGGCTTCGTGGTTTTAATAATGGGTGGAATTGAGGGAAAAGGTGTGTAACTTTGTGGTATTCTAATTATTAACAATAGCCAAAACTATTTAATCCTTCGATATGAACAAAATCAAATTAGCACTTCTCGCACTGGCAATGCCCGTAGTGGCGCTTGCACAAGGCTGGCCAGCGAATTATGGCGGCGTTATGCTCCAAGGCTTCTACTGGGACTCTTTCGTGGATTCGCAATGGTCGAACCTCGAATCGCAAGCCGACGAGTTGAGTTGCTTCAAGCTCATCTGGGTGCCACAGTCTGGCAACTGCAACTCCAGTTACAACCAAATGGGCTACACCCCTGTTTATTTCTTCGACCACAACAGCAGCTTTGGCACTGAAAAGCAGCTTCGCAGCATGATCAACACTTTCAAGGCTAAAGGCACTGGCATCATTCAAGATGTGGTAATCAACCACCACAACAATCTGGGTGTGAACGGCAGTTGGGTGGATTTCCCTGCCGAAACCTACAACGGCGTTACCTATCAATTCAAATCTACCGACATCTGCGCCAACGACGACGGTGGCAAGACTAAAAAATGGGCAAGCAAAAACGGCTTCAGCCTCAGCGCCAACAACGACACTGGCGAGGGTTGGGACGGTTGCCGCGACCTCGACCACAAGAGCGCTAATGTGCAGAATATCATCAACGCCTATCTGCCTTACTTGCTCAACGACCTCGGTTATGCCGGTTTCCGCTACGATATGGTGAAGGGCTACAGTGCTTCGTTCACCGGTCAATACAACACTAAAGCCGGCGTGCAATACAGCGTGGGTGAATACTGGGACGGCAACGCATCTACGGTAATCAACTGGATCAACGGCACTAAGGTGAACAATGTGATTCAGTCTGCCGCATTCGACTTCCCATTCCGCTACAACGTGCGCGACGCTGTGAACGGTAGCGACTGGTCGAAACTCGGCAACGCCAGCGTGATGAGCAACGCCAGTTACAAGCGTTACGCTGTCACCTTCATCGAGAACCACGACACCGAATATCGCTCAAGCGCAGAGCAGCAAGACCCTATCCATAAGGACACTATCGCTGCCAACGCGTTCCTCATCGCCATGCCTGGCACCCCTTGCGTGTTCTACAAGCACTGGCAGGACTACAAGAGCGAAATCAAGAATATGATTGAGCTGCGCCAAATCGCTGGCATTCACAATATGAGTTCTTACTCAAAATACCGCAGCAATGTGAACTATTTCGCCAACCAAGTGACCGGCACCAAGGGCAAACTCATGGTGGTGGTAGGCAAAACCGAATTGGTGAAGCCTTCGGCTACTTCGTGGGTGGAAGTGATTGCTGGCCATCACTACAAATACTACCTCTCACCCAGTTGCGAGGTGGCATGGGCTGATGTGGCATCGGGCGAATATGAGAAGGCGTTTGATGTGAAACTCGTGGCTGTAAGTGCTACCAGCGGCGCAAAACTCGTTTACACGCTCGACGGTTCCGAACCTACCGCCTCAAGCCCACAAGTGGCAAACGGCACAAAAATCACCATCAGCGGCAGTTGCACCCTGAAAGTGGGATTGCTGAAGAATGGCGCAGTGAGCAGTGTGCTTTCACGCGACTACCAGATTGTGCCTTTCACCCCTCACACCGCCACCGTGCATGTGAAGGACCCAAGTTGGCCATCGGTTTACTTCTATATGTGGGACAAAAAAGGTGATGAACTCAACGGCACATGGCCTGGCTCCGAAGTCACCGACACCAAGATGGTAAAGGGAGCGAAATTCTACTACAAGACAGTGAATGTGCCTTCTAAGGACTACTATTTCAACGTGATTTTCGATAAGGGATCAGAAGAAGAACAAACTGTGGACATCGGCCCTATCCGCAACGATGTTTACTACGAAATCAGAGGTTCGATAAACGGCAAGATGCTCGTTGACGACGTTACGCTCCAATACACTGGCGGTGGCGACACCCCTATCAAGGGCGACATTGACGGCAATGGCGAATTGAACGTGAGCGACGTGACTGCCCTCATCAACAAGATTCTCTCCGCAACCGACTTCAGCGACAGCGTGTGCGATGTGAACGAAGACGGTGTGGTGAACGTGAGCGATGTGACTGCTCTCATCAACCTGATTCTTGAATAATGAAATTATATAAGTTAGTTAGCGTTATCGTGCTTGCACTCCTGGGTCTAATGCCGACCCAGGGCAGTGCAGCCACGTTGGGCGACATCGACGGCAACGGCGAAGTGAACGTGAGCGATGTGACTGCCCTCGTCAACCAGATTCTCGGCACAGCACAGTTCGACAGCGCCACTTGCGATGTGAATGCCGACGGCAGTATTGATGTGAGCGACGTGACTACACTTGTGAATATCATTCTCGGCACTTACGAAGACCCGAACCAAAAGTTGGCGGGTGCCGACATCTCTCTGCTCTACCGCTACGAACAGCGTGGAGCCATCTACTACGATAAAAACGGCACGAAAGTGACCGATATGCTCGCTTTCTACAAGCAAATCGGGCTCAACGCCATGCGTGTGCGCCTCTTTGTTGACCCTTCGAAGGCTTCGGATGCCGACAAGGGGCAAGGCGTGTTTCAAGACATCGCCTATGTGAAGGCATTGGGCAAACGCATCAAAGACCACGGATTGAAATTCATTCTCGATTTCCATTATAGCGACTCGTGGGCTGACCCCGGCAAGCAAACCGTGCCAAGCCGATGGGCAGGACTTTCGGTGGAGGCGATGGCTGATTCGGTGTACAGTTACACGAAGGCGTCGCTCGAAGCCATGGTGGCTGCTGGCGCACGCCCCGACTATGTGCAGGTGGGCAACGAAATCACCTACGGTATGCTTTGGCCTACTGGCAGCGTGTGGCCCGAAGGCACAGCCAATAAAGGCA
>OIXL01000917.1_pt1 | contig 12709 bp, 11 predicted proteins | sample 1587761 | NCBI WGS metagenome assembly OIXL01 (sample SAMN03283246) | human gut metagenome | biome: human-associated habitat; material: feces | host: Homo sapiens | place: Peru | collected 2012 | reverse complement strand
TTCCCGGGTGCCGGTGTTTCGGCCATCGCCTGCAGCGAAAACAGCATGAAGTATATGTGCAAGCGCTTCTCGGTGATGATCATCAGCTACGACAAGATGAACCAGCTGCGCCACGTCCGCTTCCTGAAGAACAAGGAAGGCGTTCTGGCTCACATGGCAAAGCATCGCCGCCGTCTGGTGCCCTGCTTTGACGCCGTCAAGACTGCATTCAAGAACAACCTGATTCCGTGCGGCGATATCGCTCACTGGACCAATCCAAAGGGCGGCTACTTCATTAGTCTGTACGTCATGCCCGGCTGCGCGAAGCGGGTGGCCAACCTGTGCAAGGAAGCCGGCCTGACCCTGACCGGTGCCGGCTCGGCTTATCCCTACCATAAGGATCCGCAGGACTCCCACCTGCGCATTGCTCCCACCTATCCCAGCCTCGACGAGGTGGAGACCGCTTCCGAGCTGCTGTGCGTCTGCGTGCGTCTGGCCGTAGTGGAAAAGCTGCTGGCAGATAAGGCCGAGTAACCGTTCCGGAACGGAACAAATGTTTTATCTCCTCTGTGCGGCCGGTTCGGCCGTCAGGGGAGTTTTATCGCAGAAGGGTCGGCATGACGGCCACCCTGCGGAAGAGCTGCCGACAAGAGCGGCGCAACATGAAATAAAGGCAGCATCTGCTGAGCTGCCACTTTTGGAGGTCCCCTGAATTTTATGAAGACAAAAGGCAAAGCATGGCATCTGGTCGTTACGGTGCTGCTGATCGTGGTGTTTGTGTTCACTGCGTTCTTCGGTGTGTCCGCAAAGTACGGCGATACGACCAAAACCTACATCAAAGGCGCGAAGGATATCCGCTTCGGCGTGGACATCAAGGGAGGCGTGAACGTCACCTTTGTCCCGTCCGACGGCTACGACGCCACCGAGGAGCAGCTGGACGCTGCCCGGCTCGTCATCGAGAACCGCCTTGTGGCCCTCAATGTCACCGACTACGAGCTGTATGTGGATACGGACTCCGACAGCCTGATCCTGGAGTTTCCGTGGCAGTCCGGCGAAACGGACTTTGACCCGGAAGCTGCGATCCAGGAGATCGGCACCACGGCTTACCTGACCTTCCGCGAGGGCAGCAGCGCCGACGGCGAACTGATCCTCGACGGCTCCATGGTTGAGAGTGCGGCGGCGCAGTATGGCCCTGTCAGCAACGGCGGCGCATCGGAATATTACGTTGCGCTGAAGTTTACGGACGACGGCGCCAAGGCATTCGGCGATGCCACCACGAAGCTGGCGTCCAGCAACGGAACCATCAGCATCTGGCTGGACAATGAAAACGTCAGCACCGCAACGGTCAACACCGCCATTACCGATGGCTCTGCCATCATCACCAGCTCCGCGTCCAACCCCTTTACACAGGAGCAGGTCGTCAAGATGGCCCGCCAGATCAACTCCGGCGCGCTGCCTTTTGCACTGACCGTGGACGGCTATTCTACCGTCAGCCCCAGCCTGGGCGAGAACAGCCTGAGTGCTATGGTCATGGCCGGTCTGATCGCCTTTGCCCTGATCGTGGTCTTTATGACCCTGCTGTACCGTCTGCCCGGTTTTCTGGCCTGCATCGCACTGGCCGGTCAGGTGGCGGCAACGCTGGCCTTCGTTTCTGGCTATTTCCCGGTGTTTGAAAGTTTCACCCTGACCCTGCCCGGCATCGCCGGTATCATTCTGGCCATCGGCATGGGCGTGGACGCCAACGTCATTACCGCCGAGCGCATCAAGGAAGAACTGAAAAACGGCAAGTCGCTGGACGGCGCTCTGAAGAGCGGCTTTGCCCGCGGCCTGACCCCCATCATTGACGGCAACGTGACCATTGTGATCGTGGCCATCGTGCTGATGGGCGCATTCGGCCCCTCGGACGGCTTCTTTGCCAAGGCGCTGCACTTTGTGTTCTTCGCCTTCGGCCCGTCCACTGCCGGTACCATTTACGCCTTCGGCTACACGCTGCTCACCGGCGTGCTGCTGAACTTTGTGTTCGGCGTATTCGCCACCCGCGTCATGATCCGCGGCGCAGCTTCCATCAAAGCTCTGCGCAACCCGTGGCTCTATGGTGCTGAGAAGCCCGGTAAAGAAAAGGCTGAGAAAAAGTCCGTTGATTTTGTGGGCCTGCGCAAGCGCTTCCTGACCTTCTCGTCCTGCCTGATGGCGGCCATCGTGCTGTGTGCGGTGGTGCTTGGTGTCCATCTGGATACCGAGTTCACCGGCGGCGCCATGATCACGCTGGGTTATGAGAACACCTTCACCCTGTCCGATGTGCAGAAGACCGCTTCCGAGGCACTGGATAATAACGGTCTGACCCTGCAGACCGGCGAAAATGTCGCCACCGGCGGCCAGACTCTGAAGATCTCCATGCCCGGCACCGAGACTGTGACCACCGATCAGGTGCAGACCCTGCTGGATTCTCTGAACGAGAAATATCCGGACAATCATTTTGAGCAGCTGTCTCTGAGCAACGTCAGCGCAGCCATGGGCACCAAGTTCCTGCAGAAGAGTCTGGTGGCTGTGGTGTTCGCACTGGTGCTGATCCTGCTGTACATTGCGCTGCGCTTCAAGAATATCGGCGGCCTGACCGGCGGTATGATGGCGGTTCTGGCTCTGGTCAACGACCTGATGGTGGTGTTCGGCACCTTTGTGCTGCTGCGCACCGCGCTGGACGGCAACTTCATCGCTGCCATGCTGACCATTCTGGGCTACTCCATCAACGATACCGTTGTCGTTTACGACCGCATCCGTGAGAACCGCAGCCTCATGGGCAAAAAAGCATCCTTTGAGGAGCTGGTCAACCACTCGGTCAACCAGTCTGCCCGCCGCACCCTTATTACCACCATCACCACTGTGATGGCTCTGGGCGTGATGTGCATCGTGGCAAAGCTCTATGGCCTGGACAGCATCTTCACCTTTGCCTTCCCGCTGATGATGGGTATGATCAGCGGTGTGTACACCTCGCTGTGCGTGTCCACCTCGGCATGGGTGATGTGGAGCGAGCGCAAGCCCAAAGCAAAGAAGAACTGACGCAAAACAAAAGAAAGGCACTGGCTCCCGGCAAAGGGCCAATGCCTTTCATTTTCCGGCTGAGCCGGTAAGATTTCAGGAGGAACCGATCATGAAGTGTCCCTACTGCGGTGCAGAGGAATCGAAGGTCATTGATTCCCGCCCCACCGAAGACAACGAGCGTATCCGCCGACGCCGCGAATGCCTGAGCTGCCATATGCGCTTTACGACCTATGAGGTGGTGGAGACTGTTCCGCTCGTGGTCATCAAGAAGGACAGCTCCCGGGAGCCGTTTGACCGCCAGAAACTTCTCAACGCCATGGTGCGGGCCTGTGCCAAACGGCCTGTGAGCTACGAAACGCTGGAACGTGCGGTCAGCAGCATCGAACAGACCCTGCTCAGCTCCTACGACCGTGAGATCCCCAGTGTGCGCATCGGCGAGCTGACCATGCAGGAACTGAAAAAGATCGACGAGGTGGCCTATGTCCGCTTTGCGTCGGTCTACCGCCAGTTCGCGGACGTGGAAAGCTTCTTCAATGAGCTGAAAAAACTCATGGGCGACCGCAGCGAACCGAACCCGTAACAAGAGCAGACAACACCGGTTCTCCTTCCCGCAAGGGCAGGGGAATCGGTGTTTTTTCATACCACACGCCGCGCCAGCCATTCCAGCGTTTCCACCTGCACCTGCGCGCGGCGCAGCTCACTGAGAGCTTCTTCCGGTGCGTTCATTTCCAGATGTCCGTCTGCGGCGCGAAGAGCGGCTTCCAGCTCAGTGAAATCTGCGGTTCTGAGCAGATGGTTCATTTTCTCCCGCATGGTGTCGCACAGGTCAGCCCCGTCGGAAAGCGCCTGCCGTGCTGACGGGAGATTGCTGCTGCGGATGGAAGTTACCGCTGTGTCCAGATCCGCAGAAACAGCGTCGGCAAATTTCTGCACCTGAAAGCTGCTGTAAAAAGAAACACAGAGCAGGGCAGCGACAATGACGATACAGGCGTAGATTCGTTTCATGATGTATCCTTTCCGCCGCCCGGACGGCGGCTTTCTTTTTTCAGCAGAAAATAATCCTCGGTTTCGTTGCCGATGAGCAGTAAAATTTCTTCCGGCAGGAGGGTGTTTGCCTGCGCAGTACGCTCCAGCCATGCACGGTCCTTGCCGCACCAGCGCAGGTTGTCCTCCAATACCTGCCCGTCCAGCACAAAGGGAATGGTGGCGTTGACCTGCTGTACCTTGCACTGCAGATCCGTCAGGCGCACCGGCTCTTTCTCCGGCCGGAGTGCGGCTGAGAGGGTACCGTTCGTCTCAATGACGGCATAGGAGACATCCCGAGGGTCAAAGATGCTCTTGCCGCGCAGTGCTTCCATCAGGTCGGCGGTGGTCAGACGCAGCATCCGCAGGGCGTTCTGGTCGATCTGCCCATCCAGAATGACCGTCTTTGGCCGCCCGGAAAGAAAATTGAAGAATTTCTGGCTGCGGAAGCTCAGCACAGAACCCAGCAGTTCCAGTGCGGCAATCAGGAACAGCGGGATCAGACTGGATGTGATGGGCACCTCTTCCGACTCGATAGAAATAGAGGCCAGATTGGAAATGAGGATGGTAGAGACCAGCTCTTCAGGCTGCAGTTCGCCCAGCTGGCGCTTGCCCATCAGCCGCATGGCAAACAGCACGCACAGATAGATGATGATGGTGCGGCAGATCAGAAGCTTCATAAAACACCCCTCCTGCGGATGGTAGGAATGAACTCCGGCCGGGCCGGGTATACTGCACTGCAAAGGAGAGAGAGCCATGCAGCAGTTGTCACGGGAATTGGAAACAAATCTGAAAACACTCGACGGAATGTTTGGTACATCTGCCGATTATTATGCCAAAAAGATCACGATTTATCATTGCAAAGGGTGCATCGTCCTGTTTGATGGGATGGCAAGTCTGAATTCACTCTGGGCGCTTGTGCTGGACGGGGCAAGCCGTCAGGCCCCGCCGCAAAGCAGGGCGGGCGGGCCGCTCACCGGAGAGCAGGTCTATGCGCTCATTTTGCAGGACTCGGCCTTTCCGGCAGAGAGCAGCCCGGTGGAGGACCTGCCGGATCTCGTCAAACGGCTGACGGCCGGCATGGCAGTGCTGCTGCTGGACGGCTGTGCAAAAGGCATCGCCTTTTCGGTGCAGAGCCTGAAGGCCCGTTCGGTGGAAGAACCCTCCGGCGAGGGCAATCTGCGCGGTTCACGAGAGGGCTTTGCAGACCTTCTGCGGGTCAACCTGAGTTTACTGCGCAGGCTGATCCGGACGGATGATCTTGTGCAGGAGGTTCAGCAGGCCGACACCGAAGCGAAAACGGAATATGCGGTATGCTACCGCAGGGGAAGGGCGGACCCGGCCATGGTGGCGCGCGTGCGCAAAACGCTGGCCGCCGCAAAACCGGAACTTCTGCTGGATTCCAGCTACTTTGTGCCGTGGCTGCTCCCGGGCAAAGTCCGGCTGTTCACGCCGGTCAGCTACACCGAGCGGCCCGCCGCAGCGGCGGCAAAGATCTGCGAGGGGAAAATTCTGGTTCTTGTCAACGGAAGCCCTTCGGCGATGGTGCTCCCGGCGCTGTTCTGCGAAAATTTCGAGTGTCTGGACGACTATGCATCCACAGCAGTCTTTTCTTCGTTTCTGCGGGTGCTGCGGTATATTTCGTTTTATCTCACGGTCTTTCTGCCGGGCGTGTTTGTATGCCTTGCAGTCTATCTGCCGGAACTGATCCCGCCGCAGCTGCTTTATAAAATCGAAGCAGCAGAGAAGGCTACGCCTCTGCCGCTGTTCGCCGAAATGCTCCTTGTCATGCTGATCCTGGAAGTCATCCGGGAGGCAGGGCTTCGGATGCCGCAGTCACTGGGGCATTCGGTCAGCTTGGTGTCCGCGCTCATCATCGGGGATGCGGCCATTGCCACCGGGCTGATGAGCACACCGGTCATCTTTGTGGCCAGCATTACGGCCATTGCGGTGTTCGTCACGCCGCCTTTGTATGAGCCGGCAACACTGCTCCGGCTGGGTGTCGTTCTGGCGGCAGGCATTGCCGGGCCGGTTGGATTGGCAGGAGCATTCTTTGTATTTCTGCTGGGACTTTCCGGTACGTCCATGATGGGCGTGCCGTATCTTGCGGAGCACCCGTTCCCGCAGCAGCCGCTTGCATCGGACGGCATCATCCGCCGCAACTACCGCAGCCTTTCCCGCACGCGCTTCAATATCTGGCAGAAACAGAGGAAAAGCAGATGAGCCGTTCGAAAGGATTTTCTCTTTCTGCCGTGGCACTGAGCGTTGTGACCGGCGCACTGGCTGCAGCGGGGGAGATGGAGGGCTCAGCGCGGGAACTGGTTCTCTCCGGGCTTGTAAACGTGCTTCTCCTGTCGGTGCTGACCGGCCTGGCAGTCCGCATTATGGACGCGGAAGTCCTGACGCAGAAAGCTGTTCTGTTCGTTCTTTCACTGGGTCTTGCTGCCGAACTGGCAGGGACTATCCTGCAGGCGCAGCAGGCCGCACAGCAAGAGTTCCGCTCCATGGCCCTGATCGGGCTTCTGCCGTTTCTGCTCTGGGCCGGGTGGTGCCTTCGGCCGGAGAGCTGGAATGCACCGGCAAGGGTGCTGTGGTGGTTCGTTCTGCTGGGCGGGGCGGTGCTTGCAGCCGGTCTGTGGGAACAGATGCACTGGCCCGGCCTTGCCGCAGAAGGCCCGTCACAGTTCATCCGACTGCGGACAAGCTATTTCTGCGCCGAGTTTTTGCTCTGGCCGCTCCTGTGTCCGGGTGCGGCTGCGGGGCGCGCTGTCTGCCTGCCGTGGCTCTCTTATGCAGTGCAGGCCGGTGCAGCCATTTGCATGGGGCTGCTGTTCGGCGGACGGGATTACCCGGCCGCGGAGCTTTTGCGGGCATGGAGCTTCGGCGTGTTTTCCCGGATCGATGCCTTTCTGATCCTGATCTGGCTGGCCTGTGCGATTTGTCGGATCGGCTTTCTGTGCGCCGCACTCCGCGTCTGCATTGAGAAGCTATTTGCCGCAGAAAGGAAAGCTGCATCATGACGAAAAGATCAACGAAACTCCGGGCCATGACAGCACTGCTTCTTGCCGGGTGGTGCCTGCTGTTTTTCCGCTGCGAGACAACGGAAAAGAGCATGGTGCGGGCGGTGTATCTTGCACAGACAGAGAACGGCGTCACGGCCGCGCTGTGGGTTCAGGCACCGCAGGCGGCGGCAGATGCATCCGAAGCGTCTGCTGCCCTGAAGATGACCCGCGCAGAAGGCGAAACGCTTGAAAAAGCACTGTATTCCGCACAAAAACTTCTTCCGGAGACGGCTGATTACCGGCTGTGCGATTTTCTCCTTTTTCCGGAAAATACGCCGGATGAGCTGCTTTCGGCATACGAAACACTTGTTCTGGAACGCGGATGCGGGCGGACAGCGGCGCGGCTTATCTGCATGGACCTGGACGAAGAAGCTCTCACCCGGTTTGAAAGCGATGACGCGGGCTTTTCCGACAAACTTCTCGGGAAACTGAAAGAGCAATCGGCACGTTTCCCACGGCTTTACCGCCATAGAGAAGCAGCACTTTATTCCACCCTTGCAGCAGACGGGAACGCGGTGGAATTGGACGAAGCCGGCTTTTTCCGTACCCCGGAGACGCGGGTGGAACTGGATGCAAATAAAACAGAGCTATGCCTGCTTTTGCAGCAGACCCCGGGAGCAAGGACGTTCTGGCTGGAGGGGGAGCGGGTCGCGGTCCGCAGGTGCAGTGTGTCTGTTACCCTGCGCGGGGATCGGGCGCTGCTCCGGCTGGATTGCCAGCTGCCGGCAGGTGAACCCATACCCTCCGATGCACAGAAAAAGCAGTTGGAAGCGCTTGCCTGCGACATGACCGAAACGCTCTGGAAGCAGGGAATCGATTTACTGTCGCTGCAGCAGCGCCGGGCACTGGCCGAGGGTGCGGACACAACAAAAAACGCCTGCCCGGAACTGCGGGCAGACGTAAGATTTCTGAAATTCTGAATCAATTTGCAGTGGGGAAGGTGACCGTTATGGTCGTGCCGACATCCACCTGACTTTCCAGCTTGATGCGGGCGTTGTGGATGCGGGCAATGTGCTTGACGATGGCCAGACCCAGACCGGTGCCGCCGGTGGCCTTGCTGCGGCTCTTGTCCACGCGGTAGAAACGCTCAAACACGCTGGACTGTGCTTCGCGCGGGATGCCGATGCCGTTGTCCGCAACGGTCAGGGTGCAATGGCCATCACGGCTGCAGGCCGTGGTGATCTGTACCTTTCCGCCGGGGCGGTTGTAGCGGATGGCGTTGTCGCACAGGTTCTGGCAAAGTTCATCCAGCAGGCTGCGGCTGCCGCGCACCAGCGCACTCTCGCCCAGGCAGCTCAGGGAGATATAAGCCCGGCGGGCATTCAGCTTCTGCCGCTCGGTGCACTCGCGGGCAACATCCAGCAGATCCACCACTTCCATGACAGGTTCGTTGCCGGTCTCGCTTACGTTGTCCAGATTGGACAGCTGCAAAATGTCGTTGACCAGCTGGATCATGCGGGTAGCTTCCACATGGATCTTCTGCGCAAAGCCCTGCACATCCTCCGGCTTTGCAATGCCGGTCTCGATCAGCTCGGCGTAGCCGGAAATGCTGGTCAGCGGGGTCTTGAGCTCATGGCTCACATTGGCTGTGAATTCCTGACGCATCTTCTCGTTGTTCTCGCGCAGGATGCGGTCGGAGTGGATATTCTCGGCAAAGGGGATCAGCTCTTTGTAGGGCACATTTTCCTGAATGTGATCCAGATCTTCGGTCATGTTGAGGACCGGCTGCACCAGAGCTTTGGTCAGCAGGCCGGACAGGATGGCGGCGGCCATCATCAGCGCCACACAGCTCAGCACGATGGCGGGGATCGAGGAATCATAGATGGACCAGATGGTCTCAGCGTCCTGTGCCGCGCGCAAAATCTCTCCGCTGGGCAGACGCACTGCGTAATAGTAGGTCTCGTAACCCATGGTCTGGGAGTCGCGGATGTCCTTGCCGACGCCGCTTTCCATGGCCTGCCGGATCTCCGGGCGGGTGAGATGATTCTCCATCGGCTGGTCGGTAGCGGACTCGAACAGCACGCTGCCGTCCTGCGAGATAAGGGTGATGCGCAGATCATCCGTCACAAAGACTGAGAGGGCTTTGGGCTCGGCCACAAGGTCGTAACCGGCGCTTACGAGCTCAGCTTCCTGTTCCAGCCCGGTCCATGCCTGCGCTGTAAAGGCTTTGTGAAAAACGAAGATGCACAGCGCAGCTGTGAACAGCAGGCCGAGAAATCCCATCAGGAACAGGCGGTAGCTGATCTTTTCTTCCATGCTGCGGATCTTCATTCTTCAGCCGCCTCCTCTTCATCGGTCAGCTTGTAGCCGACCTTGCGGACGGTACAGATGTATTTGCCGGCATCGCCCAGCTTTTTGCGCAGGGTGCGGATGTGCATATCCACGGTTCGGCTTTCCACCGAGATGTCGGTGCCCCACACCACCTGAAGGATGGTCTCGCGGGTCACGACAAGGTTCGTGTTTTCCAGCAGCAGGCGCAGCAGGCTGTACTCCTTGTAGGTCAGCTCCACGGGGCTGCCGTTCACCGTCACGCTGTGGCGGGCGTTGTCCAGCAGGATCTCATGAAAGCTGAATACATTGGGCCGGGCCTCCGGGGCAGAGCGCCGCAGAGTGGCGCGTACCCGGCTGAGAAATTCCATGATGCCGAAGGGCTTTGTGATGTAGTCGTCCGCGCCGCAGTCCAGCCCGCGCACGGTGTCCAGTTCGCTGGATTTTGCAGTGACCATGATGATGGGCAGCCGCCGCAGGGAAGGGGTGTTGCGCAGCTTTTTCAGGATGGAAAAACCGTCCTCGCCGGGGAGCATCACGTCCAGAATGACCAGCTCCGGTTCCGCCTCGCGCATGGCCTGCCAGAACGGCTCGGAGCTTTCAAAGCTGGATACATCATAGCCGCTGGACTGCAGGGCATACTGTTCCAGCTCCCGGATCGTCTTCAATGATATAGATCATGGTTTATTTTTCCTCCGCAATCGAATTTTCGGGGAAGAGGTAACGTTCGCGGTAGCGCTCAAGGCGGCGGTAGAACTCTTCGCTCTCCTTGGTGTCGTTGCCGTGGCGCAGGTCGTTGAGGTAAGCGTGGGTGTCAAAGCTGTCCTGCGCCACCTCGATCTGAGCAACTGCCACGTTGCTGCAGTGGTCGCACACACGCTCATAGTTGGTCAGCAGGTCATCCAGCACAAAGCCGTACTCGATGGAACAGCTGCCGGCCTGCAGGCGGGTGCGCCTTGATGGCGCGCACCAGCTCGTTGACCACGGCTTCCAGCGGTTCTACCTTGCTGGCCAGATGCAGGTCTCCCTTGCGGAATGCATCGGTGGTACGGTTCAGAATATCCTGTACGGCATCTTCCAGCACCTGCAGTTCATCGCGGGCGTCCTGCGAGAACTGGATGCCTTTGTTGTGCATCTCTTCGGCGGATTCCAGCAGGTTGACCGAGTGGTCGCTGATGCGTTCAAAATCGCTGATGGTATGCAGCAGGGTGTTCACGCTCTGACTGTCGGCGTGGTTCAGCTCCCGGCCGGACAGCTTGACAAGGTAAGTGCCCAGTGCATCTTCGTAGCGGTCCACGGTGCACTCTTCTTCGCGCACCTTCTGGGCCAGCTCGTCGTTCCACTCGTGGCTCAGGCTCATGGCCTGCATCACGCCCACCCGGGCCAGCTCGGCCATATCGGCAGTCGCAGAGCGGGCACGCTCCACAGCCACGGCGGGGGTGTTCAGCAGACGGTCATCCAGCAGGGCAAAGCTCTCTTTTTCCGGCGAATCCGGGATCGTGAGGATGGCCAGCTTTTCCAAAACGTTTGCAAAGGGCAGCAGGACGATGGTGGCCAGAATATTGAACACTGAGTGCACCACAGCAATGCCCCATGCTTCAATGGTGGAGTTGACGAAGGCAAAATGGCACACGGCGTTCAGGCCGTAGAAACCGACGAGGAACAGAGTCACGCCGATGATGTTGAAGTACAGATGCACCATGGCGGCCCGGCGGGCATTCTTGTTGGCGCCCACCGAGGAGATCAGCGCCGTGACGCAGGTGCCGATGTTCTGGCCCATGATGATGGGAATGGCGCTGCCGTAGGTGATGACGCCGGTGGCGCTCAGTGCCTGCAGGATACCGACGCTGGCGCTGGAACTCTGGATGATGCCGGTGACGATGGCACCCACCAGCACGCCGAGGATGGGGTTGGAGAAGCGGGTGAACAGACCGGTGAACCACGCCTCGTTCTGCAGGGGCAGAACGGCGTTGGACATGGTGGTCATGCCGGTCATCAGCACGGCAAAGCCGATCAGGATGGTGCCGATGCCCTGCTTCTTCTCACTCTTACACATATACAGCAAAATGCCGATAAATGCAAGCAGCGGACTGAAAGAAGTGGGTTTCAGCATCTGGATGAACAGGCTGTCGCCCTGCAGACCCGACAAGCTCAGGATCCAGCTGGTAACAGTGGTACCCACGTTGCTGCCCATGATCACGCCGATGGCCTGATGCAGCTCCATGATGCCGCTGTTGACAAAACCGACCACCATGACGGTGGTGGCGCTGGAACTCTGGATCACAGCGGTAACGCACAGACCCAGGAAAAAGCCCTTGAGGGGGTTATCGGTCAGTTTGCTCAGGATCTTCTGCAGCTGACCGCCGGCCTGCTTTTCCAGCGATTTGCCCATGATGTCCATACCGAACAAGAACAGGGCCAGACCTCCCAGCAGCGAAAAAACATTAAAAATTGTCATAGAGTGGTTCCTCACTTTGATTTGACGTGTTTTGGTGTGTTTCTCCTGATTCTGAGTATATAGAATCAATGTAAAATCCAAAATCGAGAGAATGTAAAATCCGTGTAAAAGTAAGAAAAATGTAAAAAATAATGCCATGCCCGCGATGATGCGCCGGTTTCCGGCCGGGAGAACGAAAAACAGAACGGCTCGTATTGTTTTTTAGCCGGGGTTTTATTATAATAAAAAAAGGAATGCTGTGCCGCTCTGGCTGCACAGCGCAGGAGAGCACAGGAGGAAACAAGGATGGGTACATTCAATGTCTCGCTCAAAACGCTGATCGACCGGGTCAGCATGGAAGTGGTCTACACCCCGAAGGAACTGGATCAGATCTGCGTCGAGATCGCGGAGGTCAACCGCCCGGGTCTGTTCCTTGCCGGATATTACGACTATTTTGATAAACTCCGCCTGCAGATCATGGGTCTGGCGGAGATGAACTTTCTGTCCGGGCTTTCGCCCGAAAAACGCTACGAAGCGCTGGACCAGCTGTTCCGTCAGCAGCCCCCGGCGGTGATCGTCTGCCGCAGTGAGGAGCTGACCCCCTTCCCGGAGATGCAGGAACTGGCGCAGAAACACGGCGTGGCGCTGCTGCGCTCCAACGAGACCACCTGCACCCTGATGGGCAGCCTGATCAGCGTGCTGAATCTGGAACTGGCACCCCGCATCACCCGCCACGGCGTGCTGGTGGAAGTGTACGGCGAAGGCATCCTGATCCTTGGCGACAGCGGCATCGGCAAGAGTGAACTTGCCATCGAGCTGGTCAAGCGCGGCCACCGTCTGGTGGCAGACGACGCGGTGGAGCTGCGCAAGGTGTCTAACCGCCAGATCATGGGCACAGCGC
>OIXL01000905.1_pt1 | contig 12816 bp, 10 predicted proteins | sample 1587761 | NCBI WGS metagenome assembly OIXL01 (sample SAMN03283246) | human gut metagenome | biome: human-associated habitat; material: feces | host: Homo sapiens | place: Peru | collected 2012 | reverse complement strand
AAGCCGTTATGTTCGTTGCTAAAGTATTAGGCATAATGAGGAAGTGTCCGGCAGTGCCCTTGCCTCTCCCTTTGGGAGAGGTGTCACCGCAGGTGACGGAGAGGGCGCACGCAGTTAGCCTTATCGCCAAAGTATTCAAGTGCAATGAGAAACCTTGCAGCCGCTGCCGGTGCGCCTGCAACCGTCCGGGGGAAGGCATAAGGCGAACTGTTGATTGGAAAATAAGGGCTTGCAATTGCCCCCGTCCCGTGGGAAAATAGGGGCGTAGAATTTAAAGCAAAGAAGGGAACTACCCATGATTTTCAAACCCGCACAGCTGGGCATGGCAAAGCTTGACCCGCAGGAGCTGGAGGCAGACAAAAAAGCCTGCCGGAAGATCGGCCCCTGCGGCGTTGGCAAAAAGGCGCTGTACCTGAACAGCTTTTACATCGACCGCCGCTATTATCTGCCCTACGGCAGCATCACCCGGGTGTTCAAGCGGGTGGCTATGAGCGCCGGCGGCTTTTCCGGCAAGGGCGTGTTTGCCTCCATGGCCTATCTTGTGGTGGAGTACGACGGCGGCAAGCAGAAGCAGTGCAACTTCAAGGACGAGCGGGACGTAGACGCCCTGCTGGCAGTGCTTGCCAAAGAGCAGCCGCAGCTGCATCTGCTGAGCGCTGCCGGAGAGCAGGCGCTGGAGAAAAAGGCTGCCGAAAAGGCCGCCCGCAAGCTGCCGGAGCTTTCCGAGGACGCGCAGCACAGCCTTACCGTGCTGCGCCGCGCAAAGGAGTATCTGGACGCAAAGCCGGAGTTTTCCGCCGAGCTGAGCGCTGCCCAGCGCCGCAAGCGTGCGCAGCTGCAAAGCAAGCCGGTGTACCGCTATGTGGCGCTGGCCATCTTTGTGCTGGGCGTTGCGGCGGCGGCCTACGGTCTGTACTCCGTGTTCAGCCACACCGGCAGCTACGGCGTGTACTTTGCGCTGTTCGGCTTTGCGGCTATCTTCCTGTTTTCCAGCTACAATATGCTGCCCACCGCCCACAATAACAACAACGCCATCATGAAGCGTGCGGAAAAGGCCGAGGCAGCCATGGCAGAGTATGTGAAGCACTACCCCCACGGTGCTTTCCCGGTGAAAAGCTGGTACGCCCACCCCATCGTGCTCAAGCAGATGATGGACGCCGTGGAGGAGGGCCGCGCCGTCACCGTGCCCGAGGCACTGGAAGCGGTCAAGGCACGCCTGAAGAGCCTGAACGCAGACGTGCAGGTGGAGCAGGAGGAATACGACGAGGTGGTGGTCATCAAGGCCCTGTTCCTCAACCACGATTATCAGTAAAACCTTGTGATAACACAAAGCCGGACAGCCCACGGGCCGTCCGGTTTTTGCTTTTACAGGGCAGGAGCTGCTGTTCAGAACAGGCGGCAAAGCCCTATGACACAAGGGGACTTTTGAACAGTAGCTCATTATTACCACTTTTGAATATTGGATAGCATTTAAAAACGGCGCTGCTTCGTTGTATTTTAAACTGTCTCCTACTGTTCAAAACTCTGGCTACTTTTGAACAGTAGCAAAAAAGCGCCGTGTTCTGCGTGTTTTGGCGCAGAAAAAGTAACTGTTCAAAACTCTGTGGGTCATAGGGGACTTTTGAACAGTAGCAGCTGTGCCTCAGATCAGCGCCTCCATCCGCAGCGGGTCGGGGTGATGGGCGTACTTCTGCTTGGCGATCTCAATAAAGGACTGCACCTCCAGCCGGGGTGCGTGGCGCATAGCGGCGATCTCCACCGTCACCGGGGGAAAATCCAGCAGCGGCACCTTGACGATGCCCGGGATCACCGCCGTGGACAGGCAGGGCACGATGGACAGGGCAGTGCCCATCTGGATCATGATCAGCGCGCCCTCAAAGCTGGGGGTGATCTTGCTGCAATCCACCCCCACCTGCGCCAGCTGCTCCAGCGATGGCCCCTGACAGGCGGACAGAAAGCTGTCGAACGCGCCGGAGGACACCACGCTCTGCCCCTTCAGGTCTGCCAGATGCAGCGCCCGCCGGTCGGCAAGGGGAGAGTTGGGGTTCATCAGCACATGGTACCCCAGCGAGAACAGGGGCGTAAAGGAGATGTCCCGGTCGCGGGAGTGCTCGGTGGCGTAGAAGAAGCCGATATCCAGCTGCCCGGAGCGCAGCTGCTCCAGCGGGCGGCGGTTGTCCTGCGGCACAACGTCTACGCAGGCGTTGGGAAACTGGTGCTGGAACTCGGCCAGAATGCTGGAAAAGGTGCTGTAATCGAACAGCTGCCGCAGCCCCACCGTCAGGCGGGAGCGGTCGGCGTCCTGAATATCCTGCGCCTTCTTCAGCGCCTGCCGCCCAAAGCTGGTCATCTGCACCATGTCCAGATAAAAGGACTGCCCGGCAGCGGTCAGCTTGGTGCGGCGGGTGGTGCGCTCGAACAGGTGCAGCCCGGTCTCCTTTTCCAGCGCATTGATCTGGTAGGTGATGGCGGGCTGGGTGGTGAACAGCCGCTCGGCAGCGGCGCTGAAATTCAACTCTTCTGCTACGGCAATAAAGCACTCCAACTGGTAAATCGTCATAGAACGGCGCCCCTCCTTGTGTAAAAAGCTGGTCATCTTTATTATACAGGATTCCGCACAGGCCGTAAAGAGAAAGCAATTTATAAAGAGATTTGATAAATCCGGGCACAAATTTGTATTTCACACCGGGGCAAAACTTTGCTATAATCGTATCAATGTTCAAAATGCACGAAGGAACAGGAAAAACGCAAAAAAGAAGAGAAAAGAAAAAGAAAGGCGAACCTTATGGCTAAGATCTCTCGTCGCAACTTTATGCGCGGTGCCGCTGTGGGCACCATGGGCGCAGCTGCTGCCGGTCTGCTGACCGCCTGCGGCAACTCCGCTTCCAGCACCACCAGTGCTCCCGCTTCCTCCGCAGCTTCCTCTGCTGCCTCCTCCGCTGTGACCAAGCCCTCCTCCCCGGTAGACGGCAAGTACGTCACCAAGGCGATGGGCCACGAAAGCTGGGTGCACGTTGCCACCACCTTCTTTGACGGCAAGATCACTGCCTGTGAGGTGCTGTCTCACGAGGAGACCATCGGCATCGGCAACTATGCCTGCTCCCGCATCCCTGCCGCCATCGTCGAGCACCAGAGCGTCAACGTGCCCAACCTGCGCGGCTCCTCCATCACCTCCATGGCCGTCAAGGCAGCCGTGAAGGAGGCCATCGAGCTGGCCGGTTATAACGTGGATGACTTCTCCAAGGAGGTCACCATCGCTGCTTCCAACGAGGTCATCGAGGAAGAGGCCGATGTCGTCATCATGGGTGCCGGTACCTCCGGCCTGACCTGCGCCTGCCGCCTGCTGGAGGCCGGTTACAGCGTCATTCTGGTGGAGAAGCGCGATATCCCCGGCGGCTCCATGTCCATGACCTACGGCGGCGTTGCCACCGCAGGCTCCAAGCTGCAGTACAACTACGATGTGGACGGCAGCTTCCGCAGTTCTGCCATGGGCACGCTGGAGGGCATGATGAACTTCTGGCAGACCATGGAGAAGTACCACCGCACCGAGTTCTTCAACGGTGAAATGCCCTACATGACCAAGCAGTACACCGTCGCCGGCGATCTGGTGGACTGGATGGCAGGCATCGGCATCGGCTTCAACACCATGGGCAACTACGAAAGCGCTACCCAGTACGGCGCTTCCACCCCGTATCTGGCACCCGGCTGCTACGAGGGCGGCGCAGGCTACGCCATGATGTTCATGGCACAGCGCGTGGAGAAGTACGAGAAGGGCAAAATCATCTACTCCACCAGCGTCACCGACCTGATCAAGGACGAGAGTGGCCGTGTTGTGGGCTTCCACGCCAAGGGCGAGAACGGTGCAAGCTACACCCTGCGCGGCAAGGCGGTCTGCCTTGCTTCCGGCGGCTTTGCCAAGAACCCCGAAATGCTGAAGAAGTACAGCCCCGACTACGCCGACTTCTTCTTCAATTGCGCCTCCAGCATGACCGGCGAGGGCATCCAGATGGGTATTGACGCCGGCGGCTATGTGGAGTGCGAAAACCGCGCTCTGCCCGCCTTCCTGTCCAGCTACAAGAGCAAGTTCGAGCTGGCCTTCATTCACCAGTCTGCCCCCGGCATCATGGTCAACATCAAGGGCGACAACATCGGCAACATCGTCTCCGATAACCACTACACCATGGCCAAGGCAAAGCTGAACAAGGACAACGGCGATACCTTCTACTATGTGTTCGACGAGTCCTCTGCCGTCAAGCTGCGCGACAGCGAGTCCTACGGCTTCAACGGTTACGTTGCCATGTTCGAGAAGGGCGAGGCTGTGCACTACGACAGCGTGGAGAAGGCCTCTGAGGAGCTGAACCTGCCCAATCTGGCAGACGCCATCGAGGCCAACAACGCCGCCGCTCTGGCCGGTGAGCCGGACGAGTTCGGCCGCCGCAACTGTCCCTACATCGAGACCCGCGACGGTCTGTGGGCTATCCGCGTTGACCCCACCTTCTACCTGACCACCGCAGGTCTGGCCATCGACACCGATTGCCACGTCCTGACCGAGGACAAGAAGGCCATCCCCGGCCTGTACGCTGCCGGCGACGTCTGCGGCTCCATCGAGGAGAAGGACGCCAAGCAGTACGGCATGGGCTTCGACGCTGCTCTGACCTACGGCTACATCATGGGTGAGACCCTGAAGAAGGAGATCTGAGCTGCGCTCTGACCCCCTGACAAAAGCATAAATAAAGGGCTGCTGCACAAACTGTGCAGCAGCCCTTTTTATATCATATTTCCTCTTATGCCGCCGCGGGCTTGCGGAAAATCGCCATGGCGCGTTTGTAGCAGCTGGCGAAATAGGCAATCTCCGCCAGCGCGGTCAGCGTCCAGCTGCACGGGTACAGCAGGTACAGTGCCGGGATGGTATGGAAGTGGGCAAAGATGGTGTACACCCAGATCACCCGGAATACGCAGGAGCCCAGCACCACGATGACGGTGGGTACCACCGTCTTGCCCAGCCCGCGGGAGGCGGCGATGGTGCAGTCCATAAAGGCGGAGATGCAGTAGGCAAAGGCCATCACAGCCACCCGCTTCATGCCGGCGTCAATGACCGCCGCCTCGGTGGTGAACAGCGCAAGGAAGGCCGGCCCGCAGAAGAACAGCGCCGCGCCCAGCACAAGCCCCACGCCGAAGGAATAGCCCAGACTGATGAAGTAGCTCTTCTTCACCCGGTCAGGCCGTCCCGCGCCGTAGTTCTGGCTCATAAAGCTGGCGCAGGCCATGTAGAAGGCCGCCATGCAGTCGTAGATCAGCCCATCCGCGTTGGCGGCGGCGCTGTTGCCCTTGACCATCAAAGAGTCAAAGGAGTTGACGCCCGCCTGAATGAACAGGTTGGCAATCGCAAAGATGGCATTCTGCAGCCCCGCCGGGACCCCCAGAAGCAGAATGCGCTTTGTCATATCGGGATCCAGGCGGATCTCCTGCAGATGAAGTGCATAGCAGTCCTGCACTCCGGTCAGTGCATGCAGAATCAGTGCCGCTGACACACACTGGGAAATGGCGCTGGCCAGGGCAACACCCATGACGCTGAGTCCGCAGACAATCACAAAAAACAGGTTGAGGACAATATTCAGCGCACCTGCAATGGAAAGATAAACCAGTGGCTTTTTCGTCTCTCCGATGGCACTGAACACCGCATTGCCGAAGTTATACAGTGCGAGTGCAGGCATGCCGAGAAAATACACCCGAAGATAGACAATGGCACCGGGCAGCAGATCCGGCTTGGTATTCAAAAGCCGAAGAAGCGCCGGTGAGCCGAGAAGTCCCGCAAACAGCAGGACAATCCCCGCGATCAGACTGACAATCAGCGCCGAGGACACCGTCTTCTGCACACTTTCCGGATGTCTCGCACCGTAAAACCTTGCAACCAGCACGTTGATGCCGTTGCCAAGTCCGATCAGAAAGCCGGTAAACAGCGTGACAAAGATGCTGGTGGATCCCACCGCTCCCAGTGCCGCAGAGCCCGCAAATCGGCCCACAATCGCAACGTCCGACATGTTAAATAACACCTGCAGAAGGTTGGATAAGGCAAGCGGCAGGCTGACAATCAGAATCTGTCTGGCCAGCGGCCCTTCCGTCAGGTTGATCTTCTTTTCCATTCTCTGCTTTCCCCCATTCTCCTCACTCTGATAAAGTGCCAAGGAACCACTCCGGAATACGCCCCGCTTTGGGCGCAACAGTTCCCGTTATAGCAACTTTTCCAGGCTTTGTGAAGGGCTGGTTCCATGATTCTTCGGGAAAATACGAAAAAAACAGGCAGGAGCCGTATCCATCAGCTCCTGCCCGTTTTTCATTATGAAGTTTTAGCAGTTCATCTGCTTATCTGCAGAGGACCTCCCTGCAAAGCTTATTCGCAAAGCTTCGAGAAAGCATCTGCAACAAACTGAACCTTGGTTCCGACGATAACCTGTACGGAGGTCTTGCCGGGCCTGATGACGCCTGCAACGCCTGCAGCCTTGATGGCCTTGTCGTTGACTGCGGTCATATCCTTAACCTCAAGTCTCAGTCTGGTTACGCAGTTGTCGATGCTGGTGATGTTGTCCTTGCCGCCGCAGCCCTCAAGGATCTGCTTTGCAATCGCGGTATAGTCATCACTTGCAAGCTCAACCTTCTTCTCAGCCTCAAGATCGTCATCCTCTCTTCCGGGAGTCTTCAGATCAAACTTCTTGATGGCGAAAAGGAATACGAAGTAGAATACCAGGAATGCTGCGATTCCAAGCGGGATGATGAGCCAGGTCTTCGCTGCTGCCGGAAGGGAAGCGGAGAAGAGAAGGTCCATAGCGCCTGCAGAAAAGCTGAATCCTGCACGGAAGCCAAGAGCAACCGTAATGATGGTGAATACGCCGTAAAGCAGTGCATAGATTACATAGAGTCCGGGAGCAAGGAACATGAATGCAAACTCGAAGGGCTCGGTAACGCCGCAGATGAAGGAGCAGATTGCTGCGGAGAGAAGGAGACCGATTGCTGCCGTCTTCTTCTCAGGCTTAGCACACTTCACCATTGCAAGTGCTGCACCGGGAATACCGAACATCATGCAAGGGAAGAAGCCGGACATGTACATTCCAAGGCTCCAGGAAACATCTGCAGAGGTCTCTCCTGCCCAGAAGTGCTGAAGATCACCAAGTCCGATGGTGTCAAACCAGAATACGTTGTTCAGAGCGTGGTGAAGACCGGTAGGGATTAACAGACGGTTCAGGAATGCATAGATACCTGCACCTACAATGCCGAGCTTTGCAACGCCGTCGCCAAGTGCAACGAGTGCACCGAACAGAAGCGGCCATACGAACAGCAGAACAGCAGATACCAGAATGGAAACCACGCCTGCAACGATGGCAACGCAGCGCTTGCCGCTGAAGAATGCCAGCCAGTCCGGAAGCTTCGTGTCCTTGAACTTGTTGTAGCACAGGGAACCGATGACACCGGCAAGAATTCCGATGAACGGGTTTGCAATCTTGTTGAATGCAAGGGTCTTGGTTGCGCTGTCAGCGATCGACGGCATGATGGTGGAAACAACTCCCGTAGAAAGAAGTGTTGTCATCATCAGCCAGGATGCCAGAGCTGCAATTCCGCCGGTTCCGTCGTTCTTCTCGGACATGCCGACGCCGACACCGATTGCGAACAGAATCGCCATGTTATCGATGAGAGCTCCGCCTGCCTTCACGAGGAACAGACCGATCAGATTTGGTACACCTGAGATGTCGCCGCCCTGCATGGTTGCCGGGCACAGTAAATAACCGATACCCATGAGCACACCGCAGATTGGCAGTACTGCTACCGGAAGCATCAACGCTTTCCCCAGCTTTTGAAGAAATTTCATATTTCTCCCCTCCTTAGAATAGTGTATATACTTAACTGGATTTCTCCAGTCAGTTACCTGTGTGATGCAGATGATTATGCAAGCTTCAGAACCGCGTCATCCAGAGTGGCTTCGCCCTTCTTCTGAAGACTGATTTCCTTATAATCATCCGTGTTGCAGATCAATACCGGAGTAATGATATTCAGTCCGGCTTCCTTGATCTTGTCCAGATCCACATCCATCAGAAGATCGCCCTTTTTCACGTGATCACCTGCCGCAACATGAGCGGTAAACGGTTCTCCCTTCAGGGTAACGGTATCAAGACCGATATGGATCAGAATCTCTGCTCCCTGCGCGCTGGTCAGCGTAACCGCGTGGCGGGTATCGAATACCATCGTCACCTCGCCGTCTGTCGGAGCATAGATCTTTCCCTCCGCAGGGATTACCGCAAATCCGTCGCCCAGTACCTTTTCGGAGAAAGCCGGATCCGGAACATCCTCCAGTGCAACCACCTCTCCCTTACAGGGCGCATATATAAAATTACCTTTTGTCTTTCCCTTGAAAAGCCCTAACATGCTATCTCCCTTCCATCGATGTAGACACTCACAATGTTGAGATCCTTATCCAGAAGCACGAAATCTGCTCTCTTTCCCACCGTGATGCTTCCTGCTTCCTCAAAGATGCCGATTTCCTTTGCGGGATTCTCCGCCGCACACATCACGGCATCCTCCAGAGAGATGCCCGCTTCGCGGACCACAAAGCGCACACAATCCATCAGATTGGTTGCAGATCCGGCAATGGTACCGTCATGCAGCGTTGCAAGATTTCCCTTTACCGTTACCGGCTGTCCGCCAAGTGTATACTCTCCGTCCTCCAGCCCGGTTGCCCGCATGCTGTCACTGATCAGAATCATGCGCTCTGCCCCGAACATTGCGAAGGTCGCACGAATCACCGACGGATGGATATGCACACCGTCGCAGATCAGCTCTGCATGGCATTTGTCCGAATCCCGGACTGCACCGATCACGCCCGGATTTCTGTGGGCGAAAGGCGGCATTGCGTTATACAGATGCGTTGCATGAGAAGCACCGCGTTCAATGGCTTCCTTTGCCGTATCATAGTCGGCAGCGGTGTGCGCAATGGAAATTACCGTTTCGTCCTTGGCTTTCTCAATAAACTCCATGGCTCCCGGCTCTTCCGGCGCAAGATCCACAAGCTTGATCAGGCCCTTTGCCGCACTCTGCAGCTCACGGAAGAAATCATAATCACAGTGCAGAATATTCTCTGCTGCCTGTGCCCCCTTCTTCGCAGGGCTGATGAAGGGTCCCTCCATATTGATTCCAACAAGATGCGAGCCGCCGTTGTATTCGTAATCTCCGGCGTTCTTCATGACCCTCCGGAGCTCCTCTTTGGCAATCGTCATCGTAGCCGGGCAGACCGAGGTCACGCCGATGGAGGCTTCATACTTCGTGATGACATCCAGAGCCTCTTTCGTTCCGTCGCACATGTCTGCACCCATGCAGCCGTGGAAATGAATGTCCACAAGCCCCGGAATCATGTACAGGCCTTCCGCATCCAGAACCTGTCCGTCCTCTTCCTTCCAATCCGAGGGATCTGCAAATCTGCCGTCTGTAACGGCAGCATCGCCTTTTGCGAATCTGTGTTCTGCTGTAAAAACATTTGCATTCTTAATGATCATGATTTCTGTCCTTAAATCTTACTCAGTGCCGCCTCATCCGCTACCAGAGTGACATCATTGTGCAGCTGCAGAACAGATGCGGGAACCTTCGGTGTAATCGGACCGAAGAAGGCGTCTCTTACGATGTCGGCCTTGTCCTCTCCGCTTGCTACGATCAGGATCTTCTTCGCCTGCATGATGGTCTTGATTCCCATGGTATAGGCCTGCTTCGGAACATCGTCCGCAGAAGCGAAAAATCTCTTGTTCGCTTCAATGGTGGACTGTGTCAGATCCACGCAGTGAACGTCGTTGTCGAACGCATCCCCGGGCTCATTGAAGCCGATATGACCATTATGCCCGATTCCGAGAAGCTGAAGATCCACTCCGCCCATGGAGCGGATCAGCTCGGAATATCTTCTGCATTCCTTGTCCGAATCCGGCTCCATTCCGTTCGGAAGATGTGAATTCTCATCCGGAAGATTGACATGATCAAACAGATTGTGATGCATGAAATAATAATAGCTCTGATCGTTCTCGCGGCTGAGTCCCTTGTACTCATCCAGGTTCACCGTCCGGACCTCCGAGAAGTCAAGATCACCCTTTTCGTACCACGCAACAAGCTGCTGGTAAAGGCCGATCGGCGTGGAGCCTGTTGCCAGCCCCAGCACGCAGTCCGGCTTCATAATCACCTGTGCGGAAATGATATTCGCCGCTTTCCGGCTCATATCTGCGTAATCTTTTCCCTTGTATATTCTCATGCTTACCCCTTCCGCCGCCCCTTTGCGGCATTTGTTTAAGACGAATTCCCCTTGCAGCGTATCCGGCCATCCCCTTTTGCCGGGTTACTCCATCCCGCAGATTCTGCTGCGGGTCCCAAGCACCATTGACGGTGCAACACTGAGCTCATCAATCCCCATCCGGACAAAACGTTCCGTAAGTTCAGGATCTGCCCCCAGTTCTCCGCAGATGCCAACCCACTTTCCAGCCTTGTGCGCGCCGTCAATCGTCATCTGAATCATCCGGAGAACAGCTTCATGATGCGGATTGTAGAAATCATCCAGTCTCTCGTTCTGCCGGTCGATTGCAAGCGTGTACTGGGTCAGATCGTTGGTTCCGATGCTGAAGAAATCAACCAGCTCTGCGAGCTCCTCGCTCATCATGACCGCCGCCGGAGTCTCCACCATGATTCCCTGCTCCGGAATTGCATAAGGGATCTTCTCATATTCAAGTTCCCTGGCCACCTCTTCCACGATTTCCCGGATCTTCTTCACTTCCTCTACGGAAATGATCATCGGATACATAACAGACAGGTTTCCGTATTTCGCAGCGCGAAGAAGCGCTCTCAGCTGCGTCCTGAAAATGTCCGGCTGCTTCAGGCAGATCCGGATTGCACGATATCCCATTGCAGGATTCGCTTCCTCTCCGAGCTCAAGATAATCTGCGTTCTTGTCAGCACCGATATCAAGAGTGCGAATGACCACCTTCTTACCTGCCATGGTCTGAAGCACCTGCCGGTAGGCATTGAACTGCTCCGTCTCATCCGGAAGCGCATCTCTGCCGATGTACAGGAACTCACTGCGGAACAGTCCGATGCCCTCCGCATCGTTCTCAACCGCATATGCCACATCGGACACACTGCCGATGTTCGCATAGACATGAATTTTCTTCCCGCTCCTTGTCACCGACTCGCGGCCCTTGTAGCTCGCAAGAAGCTCTCTCTGCTCCAGCTCCTTCTGCTGCATTTCCTTTGCGGCATTCAGCTGACTCTCATCCGGATCCACATAGAATGCAGCATTTCTGCCGTCTACAATGGCAGTCGTTCCGTTTCGGAGTGTCTCCAGATCAAGCTGCACGCCGATCAGTGCCGGAATGTTCATCATTCTGGCAAGAATTGCCGTGTGCGAATTCGTTGAGCCATGCACCGTGACAAAGGCCAGAATCTTGCTCTTATCCATCTGCACGGTCTCACTCGGTGTCAGATCATCCGCAACGATAATGGATGGCTCCATGCTGTCCCAGTCAAACTGCTCTTCGCCGCTCAGATTCCGGATCAGACGATTGGAAATATCCTTCACATCCGCGGATCTTGCCTGCATATACTCATCATCCATGCCTGCAAACATCTCGGCGAAATTATCGCCGGTCACAGCCACAGCATACTCTGCGTTCACCTGCTCATTCTGAATCATGGACTGAATGGCTTCCTGATAGTCATCGTCCTCGAGCATCATCTGATGAACCTCAAAAATAGCCGCATTCACCTCGCCGACCTCCTGCAGGGCTTTCTCATAAAGCCTGCCGAGCTGCTCGAGCGTAAGTTCCTTTGCGGCTTCCAGGCGTTTCAGTTCTTCCTCCGCCTGCGTGATATGCGTTCTCTTGACGAGACCGTCCTTCTTCTTCAAAACATTGATCGGACCGATTGCCGTGCCTTTATACACGGACTTTCCAGCAAACTGTTCCATGTTCCCCTTTTCTTCCGCAGCCTCTCTGCGGAAATCCGGTCAATCAGCGATCCTGAAAATCCCCCTGAATTCTCAGACACCTGCATTCACCGGGAATCAGAGATTCTCCTGGAAGAATTTCTCCAGTGCTTCTGCTGCAGCATCCTCATCGGGTCCCTCTGCCTGCACGTGAACCTCATCGTTCTGCTTCACGCCCATGCCCATGATCGCAATCAGCTTCGTTGCCGCTGCGGTCTTGCCCTTGCACTCCAGTGTCACCGTGCTCTCAAACTTCTTCGCTTCCTTCACCAGCAGGCCTGCCGGTCTTGCGTGCAGTCCGATTTCATCCTTGATGATGTACGTAAATTCCTTCATCTGGTGTTCCCCTCCTCACAATCTGTCTGTATGATCGATGCTTCTTCTGTGCTGTTTCACAGGTGACCGGCATCGCATTTTGCATCAAATTCTTAGCAAAATTTTATCAATCCATATACACCTTAACAGCAGTTTGACAATTTGTCCACTGTTATTTTCGTTATTCTGCATAAAACAAGAGCTGCGTGCCTCAAAACACTGCAGCTCCTCTTCTATCTGCGGAAATCACTTTTCACCGGTGTCCTGCAAAAATCAGCAAGCGCTATGATACCGGTTTCTCATTATTCTGTCAACAATGATCTAAAATTCCATAAATTTGCTTTTTTCTAAAATTTCCCGAATTTGCCTGCTGGCTGTTCCGTCGCCGTAAGGATTCTTCGCTTCGCTCATCTTCCGGTACAGCTCCTGATCCGTCAGAAGGCGTCTGCATTCCCGGTAGATTGCTTCCGTTCCGGTTCCCGTCAGCTTCAGAGTTCCCGCCT
>OIXL01000900.1_pt1 | contig 12849 bp, 9 predicted proteins | sample 1587761 | NCBI WGS metagenome assembly OIXL01 (sample SAMN03283246) | human gut metagenome | biome: human-associated habitat; material: feces | host: Homo sapiens | place: Peru | collected 2012 | reverse complement strand
GATATACCCATCTCCGCGCGTTGAGAGGCGGATAAGCTGACCGTTTTCATAGATCAACTCTGTTGTCAGACCATCCAGCTTCAGTAACAGATCAACTGTACGCCCTGCCTGAAATGCGATCAGATCCTCAATGCTCTTGGTCTTATCCAGCGATAGCAGGGGAATGTCGTGTGCGACCTTTGGTAACGCTGACACGACAGGATACCCAACCGTCTGTGTGGGCGAATTCGCCATGCAGACACCGGTATGCTCCTCCAACGCCAGTAATTCATCGTACATATAGTCGTACACATCATCTGCTACGCTGGGGGCATTGAGGTTGTAGTATTCGTGCCGGTATTGGTTGAGTTGTGCGACCAGCTTTCTCATAGTGCTCATTTCTACTGCGTTAGCCATTATGTTCATTCCTTTCGTTGGTACTATCACCGAAATTCAGCTTTCGGATCATGGCAAGAATAGCGTTATCGTCATTCCACGGTGCAGACCATGGCTGCGGGGAAATCGTGTCACAACGCACGAAGACCCGGCCCTCCGAAATTTGCAAGGATACATCTGCGCGTTTTGCGCAGACGATGGCAAGATTCCCTAATTGTTTCATACTGTCCAACTCCTTTTTTAAGCTGCGGCCTTATCGGAGGCATACAGCACCCGCTGTTTCCATTGTTCAATAAATGCCGTGATCTGAGCCGGAGGCTCCTCGTTGTCAAAGCCTCGTGCCTGCGTAACCTGACCATCCTTTACCTCTACGGTACAAAGTGATTTGTCCGGCTCGTCAACACTCCTCACAAAGAGAATGACGCTCTTTTTTTCGGCAACATTTTTAACATAGAGTCTCACACAGTGATGAAGCGCCACACCTTCATCCACGATCTCTTTTGCGGAATGCGGAGGGATCATCATGAGTTCTTTGCTCTGATACTGATACCGCTTCTGCCATTCGTCAAAGCTGCCTGCGATAGCTTTTTCATGCTCTGCCGTGCGTTTGTCCTTCAGTGTCTTTGCTACACTGTCATGGGCAGCCTTCAGCTCGCGCGGAAACAGTATGAAGCTATTTTTCACGTCATATTGCAGTTCCTTGCACATACAAAGATAGTCATGGTAGTCGGTGATCAGCGTGTTCATCTTGTAATAGTCTACACGCTTCAAAGCCGCTTCATCTTCCGGAGCAAACTGCTGCTCCACATAACGCTGCAGTTTATGCACACTCATGTGAGCAAGCAACTCTTTCGCCGCGTCGGCATTGCTGATCTTGCTGGCAATAAACCACTTTATTTGTTCCGTGCTCGGTTTGTGATCTGCTTGGAGTAGCTGACGAATCAGATGTAATTGGTCGATTGAAGGATTCAACTCCCGTAAGAGTGGAAAATAAGGGCGATCAATACCTAATATGGCCCGCATGTTCTCACCGTTGAAATTGATGGCTTGAAGTGCGGAGTAACTATAACCTCCATATATGATGCCACTCACCAAGCGGTAAAGCTTCATCTTGATCAAATGCTCAATCTTGGGCCGTTTTATATATGCACTCAAGAATGTTGCCACTCCCGAAAACGAAGCGATGCCGGAAAATGCCTCCAGCTGTGAATAGGCCCACGGCGTATCCTTCAGCGTATCAGATAAGTTGCGTTGATATAAGACCCCACTCATATCTGCCGTAAAATTATATTTCCACCGGTCGAATACCGGGCGGTATCCATTGCACCACGGAGTCAAATCGTATCCAGCCTTATAATGATAGTAGTAGGCATCAACGCTGCACTGTCCGCTCGATGAAAGGGTAATAAACTGCCGTGCATTTTCCCAGATCTCAAAATGGTTTGGGATGTCTGAGTCAGCAAACGAACGGTACACCTTTATGATCCGCAGTACCAGTCCGTTACCCTCCGCCTTTTGCAACACTTGAACCGTTGCACGGTCAAAAATACGTCCACGCCTTCCTCTGCACTTGAATGTGATCTCCTTTTTGCAGCGAGGGCAGAGGCCGGAGGTGTTGTGCTTAGCTGCCGCAATACGGACCTCGTGCCGGCAAACGGTACAATATGCATGCCCCGGCACTTTTCGCTGGTAATCATAGAAGATATACTGCGGCATGACTTCGCGGTGGACAAAACCTTTAAGGTCTCGGGGCAGCACTGGCACATATTTCATTCGGTCTATGATCGCACGCTGTTTCTTCCACTTGCGTTCTAACTCCTTGCGGTATGAAATCAGCCGTTGCAGATAACCTAACATTGAAATAGCACCGCGCTCACATTTACAAAAGCGAGCTACGCGAGATTCGTCCTGCTGCCGGTAGAAAGCACACTTACTGTCAAAGCCCCATATTCGATCCAAGGAACCCAATGTTGAGCATTGCCATGTGGCCTTCGCATCCTCTCTAAATGAAAGTGTGGCGAAATCATCCCGGCTGTGGAACATGACCCAACGGGGTTTGATGCTGCCCGCCAGAATGCTCTCCCTCTGATAGATATAGAGCACCAGGATACGCTGCCCGGAAATATTGTGCACCGCAGTGCGGATAATATAGGGGCAGCTCTCCACGTGAAGTACGCCTTCATTCAGATTGAATTCCAGCTCCGGCATGGCAAACTTGCGGCAGGCGCGTTTGTCTATCTTCCGCGTCATGCGCTCACCCCCAGACTATCAAAAGAGAGCTGATCGTCCAGCGGCTCATTTTCTGTTGCTGTGGCAGCCTTCTCCTTTTTCTTGGCGGCGGGCTTCTCCGCTTTTTTCTTCTCTGCCTTTTTCGTCGTGCTGCTCCTGCCACCGTAATACGGTTTAGGAACAAACTTTTCTTCTTGTCCACGATCCTCCTTTGCGTTCAGATCCTTGAAATACTCTTCCACCCACTGGTAGCAGAGCCCGTCCGGTACATCGGTGCCATAGCCTTCAGCAGAGGGCTTGACGTCATTGTCCGCCATCTCCTGCTTGGCAAACTCAAGCGCCTTGCGGTTGATATAGCGGAAGCAGTTGACCATGTTCTTACGGGGGTGCATGACATTCCGGGCAAAGGCCACATCCTCAAGGCAAAGCGTCTGGATATACTCCGTGACGCACTGTTTCATGTTGCGGCGGGTCAGTCGTTCGGAATCGTCGCCCACACGCTTCATGGAGGCGGCCATCACTTCATCATCACTCATTGCCACTGCGTTTTCCCACGCGGCCTGTTCGGCTTCCTCCTTGGCTCGCTGCTTGGCTTCCCACTCGGCTTTCCGCTTGGCTTCAGCCTGTTCATGCTCCTGCCGTTTACGATCTTCTTCCGCCTTTTTCTCGACTTCCGGATTGGAAGGTGAAGGGGAATCATCTGCGTTTTGCTGCATCTGGGAGAGCAGAGCCTTCGCCTGCTCCTCCTCAGCCTGCTGCCGGTCGTCTGCCCGTCTGGACGCCAACTCTGCGGCGTCCTGTATCGCCGGGCTTCGATCCTGTACATTGTCCCGCAAGTCTGCGGCCATTTCTGAATATACTCCCATAAGGCTCCTCCATTTCAAAATAAAACGGCATTGGGCGGGTGATAGAAACACCTGCCCGATGCCGTTCGTTTATGGTGGAACAGCTCAGTGCCGTTCCCGTTTATCTTTTGCCAGCTTTGGCGAGAATTTTACCGGCAGGAATTTATCATTCCCATCACAGTAAAAGTATCTGCGCCCGTTTTCGTCAAAGAACTCAATCACCGTAGAGGGTGAAACGCTGCGTCCATGATAGTCCGCAGGCAGCTCGCCGCTGTATCGCGCCGCCACCAGCTTCAGGCGGATGGCATCGTCCTGCTGCACTTCACACACCAGAGCTCCTTCATAGACCAGCGCGTACTCCGAGGCGGGCGGCTGTTCATAGCCGGCCTTCTGCAAAGCCCTGATCCCGCCAAAGGCGAAATCCGCGGCCTTGCCCTCAGATACATCCGGCTGGTAGATACGGAAACACTGCTGCGCTCGCAGGGATAAAAGATACTGCTCCAGTGCCGCGTCACCATCCCGCAAAAAGCGGGCGTACTCCTGCTCGCTCAGACCCAGGTGATCGCGGAGCGTACTGCTGCCGGTGTTCCTCTCGTGCCATGCGGCGATCTCCTCACTGATGGCGTCAAAGGAACAGAGCCCGCAGACGAACCGCGTTCTGAAATTTATCTGAGAAACATCTCTTTGCTCTTTTTTCTTCCGCATGGCAAGCTGCCAGTCATCAATGCCTTTATAATTCGGATCCCACGTCAGACGGCGGCACTCCAACCCATGGCTGCGTGCCATGAGATAGATTTTCGACGCGCCCTTGCTGACAGCGGCGTTGTGATACTTGTCCATATCCTCGGCTTCAATGATGACCTCTGTGCCATTGGCGGCCAGCAGCGCAAACAGCATATCCAGCTTGTTGACGTTGTTGGCGCCTGCCGTGGCTGCAAAGGAGCGATCCATCAGAAAGTGGGCCACGTCCGCTTTCAACAGCCCTTCCGTCACATAGACAACCCGCGCAAAGGGATCGCCCACGAAATGGACAGGACTGCCGGAGGATACTCCGCGTTTCTTGGAAGCGGAGGATAGCCACAGGTACTTTGTCCCGCTCTTGTCGGGGTCGCTCTCCTGATCTCGGATAGGCGTATCCAACCGGATCTGTGCACCGCGTATCATCCCATCAATACCTTTGGCGGGGATGATGATCCCTGCCGTGACGGAATTGAAGTTGACCGTCCATTTGTCATCCTTACCTACATAGAAGCCTGGAACGCCCTCCACCTTACAGCCTCGGCTGCGCAGCTTTTGCGCCAGTGACCGGCACAGGTAGAAGGGCGGGGTACTTTTGTACCCCAGCCGTTCTATCTGTTCGTCGGTCAGCCCGCGCACCTCCCGGAGATGCTTGCGGTGTTGAGGCGTAAGCGTCAACAGCTCCAGCAGCATGGAAAATGTCTGGTGGATCTCCTGCGGTGAGGCAAGGACGGATTGCTCAATCGCCGCCTGCTCCGGCAGTTCCTTTGCGGTGTACTCCGGCGCCGTAAGGCCGTTTTGCAGCGTGTCGCAGATCTCACGGTAGGCTTCGGAATTGCTGATCCCGTATACCTTTCCGTAGAGAGACAGCATACCGCCACCTTCGTTGCAGTAGTTGCAGCGCCAGAGGTTTTTAGCAAAGTTGATGTTCATCTTCCCCCGCTTATCACCGCAGATCGGGCAGTCGGTATATACGCTGTCCGCCTGTCTTCGCCGGATGTGCAGATGCAGCAGCTCAGCCACATCCATGATATTGAACGGGAATTCCTGTGGCTGCGCCACCGCGCCACCTCCTTACCATCATCTTGAACGATTCGTCTGTCAGCTGGCATTTGCCAGACGCTGGAGCTTGTCCAGCATCAGCTTGGCGCCGGCCCGCAGGATATTGTCATCCCCGGAATAGCCCTTCACATACCACTTGAGGCTGGCTGGCCTCCGCTCGGCGACTTGCTTGAGCGTCTGTCCGCTGCATGTGCCGATGGGTACAATGATTTCCTCGGCCTCCGCTTCGGTCATCAGAGTGCAGATGGTATCCACATCCATGTCCTTGGTATAACTGGCGGCACTTGGCTCGTCATATACGAAGGGCAGTTCCGTTTCTACCGCAGGCTCTGCAACGGCCTCTGCAGGCTGTTCCGCAGAGACTTCCACCGGCGCCGTGTCAGGTACGGCTTTTTCTGCATGGTGAACCTCTTCCTGTTCAGGCTGCTGTACGACCACAGGCTCAATGTCGGCCCGTACCGCAGCAGGTTCCGTTCTGACCTGTTCCGCTGCCGCTTGAGGTGCAGGGGCAGGCTCGCTCCGCATAACAGGCGTGGTCGGCTCTGCGTAAGGCGTATCCGCCTTGGGCATCGGTGCGAACTGGACACCGAAGCCGGCGTTGGTCAGTGCCATGTCCAGAGCATCATGCTCCGCAGCCTGAATATACAGGCCGGCAGGCGCGTTTTCCTGTGTCATGGTGGCAATGTAGCTGCTGGCGGGGTCAGCATCATCCTTGTCGAAGAATACCTTCGCCTCGATGATCGCCAACTGATCCGTGATGCGCAGCGGCGTCAGCCGCGTGCGTCCGGCAGGATATTTCAGCCGGAACCAGAGCTTTTTATATCGCAGATCCAGCTCGTGTCCGTTGGCAGTCTTTTTCAAGAATCGCAACGGATCGAAGCCTGCGACACGGTTCAGTTCAGACACGACGGGGACAGCATTGAACAAAGTGGATTCGGGTGTATTCATTTCAAAAGCTCCTTTCTAAATAAAAACATGAGACAGGGCGTAGATTTAACGCGCTTGCCTCATTTTTACAAAATATTCACAGTGATACTCAAGCACTGCGCTGCTGCACTTTGAACGTATTGGTATAGAGTGAGATCCTATGTCCTAACTGCGTGTTGCGTTTTCCGGTATCGTCTTTATGGACCGCCATGTAGAGCATGCCGATCTGACCCACCAGAATAACCTTTGACTTAGCGCGGGTGATAGCCGTGTAGACAAGGCTTCGCGTCAGCATCCGGGCATGGCTCCTCAGCAAAGGGAATAGTACCACATCAAACTCACTGCCCTGCGCCTTATGGACGGTGGTGGCATAGGCAAGCTCCACATGGCCCATTTCCCCCATGGAGTACTCCACGACCCTCGTGGGCGAAAACTGGATCGATATGCGCATACCGTCCCGCTCATCGTGACGGAAGCTGCGGATAAAGCCAATATCGCCATTGGACGCCTTAATACTGTTCTTGTTCTGCATCACCTTATCACCTACCCGAAAATAGAGGCTGCCCACCTTCAGATCGGCTTCCTCCGTCTGCGGGTTCACCAGCTCTCGGATCGCCTCGTTGAGTTGGTCAACGGAGGCCGCGCCGGTGGAGCGGAAGGGCGATAGGATCTGCACGCGGTCTACACCGTATTGCTTCACCTGCGCCAGATAGAGATTCCGCAGATGTTCGGCAGCTTCCTCCTGGTTGGCGCATTTGCAGACAGTAAAATCATTGCCGTAGAAAAAGCCGGTGTCATTGTTGTTGATCTTCTGCGCGTTATAGGCGATAAGGCTGTCCTTCTTCTGACGGAATATCTCATTGAGCACCGTCACAGGGATCAGCCCGCAGTCGATCAACTCACGGAACACATCACCGGCTCCAACGCTTTGCAGCTGGTCTGCATCGCCTACCAGCAGCACCTTCGTGTCAGGCCCGATACGGGAAAAGAACTTTCTCGCAAGCCACATATCCATCATGGACGATTCATCCACGATGATAAGGCCTGCGTCCAGCATATCTTCTTCACCTTTCCGGAAGCCGCCATCCTCACCAAACAGTCCCAGCAGGCTGTGCAGCGTGCTGGCATTGTTTACGCCGGTACTCTCCGCCATGCGACGGCTTGCCCGGCCGGTGGGGGCTGCCAGCAGGATCTTCTCCGATGGCTTCAGCAGCTTAAACACTTCAATGACCGCTTTCAGGACGGTCGTCTTACCAGTACCGGGTGAGCCGGTAATGATGGACAGATCACTGCGAAACACCATGTGAACAGCTTCCGCCTGCCGCAGCGAGAGTTCAACGCCTAACTGACGCCGCACCCTTGTCAGCAGGTCCTGCACATCCACCCGTTCCACCGGGCGGCAGAGCAGCCTTGCAATGCTGCGGGCCGTTTCGTCCTCCTGCGCGAAGGCCTTGACCAGATAATAGTTGCCGTTACTGTTGATGATCTTGCCTTGCAGCAGCATATCATCGATCACAGCATCCAGATCATCCGACTTTACCCGCATCTGCGGTACGGGGATCATGCTGTTCAGAAGCGACATGGCCTCTTTATGAAGCTGCTCCGCCTCCAGATACAGATGACCGCCATCTCCCTTTGCGCTCTCCAGCGCCGCAAATACCGCGCCACGGATACGCATAGGGGAATTGAGGGGCCAGTTGTTCTTTCGCATGATCGCGTCCACACGCTTGAAGCCGAAACCGGACACCTGACAGAGTTCAAAAGGGTTATCCCGCAGGATATCCACGCTGTGTGCGCCGAAATGGTCATAAATCTTCGTGGCGGTGGTGGGGGTGATCTGAAAGGGGGCCAATAGCAGCATCAGATCACGAAGGGTTCGGCTCTCGTTATAGGAGGCAATGATCTCCTCCAGCTTTGCCTTGCTGACGCCCCGTATCTCCAGAAGCCTCTCCGGTTCATTCTCCAGCACATGCAGTGTATCTGCGCCAAACCGGTCTACGATCAGCTCGGCGGTCTTGCCGCCAATGCCCTTGATAAGCCGTGAGGAAAGATACCCCTTGATCCCTTCGCGGGTCTGAGGTACGACCTCCTCACATTTCGTCACATGCAGCTGAAAGCCGTTTTTACCCTCTTTCCACTCACCGTCCAGTATCATGCTGACCTGATCGGTGCGCGGCAGCTCATAGCCCACGGCGGCAAAATGGATCATATTGTCCCGATGCCGGTACGCGCTGCGAGCCTTTTCTGGGATAGAACGGTCTGAGGTCTTTACGCTGATCACGCTGTACTTGTTGACAGGGTTATAGAAGATCGTCCGTTCATAGATGCCTGTATAAGCCAACTCATGCAGCCTCCTCTCGTCGTTTTTTCACATAGAAGCGCCGGCTTTCCGAAACAGTGACGTACTGCTCGTAGATGTCCGGGTGCTGCGCCTGCAAACGCTGCAGGTTGTCCTTACTGATGCCGGATTTACGCACAGGCTTATAGCTGATACTGTAAGCCGCTTCACGCCCCTGGCAGACAGCCGTGCAGCTTCGTCCCATTTCTGCGACGATACGGCCTTGCAGCCGCCGCATTTCCGCTTCAATGTGCTCATAGTTTCGTTTCTCCGCGTTTCGCTGGGTCTGAAGCTCCAGATACCGGGGGATCAGCAGTGCCATATTCCCCTCCAGTATCAGCTCCGGCGCCGATGGGTCAGCAGGCCCGAAATGACGCCTGACGCTGTTGAGGATCAGATCGCCGTCCTCCGTATAGGGTGGGGGCATGCCGGTGAGGATGTGGTTCTCCCAGAAATCCTGCTCCAGCGCGATCAGCTCCGCCTCATAGTCCCGGTCACGGTCGATATGCCGGATGATGACTTCATCTTCATTGTTGCCGTACAGGCAGCAGTAGAAGATCTCATCAATGTTCATCACGGCCATATAGTGCCGCCCCTGAGCCTCATAGTTGAGGGGAACGATCTCCTGCCCATCCTCAGACCACCAGTGATCCTTTGCATTATAGTTGGTGGTTTTTATTTCGAGGATCGCTGTTCGCCCACCGGGAAGCTCTACAAAGTAGTCAATATCCGCCAGCATAAACGTATGTACTGGATGATAAAACATCTTCTTGATCTGATAGATGCGATACCCCGTTTTCACATGGAATATCTCTGCTACCAGATCCTCCAGCAGATGCCCCATCTTCTTGGCTACCCAGTTGCTCTCCGAGTCGTCAAATGGCACGATCTTCAGCTTGTCATAGTAGAGATCCCGTGCCGTAGCAAACGGTGAGATTCCTAATATGGCGGCTGCATCGCTGCCGCCGATCCCCCTGCGTCGGTATTCCAGCCAGTCTTTCTCCGGAAGACCCTCCGTGCTGACCAGGACTGACGGTGCATAAGACTCGCTTGCGACTGCCATGGCTATACCCTCCGCTGCCCCGTCTGATGGGGTACAACGCGGGTATAGCTTCGGCGGTATTTTGCCGCCTTCCGCTCCGTTTTCCTGAGTTTCTGCCTGCGTCGGTCTCCTTCTCGATACCGATACAAGCGTTTGCCGGGATAATTCCTTCTGCTCATGTGGATGCCACCTTTCAAATATATTCCAAAGCCTTACGGCATTTGGGCAAATAAAAAAAGCGAGAATGACATCCTGATCCTCTCAGATACTTGCGCCTGCCGATGGCATGGCCGGTGTCATTCTCGCTGTAGGGGAAAATGTCCCCTCAAAAACAAAAAAGTCAACAGCCCACTGCTCTGCGGCAAAGTGGTGTTGTTGACTAAAATACAAGCTTAACAACGTGTGCGGTTCAGAAACACTCTGAAATGCCTGTATAGGCGTTGCACAAAAAACAATTACATGGTGATAGTACCACAATATATTGTGGTAGTCAAGAAACAATATCGCCCATATAGAGAATTTGAAAAAATATTCCTTCGCATGTTAGATTTACGGTGCCTGCTTTCTTTTTATTTAGTGTAAGGCTAAGCCAGTCAGAAGATGACTGGTTCTATTACATGTACCTTGAAAACTGAACAGCCCCACCGGAGGTTATACAGGAGCGGCGGATAGTGTGCGAGAACATAAGGGAGCGCACCCACCGCATAAGTGCCGCACAGCGGCAGCCTGCTAATACGCGGTCGAAGAGAGCGCAGGAAATGGGCCGGCAGGTGGCGCAAGAAGCGATAAGGAGATGTGATATGGATCACTACAAAGATATAGAAGAAATCCCCATGATATTTGGCCCGCGCGAATTGTCAAAGATTTTGGGCATTTCTAAAAATAAGGCTTATGAGGTCGTAAACAGGTATGATTTTCCTAAAATCCGAGTTGGCAGAAGAATCATCATCAGCAAAAAACACTTTTTGGAGTGGATGGACGCCAACTTTGGTAAAGAACGCAACAATACATAAAAGGCACTTTTGTTATTTGCTTTGATTCCTGTTGAGTTTTCCTTCGGAAAGTCGTATAGATATTATGTGTGGAAAAACCTAAAGGTTTATATCCCACATGGTACGATTTGTATGCCTGTACGACAGTAAGGAGGATCAATAAAAGTATGGGCAAAAAGAAAGCAAATGGAGAAGGATCCATTACAAAACGCAAAGATGGCCGCTACATGGGACGCTATACAGTGGAAAGCAAACGAAAAGCGGTCTATGGCGATTCTTTCGAGGAGGTGAGGCAGAAACTCAACGAGATACTGAACGAGATTGCAAAAGGTGCCTACGTAGAACCCAATAAATACAGCGTGGAAAAATGGCTGCGAGAATGGTTAGAGTTATATGCCCTGCCAACGGTGAAGCGGTCAACATACATCTCCTATGAAGGATATGTACGGATACACCTTGTCCCGGAGATAGGGCAAATAAAGCTGACATCTTTGAGCACCAGGGATCTCCAGAAGTTCTTTAAGGAAAAAGCCGGTACAGAAGAGAAGAAGGGGTTAGCTCCGAAGACGTTGCGGAATATTTACAATATGCTTCATTCGGCATTAGACCAAGCAGTTGCTGACCACAAGATTCTTAGAAATCCGACTTTGAATGTCAAATTGCCAAAGGTCAAGTCCAAAGAAATGCGCGTTCTAACCGTGGAAGAGCAGGCGGTATTACAGGACGCTGTAAGCCGTGTTGATGAATTGCATGCCTATGGGATAACCTTTGCAGTCAGTACCGGGGTTCGTTTGGGTGAACTGCTTGCCTTGCGCTGGAAAGATGTAAATGAAAAAGAACACTACATCTACGTCAGGCGGACACTTGGCAGACTGCAGAAGGTTGATGAAAAAGGGCATCTCGTTAAAAAAGAAAAAGGAACTCCATCAACGGAAATCGTTGTGCGTTCGCCTAAATCTGAGTTGTCCATGCGAAAGATACCATTGTTCGATGAGTTGTGGGACGACTTGATGGCATACAAAGAAAAGCAGAACGCTCTAAAGGATGCACTGGGATCAGAGTATCAGGATCAGGGCTATATTTTTGCCACGCCACTGGGTCATCACAACGACCCAAAAGTCTACCAAACGCTTTTTAAGCGCATTGTCGCCGATGCCGGAATCGAATCTGCGAACTTCCATGCGCTGCGTCATACATTTGCAACACGGGCGTTGGAGTCAGGCATGGACATTAAGGTCTTGTCTGCATTACTGGGCCATGCGCAGGCATCAACTACGCTTAATCTCTATGGACATGTCCTTCCGGATCATAAGAAGATCAGCATGGAGAAAATGCGAGGCAACTATATGAGCTGCAGTATAAGCGGCAGTTCTGATGATACTTCCGCAGATGCACCGCAGACTCAAGACCCGACCATTAGCACCATAGAGGATGCCCGGCATAATCAAGAGCCGACCATCAGCATCGCTGCGGAGGATATCCAAGGACTGGAACTGAGTGGTGACACCAATACAGCTATGCCCCAAATTCGCGATTTAGCCATTGACACCAACGCAAACGAGAAACAAGCGCAAGCAAGCTGATTTTGACACCAACGCGTTGGAGTCAAAGCAAAAGCCATCCACGCCAGAATTGAAAAATAACATCAAATGAGCAGCTTTTTTTTCAGTATGACTTGCCAGCAAAACTGGTGTCATTTGGTGTCAGGAAAACGGTTGGTGTCAACCGTTGGTGTCAAGAGCATGAAAGAGTATCAGAAAACCACACTTTCGCAACATCAAATATCCGAAAGCCCGAACAATGCAGGACGCTGACACATTGGTGTCGGTTGGTGTCACAGCAAAATGAGCAAAGAGATTTAAGGGTGCGGTTAAAACAAAAAGAACCGCAAACCCTTTGAAATCAATGGGTTTGCGGTTCCTGTTTGGTTGCGGGAGAGGGACTTGAACCCCCGACCTCCGGGTTATGAGCCCGACGAGCTACCAACTGCTCTATCCCGCGATATAGAGTTTTTGCGGAATTTAGAGCTCCGAAGAATCGGAAAAGTCTCCGGGTTATGAGCCCGACGAGCTACCAACTGCTCTACTCCGCGATATTTAATTGCACCGCTGTACCGGTGGTGCCGGTGACCGGACTCGAACCGGTACGGCATTGCTGCCGGGAGATTTTAAGTCTCCTGTGTCTACCATTCCACCACACCGGCGGATTCGTCATAAGTTAGAATACCACACTCCCCGCAAAGTGTCAACACCTTTTCCGAAAAACATTTGCCAAAACATTTCGACAGCATCCGCGAATACC
>OIXL01000892.1_pt1 | contig 12910 bp, 10 predicted proteins | sample 1587761 | NCBI WGS metagenome assembly OIXL01 (sample SAMN03283246) | human gut metagenome | biome: human-associated habitat; material: feces | host: Homo sapiens | place: Peru | collected 2012 | reverse complement strand
AAAGAATAATAATAACTATAGCAGATAGCACTAGCACAAATGCGATAGTCACTTTTTTTATTTGATTGCTTTGCATATGTATTGCCTCTCATTCTTTATCTTCCAGACTTTCCATATATTTTTTTGCATCTTTCATAAAACTCACTGCAATCATCACGATTACCGCACCAATCGGGAATGCCGCAACAATACTCACTGACTGAAGATTGTTCATGGAACTTTCAGCAAACAGCAGAGCAATCGGAAGCAAAATAAGCAGAATACACCACATCAACTGAATGCCCTTATTCGGTTGCTCACCATCTTTCAACGTGTGATAGCTGTAGCAGGATGCTGTCAGTGCGATTGAATCAAAAGAAGTCGCGTAGAAAGCAATCATTGTCAGCAGAACAACTACCATGATAACAGGTGCACCCGGCATCGTTTTGATGATAGACACAATCATGCCATACAGATCTCCGCTTTCCAGATACTGTGCAATAAAGTCAGCCTTTCCAGTAACCTGCATTCCCATAGAATAGTTACCAAGTACGATAAAACTCGTCAACGTAGAGCCAACACCAAATACATAGCCACCAAGGATTGTCTGACGTACTGTTCTGCCACGAGAAATGCTGCCGATAAAGAACGGAGCAGCTACGCACCAAACCATCCAGTAAGCCCAATAGTAGATTGTCCAGTTCTGCGGGAAGTTCGATGTACGGAGCGGGTCAGTGAACGTAGACAGATCAACAAAGTTCTGGATCATTCGTCCAAGGGAAGAAAAACCGGTTTCAATAATATACCGTGTTTCTCCACCAAACAGCAGAACAAACGCAATCAGACCAAAGAACATATAAATACAAATGTTTGCCAACTTGCTGATTCCCTTAAATCCATGCAGCAAGGAATATGTATATACAGCGCAGGTAATCAGAAGAATAATAATGTTGATTACAGTACGACTAACGGCAACATGGAACAGTTCACTGATAATGGTTGCCATAAGCGGTGTTGCTACACTAAAAGTGGTAGCAGTACCAGCAAGGAGGGCAAACACAGCTAACAGGTCAATAATGCGACCTGCCCAGCCATCGGTATACTTTCCAAGAATCGGACGGCAAGCCTCTGAATACTTCTGACGGTTTCTTTTTCTCACATGGAGCATAAAGCCGAAGGCAACAGCCAGTACCAAATAGAATCCCCACGGAATAAAGCTCCAATGGAACAGTGGATATACACCTGCCCAATCCTGAATACTTCCCATCTCTGCCAGATGCGGATCGGTTGCATACAGTACCCATTCCGAGAACGAGTAGAACAGTATATCTGCTGCAAGACCACAGGTGAACATCATTGAGCCCCACGCGAAGAAGGAATACTTCGGCTTCTCATTCTGCTCGCCAAGGACGATATTACCGTACTTAGAACCAGCAATATATAGAGAAAGAATGAAAATCCCCAATCCAATTACTAAGTAATAGGTACCAAAGGTATCACCAAAGAAAAAACGGATCTGGCTCAGTACAGTGTTCGATTGTTCCGGTGCAAAAAAGAATAGAACACATAATGCAATTACGATTGCCAACGGCACCAGTGTTATCATCCAGTCAATTTTCCCACGTTCTTTTTTCGTATTCATTTACTTTCCCTCCTCATATTTTTTGTAGCTGGCATCCAAAGCAATTAGCTCTCTTAGATTATCCACCTCTATAATATCGTCCTTATTCATAGGACGGATACCCAATTGATACTCCTCCGGGTAACAGAACATCGCCACATCATCCCAGTAGATTTGCCGATTCTTCTTTTGTTCAAACTCAATTTCGAGATGTCGTTTCAGTTTTTTTCCATCCTCTGCAGTCCAGCGGGAAATACTGTACAGCTGCCATCCACCTTTTCCACCTGTCCGACTGCATGCCGTAACAATGCCATTCTCAACAGTCTGCAGCCACTCATCCGTTTTACCATCTGTCCAAACACTGTTATATCCAGAGCGTTCAAATTCCGGTGCAAGGATTTCAGGATTATAAATAATCTGATCGCCATCCAGAATAATCGCATTTTCAATGTAATCTCTTGCCACGTAAAGCGATGCAATGTTATTACAGGTATCATAGTAAGGATTTTCAATCAGCTTAACACCAGGATACTCCTTTTCAAGTGTCACAAACTGCTCTTTCAGATATCCAACAACAACATAAATCTCATTGATTCCGTTTTTATGTAGTCCTTCGATCACGGTATCAATCATCCGCGTCCCATTCACTTTAACCAGCGGTTTCGGTGTTGTCAGCGTTACTGGGTGCATTCGATTTCCCAATCCCGCCGCCATAATAATAGCTCTTTCTACTTTTGGCATTTACTTTTTCTCCCCTTGCTTTTTCAGTTCCTCTTGAACAATTCGGTAGTAGTCCTTTGCATAGCGATACTGTCGAAGCGAATATTCGCCAAACTCTACACCAAGATTGCGTTTATATTCACACCAGTTGCTCCACAACAGACCACAGGCTGCAATATAGCAGTAAATTTTGATTCTGGTCGCATCATCACAACCTTCTTTAAAGTAAGCAGCAATCAGGCGATCCACCTGACGCTTATTGTAAAGTGAGTAAATACAGAACATTGCCACATCCACATGAGGATCTTGCATTCCTGCATACTCCCAGTCAATCAGTCGGATTTCTTCCCTGCCCTCTTTCTCCACAAAAAGGAAATTGTCCGGCACTGCATCAATATGGGTCAAAACCTTTTCTCCAGCATGTGCATCAATATAAGGCTTCAGTGACAGAACATTTGCTTTGGTTATTTCATAATCCTTATAAGCAGAAGGTGTTCCCTCCCACAGCGTTTCATAGAACTCCATCTGTCCGAAAATATCAAACTCGTGGTTTACTTTCAATTTCAAGTCATGGAACGCGTGCAGCCGCTTCATACACTTCTTAACATCTTCGTAGTTCAATGGATCGCATACTCTTGCGCCTTCCAGAAATTCCGTGATCTTGTAGCCATTTTCCGGGTTGATATACGCAATATCATCACAAATGTGTTTTCCGTCAATGGCCTGATAAACTGCCGCCTCCTGACGACGGTTAATAAGCTGGTCAGTTCCCTCTCCCGGAATACGCATGATATATTTTTTTCCTTTGCAGGTAAACAAGAAAGAACGATTCGTCATGCCTTTTTTAAGAACCGTAATATCTGTAACTGCTTCTGGCCTTGCATCCAGAGCCTCACAAATCACCTGAATTGCATCTGTTTTCAACTGGTTAGAATCACCGTCGATTTCCCGGAGTTGCTCATAGGTGTTAATTTCCACAACATCTGCGGAATGAACCACACGAGCGGTAACGATCATCCGGTCTTTGTTATAAAGACCTTCTTCCCAGAATGACCCATCATACCGCTGATTTTTGCACAGTTCATCAATACGCTTCGCAACTGTGTCGGCATCCTCTTTTACCAGATAGCAGATACCGATCATTGCATTACCACCAGAACTTTCCGGCACAGTTACCAGTTCCATCTTGCGATTAACGCGGACATTGCTTTCGTTTTCCACAAGATCGCTGACCATATACCATGAGTACAGCTCATGACGGTGAAACGGATTGCGGTCACACCAGATGTCGCAAGGGACGATGTATGCATTCTCCAGATGCTCTTTCACCAATCTGAGAGAGTGCAGATTGTTCTTTGCGGCATAGTCCGGGTTGACCACCAGTTCCACGCCATACTCATCCATCAGGTATTCATATTTTTCCTTCATGAAACTTACAACAACGTAAATTTCCTGAATTCCTACTTCGTGAAGCTGCTTGATGATGCGTTCAATCAGCGGTTCACCATTAACTTCCAGAAGGCCCTTGGGCATCTCGGTGTTGATGGGGACCATCCTCATACCAAAGCCAGCTGCCAGAATAATGGCTCGTTTGGGAGTCTTATTCTTGTACTCCGACACAGCCTTGGCCGGAGGACAAATTGTTTCGTTCAGATACCCTGCCTTAATGAGTTCCTTTAGGGAACGGTTTACTACTCCCAAGGAATGACCCGAAACCTCCGCTAAAACACGCTGATTGATAAACGGCTCAAGTAGCAGAGCGTTCAGAATATCGCTTTCTTGTTTATTCATGTACACTCCTCCATCACTTTTTGTGAACATTATGGTATAATTTAAAGCCACCACCAGATGAAGGCAGCCTTTAAAAAAGCAATTAATCTGTGCGGAACAGGTCGCGGCCGTAGACCTTCTCCAGCACATCATCCAAGCAGCTGTCATAGCGGTTAGCAATGATAGCCTAGTTATATTGTGTGACAGCCCAAATTAAGAACTGGCATATTTTCACTGAATCCGCTGTAACGCCTCTTTTTTACTTAAATAAGGCCCACTAAGTTTTCTTATATCTAATTGACCATTACTGTTCCATCAAATAGCACTCTAAGTGATGTTTATAAAATCTCTCATTTTCTGGTGGCAGTTGCATATAATCGCCAAAAGATCTGGTCAATACCTTGTCGATTTCTGAGGGAGCATAAAAATACCTTCCCTCAAATTCGATTTCGATTCTATTTTTCAGCCAGTCGCTTTCATAAGGGATACCCTCCCATGGGAGTCCCATATATTTTGTAGGTTTTTCATCGAATTTCATGTACCGTTTATGCATCTTTAGCAGAACCTTATGGGCATCAAATAATCTCGAAACATAAAAGGCCACATTTTTACCTATTTTTTGCTTTAAAGTATGCCCTTGTCCCGGCATCAGCTCTGCAGAATGCTGCACAACTCTTGCCCAAAATAATTCCTTATCCCGATATTGAATCCGGGCACTCACCTTTTCCGGTAAATAGTCAAATGGGAAAACGTCAACAAAGGCACCATATCCATTAATATGCCGATATCTAGATTCATTTACCACCGTCTTTGCATCACACACTTTCGCACAGTAGTAAAAGGTATCATCTCTATTACTCACATCAATATAGTTGAGTTCCAATTCTGGGTGTTCCACAATGTACTTTCCGAGCTTATAGTAGTCATCTCTAGGCATAACAATATCTATATCATCATCCCATGGGATAAATCCCTTGTGCCGTACCGCACCTAAAAGTGTTCCATAGAACAACATATAAGTGAACTCGTTCGCTCTGCAAATTTTATCAATCTTAACAAGTACTTCCAAAACCCTCTCTTTATATTCCTCAATTTCAATTTTACGCATTTCATTTTCCCTTCTTCAATTTAAACGTTGCTACTGAAAAGTAAGATACCAAAATTCGATTGCAATTTCAGCTTGCTTCTTTATGTTTAGCCCTCATTAGGGCAATGAACTTCTTAAAAAGAAAAGAAAGGTCATCCCTATTAAAAAGAACAAACGCTACAGCTGCAATCACAGAGCATAGACCAATATGGAAATCAAGTGAAACCGCTATCGCCTGACCAATAATAATTCCACAGGTTGCAATGAAGGTCTTCCAGTTAACGGTTATCTCTAGGTAGCGGTTCACATCAGCCATTCTAGCAAATGCAACAACAATATACGCTACAACTGTACCTATTACGGCTCCCCAAATTCCTGTAGTAGGAATTAAAAGCCCGTTAATTGCAATATTTATAGTTGCAGCTAACAAGGTTGTTAGCATATTGTTTATAGATTTTTTCAAAGCGCCATACATCGAGCCATAATATGAAGCAACCGCTGAGAACACAGCACTTACAAGGAGTAGAGGAACATAATGCCATGCATCTGAAAATGCACTACCAATATAATAATGCATAAATATCTTTATTATGCTCACAAAGAAAATGCAAATCCCTGATGTGAAAAGGAATAAATATTTGAGCACATCCGAATAATATGCGTTTTCATTTTCAGACTCTATTTCTTTTATGGCAGAGATTCCCCATGCCTGTTGAAATACTGAAACCACAACATTGATTAATGCTGGGATCTTTGCAGCAGCCGTATAGACACCTAATGCAGCTGTGGACACCATAATTTCCACCATAATCTTATCTGACGAATGTATAACCCACCATGAAACATTATTCAAAATTAAAGGTGCCGAATAAAGCACCATATTTCGGAATAGTACTCCGTCAAATTTTGCCCTTAAAAGGTCTTGCCAAAGTTTTTCCTTAACAAAAGCGATGAAATCTACAACCAAAGTCGAGATTATATACGCAAGTAAATATCCCCGTACACCGAGTGATTTGATTACCAAAAAATAAACATTCAAGCATGCCATCAATCCCGTTTGGAAAATGTTCAATGCCGCATACTGTCGGTTTCTTCCAAGCACCTTAAGATAGTTGAATTCGATACTATACAATATACTAGCCAGCACATATATGTACAAATACCATTTCCATTCGGTAATTGTTTTATATAAACCAATTACTGGCGTGATTATGGCTCCAGAAATTGCCGAGAAAAACAGTACGACAAATCCAACAAAAAGAACATTTTCGCGTTTTTCTCTGCTGGAAAGGCCAAAGCGAATTACAGCATCGAAAATCACAATTGACAGGAACGATGTCATGAGTTGGGCAATTGTAAAAATCAAATCTGCAGTACCGTACTCTGCACTTGACATATAATTTGTATATAAAGGAACCATAAGAAATAGAATCAGTTTTGTTCCTATACTGCCAATTGCGAATATAGCGGTATCCCTAAATAGTTCCTTATATCGCGACATAGCTCAATCTCCTCTAAAGTGCCACCATCTTTACTTTATGAATAAAATCTCTATTCTTTTATATTGTTGCTATATTATTTAACAATCATGCTAAGACGATTGCACTTCTCTTTTAGCCCTTTTGCTAACGTAGTTTTACATATAGCACATACTATTTTGTCCATTATGGCCCTATCTACTATTATTGAAGAAGCAAAAATTGCCATTGGAATTAAAAATACAGTTACTAGATATTTCCAAGTAGCACACGCCTCAAGATATTCCAAAAGGCTAGGATTCCAAATCAAATCACGTACAATTGGCTTTTCATGGATAAGATATACAGCAAACACCGAAGGTGAACACCATCTAACCATTTTTCCAATAATAGGTTTGATATTCAATTGTTTAAAAAGAGAAAACAGCGCAACTGCATTAATCAACACGAAGGCTGTGTTATTATGATAAAGAATCCCTGTCCCAAAATTAAAGTTCTTATATTCTACGATTGCCTGTAAAATCAATTTTGATAGAAAAATGACACTAGAAGATCCAAAAAGCATAATGATGCAGTATTTCTTGTCAATATCTTCGCATTGTGATATAAACGCTCCTATAAAGTACAAAGTAATAAATGCAATAATCCCGAATCCTTCCGTTTCATCGTACTGATAAAACACAACTGAAAAAATAGGTTCAATGTAAAAAACACAAATTAAGACGACAACCAGGTATTTAAGTTGTCTTTTAGATAGTGCTTGAATCGTTGCATTAAGGAATGGAATCAGTAGATATAATAATATGTATGTCGTAAAAAACCAGTACTCATTTCGAAGGATGGGGAAAAAAGCGTCCAATCCCCCCCCACTGTGAACGGAACTCGTCCTGACAACACAAAAACAATCCAAATCGTAATCGAATAAATCAACACCTTAATCCAGAGCTTTATTCCTTTCCAAAGATCATACGGTTTGGATGACGTATAGTATCCTGTAATTATTACAAAAGCATTGACCGAACACACTGTCACAGCCTGTACCACCCACGTAAAAAGCCATTTACCGGATAGGAAAGTCACCTGATTTCTTATGTCGGTATGTGCAAATAAGTGTCCTACGATAATGAAAAACATTAGAACACATCTTAAAAGATCCACCCCGTAATTACGTTGTTTCATGTTACGACAATCCCCACCATTAATTCAAAATACAAAGAATTTGTATCCACACAAATTTCCTCGTGTACAAGCAATCAAAAGAACAACCATCAGGATTATGATTGTATTTCGCCTTGTCTTTCCCCGATTACAAGCGTATTCACAACTAAAAAACTGCATAACAACTGGGATAGCGCAAATTAAACAAACACTAAAAAACCGTTGACAAATGGAATAAACATTAAAGAAAATAAGTGCATAAGCAATTATCGCGCTCAAAAATCGTATGGACGGCTTCAATTCGCGCCATTTATCTGGATATCTTATTTTTAAATTGTGTATAGTCGTCAATATTAGCACAAAGCCAATCCCCGCAATTAAGTACTCCCAGACATATGAATACCCATTATGTGAAGTATATGACATTGCTTTATCGAACGCTGCATCAATATAATCACTTCCCAGTGCAACGGCCATCAAAGCACACAAAGTGACAAATATCACATTGAGAAAAGTCAGTATTGTATTTCTTTTCTTCTCAAAGATCATACACATAAAGCGGATAGCAATCAAAGGTGTGGCTGCTGTATGCAAGAGAACAGCCACAATATATAGTGGTATATGTCGTACTACACCCTTCTGCATCCGCATTTCATCATATGCACATCGAATCACTATCGAGAGAGCTAACATGCATCGGACACCAGAAATGACTTCAAGGAAAACTCCGGTCGACATCACAAATAATAATGTCACCGCAACGGAATCAGAGTTGACATTTTCGCGTTTGCTTTCGCATTTCATCATGTGGAAAACATTTCCAAAAAAACCAGCTGCACAAAACATTGGCAAAATCCCATCGATTCCAGTTTTCTGGCATAAAAAGACAAGCAAATAACCAGCCGGCACAGTTGACACTATTACACGATTTTCTAGAAACCACATTAGATCAGCATTTTTCCAAGGTTCAGCCATTGCACGCCAACGTGAAAGATCAGCCGATGCACCTGGAACATAAAAGAATGCCAATATACACAAAACAATGAGGTAGTGATTCAAGTACTTTTCTATCTTTCTAGAATCTTTCGAGCATCGAATCTGATTATAAAAGTACCCAAGTGCTAGCGCATAGGCTCCCACGCCAAACAATCGCTCAATTAACATTGTCGATCGCAAAAAATCAACTATCGAATTCATTTGTCACCTCAGTCCGAGGTAATATTCCTGTAACTTGATAGCCTCAACTTTAATATCGAAGCCATGGCTGATTACCTCGGCATAATCGTACCGATTATTATCCCTATTATTTATCATTTGCTTTTCAGCTTCCTGCGCCCATACCAACGGTGGCTCTTTTATCGAAAGGTATGTCATTCCCTTCATATCAACACTTCTCGTAATTGTATCACTTAATAGGCACGGCAAGCCGGATGCACGCGCTTCGATTGCTGAAACTGGTGTTCCTTCAAAAACAGATGGCATGATAAAAACGTCCAGACCCGATAAAATTGCACCAATATCAGCTCGTTTACCCGTTAAAATGACCGAGTCCTTTAATCCAAGCTTTGAAATTTCATTTTCTATCTGTCTGCGCAGTGGTCCATCTCCTACCAAAATCAACATGGATTTCGGATTTCTTTCATGATACTCTTTAAATATTTCAACAAGAAAGCATTGATTTTTTTCTACAGCCAATCTTCCTACGCTACCCAACAGCGCCATTTCCTGCGAAGCGCCAAATTCCTGTCGCATTTTATCACGTGAATTTTCATCGAATTCATATTTTTTCAGATTTATGGCATTTGGGAGGATAAACACCTGGTTTTTATCAGCGCGTCTAGTTCCTAGAAGTCGTGCTGCTTCATCATTACATGCAATATAATCTGTTGCAAAAAGCGAGATAAATTTAACAAGGATACGATTCCTAATAGCGCTAATCTTTTTTTCAGAATATTGGGTAGAATGTGCATGTTGAATAATATGATGTATTCCGCTTTTTTTTGCAGCATGTGCAACAACCGTTGAAACCCAAATAGGGTGACAATGTACGGCTATGTATTCCCCCTTATGCTTCTCAAAAAAAGCATTTAAACGTTTTTGATCTTGCGGTTTAAAAGCAGGCCGTTTCATGTAAAAAGTTCGACCACCAAGAGCTTCGATTTCTTTTTGATGGCTTTCTGCCATTTCTTCAAAATATAGAAAGTCAAATTGGATTTTACTTCTGTCGATTTCGCGATAATAATTCATCACAACGCTCATCATTCCAGAATTTATATCGAGCGATGGAATCACATGTAATACTCTAATCATTTTCATCTTTCCCCCATATGGTAGTCATCCGTTTGCCACCAATTAAAATGTATATTAACCACAACAGAATAGCACATCTCTGTTGCGTTATGTCACCTCTGCCCATAATAGGCATCGACTCCTATTCAAGGTTCGTTATTTTGCCGTATAAAAAAATCATCTATGTTCATATCAACTTTTCGCATGATCAAATATCCGCTTTCCTTCGCTTCTTTATAGTCTTTCCCTGTTAGTGTATCCGGACTATTCGCTCCCATCTGAAATCGCACATATGTCAGGAAATCCGTACTTTCATCCGCATAAGGCGACATCATCACTAATGTCTGGAAGAAGGACTCATCGGGACAGACTGTGTTTGTATAAAATTTATAATAGTCCTCGTTATTTTTTAGATATGTGCAAATCCATTCAACTGTTTCCCGATTCAGAGCCCACCACGAACTCCCAAAATAAAATTTAAAATCTGGTTGTTTTCTTTGGAAAATTTTCCATGTTCGATTGTAGCCTCCGGTGATTTCCACATATGCTCTCTTTACCACTCTCTGCCACGATTGCTTCCCAATGATGCTCAGTGGATAATACAGAGCTGCTCTTTTTATCAGATTTCCCGGTCGGTGACCCACATGGTTTTTGCTGTTCCAATATTGAATATAGTTTAAATTTTCATGTGTTTCGAAGAACCTCACGATTTCTTCCGCAGTCACCAAAGGCCAATCCTGCCCACTGATCAACCAGTAGTAATCATACCCCCCCGAACGTGCTACATTCAGCAGGTTTAGTGTTGCTGTAACTTGCGAAATCTGTGCCCACTTAACAGCAACCCGTTTTTCGTCAGGAAGGACAAAGACATTTTGTCTTTTCAAAATGCTATCCGCAAAATTTTGCCTTTTATCCACATGCACAAAGCAATCTATACTCGGACTGTTCAATTTTTCTAACAAGCGGTTTATTTGTCCCGGATTCTTGTGACACTGAATCAATACTGCTATTCTCATCTTTATTCTCCTTCATACCTCACAAATAGTATTTCATCATGCCGTTTACTGCGTATCTCACAAACGCCCACGCACTTGTTACTACATTGAGTTTTAGCGCCTTGCGGTATGTATTCCACCGTTCCTTTGCCGCATTGCTCTTCTTGTTTGATCTCGATCCAGTAACCTGACGGTAGTGCATCAGCACTTTCGGATCACCGTATGCAGTTGGGCAAACCCGGAGCAGTTCCATCCACAGGACATAATCCTCATGATAAAAGTCTGCATTGAAAGGATGCGCTTGCATCAGTTCTGTCTTGATAAAACTAGTGGAACAGCTAATAACGCTTGATGCCAGCATTTTATTAAAGTTCGTCTGCTGCGGAACGATAAAAGGCTTCTTAATGGGGTTATTTTGCTCATCGATAAAGTCATAAGAGCAATAGACAATATCTGCGCCCTTCTCGGCAGTAGCAAGCTGACGCTCCAGCTTGTCCGCAGTCCAAAGGTCGTCATTGTCCAGAAGGGCAATGTACTCTCCTCTTGCCTCTTTAATTCCGACATTTCTTGCATTTGCCACGCCAGCATTGTGTTCCAACGCAATTACCTTAATTCTTTTATCGCTCTGCGCCTTTTGCTGGATGAGACTTAACGAATCATCTTTCGAGCAATCATCTACTACCAGCAGCTCAAAATTAGGGTAAGTTTGATGAAGTACACTGTCGATTGCCTGCTCAACAAAACGATGACCATTATAGTTCGGCATCACAACAGTAATAAGTGGCTGCTTCGTAGTTCCCATCTTTCCTTCCTCTCCGCATATCAAAGATTACAGCCCAGACTCATTCTCCAAGAGTCTGAGCCGTTTATTCCTTATAAAGCTCTACTAATCGTCCTCAGCAGTGTGGTTCACACTACCGCTATGTCTTGTGCCGACGCAATGAACGTTTCTGCGACAAATTCACGCTACGGCAACCGCTGTTTTTAGTCCTGATGACACCAACACACGCTACGGTAGCTCTCGTCTTTAGTCCTGATAGCACCAACACTCGTTACAGTAAGTCGTGTGCTTATTCCAGATTCCGCTCATCCATGCCACAGTAGCACCCTTGCTTATGCCGGATTACCCCACACCAATGAGCATCTCTGCGACCATGTGGTTATCACCATCTTGCTCACACCCGCCTTGTTATCTCCAAGACCGAGATGAAATCGCAGATGATGTTATCATCGCTCTGTCTCGAAACCGCTATGTGAAAGTCACTACAGTATCGTTAGTACCCTCACGGTGCAATCAGACATAAACCCACGAGCTACGGTCGCATCCATAAAAGTGCTTTTTCCGGGCATAAACGCCTCAATTCAACCTCATTTTGCCCTCTCTCACGCCCATGGTCTCGGCATTTTGCACTATCGAGAGCACTATCCAGCTTAACGCTACTGTAAGAGCTGCATTTATACCCGATTTCACTCTGGAATTTCTTCCAATTTTTAGCAGCTCAAAATGTACAAAAATATCGATATTTAGCGATTTTCTCCACTCATTGCGGTGGTTTGGCCCTCGGAAACTCCCTCGGTGCTTTCAGGCATAAACAGGATATATCGCATTGAACGTTGCCTAAATTACAAATACGCCTATAAATGTGATTCAAGGCCTTATTTGAATGTCATGGCACTAAAACTTATTCGATTTTTCCCTATAAAAGCATGTCATTTACTTGCGGAAATGTTTTTAGTACCTGCAAGCTTTGTGCTTTTTGAAATGACGTTATTCTACTGTTTGCGTATAAGACGTTTATTACCAATACTCCCC
>OIXL01000891.1_pt1 | contig 12920 bp, 12 predicted proteins | sample 1587761 | NCBI WGS metagenome assembly OIXL01 (sample SAMN03283246) | human gut metagenome | biome: human-associated habitat; material: feces | host: Homo sapiens | place: Peru | collected 2012 | reverse complement strand
TCAGCCAGCGCGCCGTGCCGACCCGCCGCCCCGAGCAGTGGATGGCCGACCCCGGCTGCGGCTACACCGTCCAGACCGATGTCCAGCTGTGGATGCGGGACCGTCTGGTGGAAGCCATCGACATCGTGCCCTTCGGCTACGCCGACACCCTGCGCGGACAGGCTGAGACCGAAGAGAACGAGGCCTTTGAGTAAGGATTCGGTTACAATCCGCGCCCTTCCCTTGACAGAAACTTCGCAATCCTTTATTGTATAAGGGAACGTTATTTACAGGAGGAAGTCCCCATGTCCCAGTCCATTTCCCGCCGGTCATTCCTGAAATGTGCCGGCTCCGGTGCGGTCAGCCTTGCGGCGGCGCTGCTCACCGGCGTATCCGCAGCTGCGGCGCAGCCCCGCCTGACCGGCGAGCCTGCTCTGCTGGACGGCAAAGCCGCTGTGGAGCTGTTGGGCTATGCGCCTGCACAGGAGATGGGCAGTGTTCTGGTGTACCTCTCGGTGGAGAACCTCTCGGCAGCGTCCCTGCCGGTGGATGCCAGCTACCTGCAGAGCCGGGAGTTGCGTACTCTCGGCGACCTGTACGGCATGGGCACCGGTTTTACCGCCGTGTGCGACGGGCAGAACGTCCGCTGCGGCAGCTTTGCCGCCCCGCTCTACGGCGAAAACGCAGCCGACGCCTCGGTGTTCACCCTGAATCTGGCGGCGGGCCGCGGCGCGCTGGTGCACTGCTTCTGCGCCGTGCCGGAAAACTGGCAGACGCTGGAGCTGACCTGGCACCCGGATTTTGCCGCCGGGCGCAGCGTGACCTTCACCGTGCGCCGCGATACCGACGAAGTGGCCCTCGGCCCTGTCCCGGCCTGCCCCGCCGAAGTGGGCAGCGTGGTGGACCTGTAAACCATGCAAAAAGGCCTGCCGCACAAGCGCTTGTGCGGCAGGCCTTTTCTGATTCTGTTGTTACTGCAGCTCGATCTGCTTGCAGTAGTCCACGATGTGGTGGAACATCTGCTCCACGGCGGGCGCCATGGCGGCGGGGCGCTGGACGGCCAGACCCACCACGCGGTATTCTTCCGGCTCAATGGGGTAGATCTTCACGGCCGCCTTGCAGTCCCGCAGCAGCATCTGCGGCATGATGGAGATGCCGAGACCAGCTTCCACCATGGCCACGTTGGACTGGTCATCAATGACATGGCAGCGGCGTTCCGTGCTGATCTTATATTTCTTAAGGAACTGTCGCATCTCTGCGTCGGTGGCGTCGCACTGGACAACGAAGCTCTGGCCGTTCATCAACGCCGGGGTCATCACGCCGTTTTCCGGTTCGGGCCAGTCCTGCGGCACGATGCACAAAAGCGGCTCGCGGAACAGCTCAGTGAGGTTGAATTCTTCCTTGCAGGTAGAGGAAAGGAACGCAATGTCCACCTGACCGGTGCGCAGCCATTCCTTGACGTCATCATAAGTGCCCTGATAGACTTCGATCTCGATCTGCGGGTAGTTCGCCATGAAGCTCTTGAGCAGACCCGGCAGCAGGGATGCACACACCGAGTTGAAAACGCCCAGCTTCACCTTGCCCTTTTCCAGACCGTTCAGGCGGGCGATGCCCTGCTTGAGGGCCTCGTCGCTGTTGAGCACGTCGCGGATGGAGGGATACAGGGATGCGCCGTAGCTGGTCATGGATACGCCGTTCTTGCCGCGGTTGAACAGAGCAAAGCCCAATTCCTCCTCCATCACGGCAATGGCGTGGCTGATGGCCGACGGGGTCAGATGCAGCTGCTGCGCTGCCTTGTTGAAACTGCCCTGCCGCGCCACCGCGTCAAAGATCTCGTAGGAAAATAGCGTCATGCCCAAAGCCTCCTTCCTTCTGATCTGGTTTGGAGACGCCCTGATTCGCTGTGAATCTTTTTCATCTTTTGTTTGAGATAGTTCAATTATCTTCTTGATTGTACTATCCATCCCGCATCCTGTCAAGCATTTTTTGCCCGAATCGTACGCTTTTCCGGCGCATTTGTCCGTCCTGCTGCAGGAAACCCGCCTGTGCAGCCGTTTCTGTTCCGGGAGGGATATTTTCTCCCGCATTTTTTCATGGAACCGAGGTATTTTTATGTCCGAAACACTTTCTGTCAAGACCCGCCGCGGACTCAGCGGCACCGCCCTCAAGTACATCGCCTGCATCACCATGCTCATCGACCACATCGGCGCTTCCTGCATCGAAGCAGGCATCCTCCGCCCCGCGCTGGATGCGGGCACCCTTTCCGCCGATGCGCTGGCTTCTGCGCCGCTCTACCAGCTGGACAGCGTGCTCCGCTTTACCGGGCGGCTGGCTTTTCCCATCTTCTGTTTTCTGCTGGTGGAGGGCTTCGTCCACACCCACGACGTAAAGAAATACCTCGGGCGGATGGTGCTGTTCGGGCTGGTCAGCGAAATTCCCTATGACCTAGCTTTCTTCCGCTCCCCCTTCGACCCGTCGCAGCAGAATGTTTACTGGACCCTCGCTCTCGGCGTGCTGGCCATGGCCGGGCTGAAACACTTTGAAACACCGGAGGGTACCGTCAGCTGGCAGGGCTATCTGTGCGCCGGCGGCTGCGCACTGGCGGCGCTGCTGGCCAATACCGATTACAATGCAATCGGCGTCGTCATCATCTGCGCGCTGTACCTCACCCGCCGGGACCACAAGCGGCAGTGCATCATCGGGGCAGTTCTGTTTGCCTTCGAGCTTACCGCGCCGCTGGCCTTTTTGCTCATCTGGTTCTATAACGGCCAGCGCGGCAAATGCGGCAAAGCCCTGCAGAAGTGTTTTTACGGGTTCTACCCGGCCCACATCGCCCTGTTGGCGCTCATCACCAACTGTCTGCTGTGACCGTACCGGACGCCTTTGCAATTTTCGTCTTTTTCCCCCTGTGTGATTTGAAAATTTCTCCGCCCGGAAATCCCGGGCGGTTTGTTGTTTCTTTGTCCCGGTTATGGTATACTTACTGGGTATCTTGCCTTATATAATAGTTTCCCTGAAACTGAGAAGGATGTGAACCCATGGACGCACTGGAACAGGCCCGCGCCGAGATCGATACGGTGGACGCCCAGCTGGCCGCACTGTTTGAGCGGCGGATGGCTGCCGTTTTGCAGGTGGCCGAATACAAACGTGCCCACGGTCTGCCCATTTACGATGCAGCCCGGGAGGCCGCCGTGCTGGAGAAAGCCGCCGCACGCATTCAGGACCCGGCCCTGCGGCCCTACTATAAAGACCATGTCCAGAACATGATGGACGTGGCCAAACAATACGAGGCGCTGGTGCTGGGGCAGAACCGCGCCGCCTATCAGGGCGTGGAGGGTGCCTTTGCCCACATTGCCCTGCGGGCACTGTTCCCCCATGCTGAAGCGGTGAGCTATTCCACATGGGACGAGGTGTTCGACGCAGTGGAGCGCGGCGATGCCGCCCACGGCGTGGTGCCCTTTGAGAACAGCCACGCAGGCGACGTTTCCGCCGTGCTGGATCTGTGCTACAACCACCCGGATCTCTGGGTGGTGGACGTGTACGATCTGCCCATCTCCCAGAATCTTCTGGTGCTGCCGGGCACCCGGCTCGACCAGATCCGAAGCGTCTACAGCCATCAGCAGGCCATCGCGCAGAGCGAGACTTTTCTGAAGCAGTTCGGCCTGCCGGCCAACGCCATGCCCAACACTGCCATGGCGGCAAAGTTCGTGGCCGAAAGCGGCGATGCTTCCAAGGCGGCAATCGCCAGCGTGGAGACGGCCGCCCTCTACGGGCTGGAAGTGCTGGTACCCAGCATCAACACCGACGGCGACAACACCACCCGCTTCATCGTGCTCAGCCGCGAGCGCCCCACGGCGGGCAACCGGTTCTCGCTGCTGTTCACGCTGGACAACAAGCCCGGCAAGCTGGCCGAGGTGATCCAGGTCATCGGCCGGTTCGGCTACGATATGGAGTCCATCAAGAGCCGTCCGCTGCCCCATGTTCCCTTTGATTACTATTTTTACGTCGAACTGGTGGGCGACCCCACCGCCGACGAGACCGCCGCGCTGCTGCGCGAGCTTGACCGCACCTGCCGTACCGTGCGGCTGTTAGGAGTGTATACGAAATGAGCGAATTTATCGGAACCAAGCTGACCATGAATCTGGGCGAGCGCAGCTACGACATCATTGTCAAGAGCGGCTCGCTGGAAAACCTGTACCAGTTTGCCCGGCTGGACCGCCGGGTGGCCGTTGTCACCGACAGCGGCGTGCCCGCCCAGTATGCCCAGATGGTGGCCGACCAGTGCAAGGACGCCCGCATCATCACGGTGCCGCAGGGCGAAGCCAGCAAGAGCTTCAAGATTCTGGAAACCGTCCTCCGGCAGATGCTGGACTTCGGCATGGGACGCGGTGATCTTGTGGTTGCCGTGGGCGGCGGCGTCGTGGGCGATCTGGCCGGTTTTGCCGCTTCCATCTATATGCGCGGCATCGACTTCATCAACTGCCCCACCACCACCCTCTCCATGATCGACTCCTCCATCGGCGGCAAGACCGCCTTGTCATCGTGGATCCGGATACTCTGTCCACCCTGCCCCGCCGCCACTTCATCAACGGTCTGGCCGAAGCGGTCAAGGCCAGCCTGCTGGCCGACCCGGAGCTGTTCGCCATCTTTGAAAACGGCGACGTGGACGACCAGATCGGCGAGATCATCTGCCGCAGCCTGCGGTTCAAGAAAAACATCGTCGAGCAGGACGAGACCGAACAGGGGATGCGCAAGGCGCTCAATTTTGGCCACACCATCGGCCACGGCATCGAAGCCGTCAAGGGCATCAAGGGCCGCCGCACCGTGGGCCTGTTCCATGGCGAGTGCGTGGCACTTGGTATGCTGCCCATGATCGAATCCAAAGCCCTGCAGAAGCGTGTGCGCGCGGTGTACCGCCGCCTCGGCCTGCCCACCCGCACCACCTACGACAAGGAAAAGGTGCTGGCCGAAATGCTGCACGACAAAAAGGCACAGGGCGGCCAGATCACCGTCATCAAGGTGCCCGGCCTTGGCTGCTGGCGCGCCGAGACCATCCCCGTGGAGGGTCTGCGTCCGTTGCTGGGCATGGAGGAATAAGCCATGAAAAACACCTTCGGCAGCGATCTTTCGCTGACCATCTTCGGCGAGAGCCACGGCAGGGCCATCGGCGCGGTACTGGACGGCATGGCCGCCGGGGTACCGGTGGACGAAGCTTTTCTCGCCGCCTGCATGGACAAGCGCCGTGCCCGGGGCGATGGCCTGTCCACACCCCGCGTGGAAGCGGACGCCGTGCAGTTTTTGTCCGGCGTGGTGAACGGCCACACCACCGGCACCGCCATTGCCCTGATGATCGAAAATCAGAACACCCGCAGCGGCGACTACGCCAAAACCGCCGACCTGCTGCGCCCCGGCCACGCGGATTACACCGCCTACGCCAAATACCACGGCTTTCAGGACGCCCGGGGCGGCGGGCATTTTTCCGGCCGTGTGACCGCCGCCCTCGTGGCAGGCGGTGCCATCGTGCTGGGCGCGCTGAACCGCGCCGGCATCGACATCACCACCCATATCGCAGAATGTGCCGGCATTGCCGACACCCGTTTTTCGCTGGATGATGCAGCCGCGCTGGCGGCACAGGTGGAAGCGCTGGCCAGCAAACCGGAAGGCTTTGCCGTTCTGGATGCCGCCGTGGAAGAGCCGATGAAAACCGCCATCCGCGCCGCAGGAGCGGACGGCGACAGCGTGGGCGGCATGCTGGAAACGGCCATCCTCGGCCTGCCCGCCGGCATCGGAGAGCCGTACTTTGACAGCGTGGAAAGCGAGATCGCCCATCTGGCCTTCTCCGTTCCGGCGGTCAAGGGCATCGAGTTCGGCACCGGCTTCGGCTTTGCCGGGATGCGCGGCTCGGAGGCAAACGACGCCTTCCGCATGACGGCAGAGGGCGCGGTAGTCACCGCCACCAACCACAACGCGGGCATCAACGGCGGCATCGCCAACGGGATGCCGGTGGTGTTCCGCACCGCCGTCAAGCCCACCCCCAGCATCTACAAGCAGCAGGATACGGTGGACTACCTCGCAAAAAAGGACGCACAGCTGTCCATTCAGGGACGGCACGACCCCTGCATCGTGCCCCGGGCTGCCATTGTGCAGACCTGCGCCGCCGCCCTTGCGGTGGGCGATCTGCTCACCGCCCGGTACGGTGCCCGGTGGATGACCGACCCCACCGGCTACCGGAAGGAGGACTGAGATGGAATACGGACTGATTGGCGGCAAGCTGGGACACTCCTACTCCAAGACCATCCATGAGCTGCTCTGCGGGTACAGCTACGAGTTGTGCCCCCTGCCCACCGAGGCAGACGCCCGCGCCTTTTTGCAGCGGCGGCAGTTCAAGGCCATCAACGTGACCATCCCCTATAAAAAGCTGGTGATGGAGTACTGCTCCTTCATCGACCCCCGCGCCCGCGCCATCGGCGCGGTGAACACGGTGGTGAATAAAAACGGTCTGCTCTACGGCTACAACACCGATTATCTGGGCTTTGCCCACCTGTGCGAAGCCCACGGCGTGGAGCTTGCGGGCAAGACCGTGCTCATCTTGGGCACCGGCGGCACCCACAACACCACCCGCGCGGTGGCACTAGACAAGGGCGCAGCCAAGGTGCTGACGGTCAGCCGTACCCCCGACCCGGAAAAGGGCGAGCTGAGCTACGCCGAAGCCGTGCGCAGCGGTGCACAGGTGGTGTTCAACACCACCCCCGCCGGGATGTACCCCAACGTGGGCGTGTGCAGTCTGGACGTGGCCGCCATGCCCGGGCTGGAAGCCGTGGTGGACGTGGTTTATAACCCCAACAAGACCGAACTCATTCTCCGCGCCGAGGACGCCGGTGTGCCGGTAGCCGTAGGCGGGCTGGAGATGCTGGTGGCACAGGCGGTGTATGCCGCCGAATACTTCCTTGGCCGCAAGTTCGAGGACGCCCCGGGCGAGGTGCGACGCATCACCGCCGCGCTGCGCCGCGAGACGCTGAACATCGCCCTTGTGGGGATGCCCTCCTGCGGCAAATCCACCCTTGGCCGCCTGCTGGCAAAGCAGCTGGGCAGACCCCTTGTGGATCTGGACGAGGAGATCGTCAAGGCGGACGGACGCAGCATCCCGGATATTTTTGCCGCCGAGGGCGAAGAGGGCTTCCGCGCAAAGGAAGCCGCGCAGATCGCCCGTTTCGGCAAGGAAAAAGGGCTTGTGCTCTCCTGCGGCGGCGGCGCGGTGAAGCGGGCAGAGAATGTCCGCGCCCTGCGCCAGAACGGCGTGGTGCTGTTCATCGACCGGCCGGTGGAAGCGCTGGCTGTGGGCGGCAACCGTCCGCTTTCTTCCAGCGCCGAGGCGCTGCGCACCATGGAAGCCCAGCGCCGCCCGCTGTACCTTGCCGCCGCAGATGCGGTGATTTCTAACACCGGCACGCTGGCCGAGGCGCTGGCAGCTGCACAGGAGGCACTGGATGAAATTTTTGATTCTTAACGGGCCAAACATCAATCTGGCGCGCTGGTCTGAGCCCGGCGTGCCGGGCGAAGTGGACTACACCGGCCTGATGGACTATGTGCAGGCGGGCTGCGACCAGCTTGGCATTGAAACAGACATCTGCCAGTCCAACCACGAGGGCGACCTGATCGACGAGATCCAGTCTGCCCCCGGGCGGGTGGATGGCATCGTGCTGAACCCGGGCGGCTACGCCCATTACAGCGTGGCCATTCTGGACGCGCTGCGGCTGTGCAGCGTGCCCGCCGTAGAGGTGATGCTGGACGCCCCGGACGAGCGCGAGCCCTTCCGCAAAACGGATGTGGTGTCCTTTGGCTGTCAGGGGCATTTTATCGGCGAGGGCCCGCAGGGCTACCTGCACGCCTGCATCTGGCTGGCGCAGCTGCTGCGCACCGACGGCTCCACTAAGGCGCATATCGTGATGTAAAACGGGCTCGCCCTCTCCGTCATCGCTGCGCGATGCCACCTCTCCCAAAGGGAGAGGCAAGAGCACTACCAAAAGCTTTCTCATTGCTCCTAAAACTTCAGCAACGAAGCCAACGGCGTGCGCCCTCTCAGTCACCTGCGGTGACAGCTCTCCCAAAGGGAGAGCCAAGAGCACTGCCGGAAACTTTCTCATTGCTCCTAATGCTTTAGCAACGAGCCTTAGACCTTGGCTCTCCCTTTGGGAGAGCTGGCGCGGGAGCGCCTGAGAGGGTTCGTTCCCTCCTTTTTCAGCCATTCGCGCAGTTTTGACCCCCATTCGTGCAGAATTTCTTTTGTTTTTGCCCAGTTTATGGTATATTTATAGTAACGAGACCCCCGTATAAACCCCACACGAAAGGAGCGAACCCCTATGAAAGCCAAACGCATGATAAGCATCCTGCTGACCGGCAGTATGCTGCTGTCCCTGCTGCCGGTGTCTGCACTGGCAGCCGCCCCGGTGTTCGATGCACCTGCCCAGACCACGGCGAAAAAGGCGGTCCCCCTTGTACAGGAGGCCGACGCCTCCCGCAGCACCGAGGAGGAAGCCGCCACCCGCAGCAGCCGTGATCTGGACGCGGAGAACGGCACCGCCGAAAGCATTACCATCCAGCTGAATGCCGAAGGCAAGCCCGCAGGCTATGGTGACGGTGAACATTGGTACTACAGCGCTACCTCCGGCTGCCAGCTGGACACTGGCGTTTTTGCCCTGCAGCCCTCCTCGGAGCCCGAGGCAGAAAGCGCATTGAAGGCACGCCTTTTCCACATTGGAGATAACGCCGAGCTAGTCCGCGGCACCGTCGGCTGTGAAACCAACAATTATGGCACCATCTCCGGCGGCACCTTCCAAGGGGATGTGTTCAACACCGGCACCATCTCCGGCGGCACCTTCCAAGGGGGTGTGAACAACTTCGGCACCATCTCCAACGGTACCTTCCAAAGGGAGGTGGACAACTGCGGCACCATCTCCAACGGTACCTTCCAACAGCCTGTGACCAACGCCAAAACCATCTTCGACGGCACCTTCCAAAAGCCTGTGTACAACTACCGAACCATCTCCGGCGGCACCTTTGAGGAAGTTGTCAAGATGAACGAGTCCACCGAAGGGGCCAAAATTGAGGGTGGAACCTTTAAAAAGGGTATAGAGCTCAATGCGTACTACCCCATCATCACCGACGGCCTGTTTGACGGAAAGGTTTCTGCCGCAGAAGGTTACTCCGGCACGCTCAGCATCAGCGGCGGCTACTTTGTGAACAAGCCTGCTCTGCCGCAAGGCAGCGACATTGCCTTTACCTCTGTGAGCGATCAGAATGGCGGAAACTTCCAAGTGCCTGTAAACGGAAGCTGGTCTGAAAACGGTTACAACGAACTTTATGTGCCCAGCGGATCGTCTGAGCAGCCCAACACCATTACCGTAAAGACCGATACCGCACTGATCGACTGCCGTGCAGCCGATGCCGATGTATCCATTATGAGCTCCGTAGTCAGAAAAGGCGGCAACACTTACGAGATCCCTGTGCGGGGCTATGAAAAGATCGTGCTGGTGACCGAGGAGCCCGCGCCGCCCACACCGGGCGAACCCGGCGGCGAGCTTGACCCGGAGTTCTCCTCCGGCGCAGCCGCACTTGGCATCGTGCTGGGCACTGCGGGTCTGGGTTATGTCACCTATATCTACGGTTCTTCCCTGTATCTGCACTATGCGCTGCCGGGCGGCTTTATCCCCTCTACCCGGCAGGAGCTGGCCACCGTCCTGTGGACGACTGCCGGTAAGCCCGACCCCGTAAGCACCGCCCTGTATACCGATATCCCCGCTGACGCTATCGAGCAGCAGAAAGCCGCCCGCTGGTGTGCAGAGCAGGGTCTGCTCTCCGACCACGGCGCGACCTTCGGCCCGGACACCAAGGTGACCAATGCACGCATCATCCGCGCATGGAACAGCCTGAAAAAAGTGCCCGTGCCCATTAAATAATCATCCTCACATTCATCCTTTCATGTACACCGCCGCCCGGCTTGCTTCCACAGGCCGGGCGGCGGTGTTTTCACTCCTCCATCTGCTTTGCCAGAAACGCCGCCGCCACACTTACGGCCTTGGTCTGGGCGTCGTCCGGGGCAGCGGTGCGGTCCTCGGTCAGCAGGCCCACCGCCCCGGTCACATCCCCTGCTGCAATGATGGGTGCGGCGCACAGCAGCACCCGGGGCGAGCCTTCGCAGGGGAGGATGCACTTTTCCGGGCTGCCCTCGCTCCGGTAAGGGCGGCGGGCATCCATCAGCTTTTCCAGCGGCTGGCTGATGCTGCGGTCGGCCAGCTCCCGCCGGCCCGGGCCGCTGACCGTGAGGATGCGGTCGCGGTCGGCCACAAAGGCCGTGAGGGCAAAGCTGCGGTTCAGCACCTCGGTATACTGGGCGGCCACCCCGCTCATCTCCCCGACGGGCGAGTACTTTTTGAAGATCACCTCTCCCTCACCGGTGGTGAAGATCTCCAGCGGGTCGCCCCGGCGGATGCGCTGGGTGCGGCGGATCTCCTTGGGAATGACCACGCGCCCCAGTTCGTCGATGCGGCGGACGATGCCTGTTGCTTTCATCTGCGTTTCCTCCAATCGTTTTCCTTACAGCTGGTTCTTCCCCTAGTATCTGTCAGGGCGGGAAATTTATACCTGTCTGTGTGGTTTCTGCTCCGGATGCAGTTTTTTCTTGCACTCTGGCGCAAACCGCGCCGGACTGCCGATTCAGAGGTAGAACGTGCTGCAAACTTATGTTATAATTTGATGGAAAGCGACTATTTGAAAGGAACGGTGTCTTTTCTATGAGCCTTCCGTGGACGGAATATGAGTCTGAATTTCAGGACGTCGTGGACGCTGCATGCACAGGGCTGTCTTTACGGCAAACCGGAGCCTGCCGCCCGCTTTCTGAACCTCTGAACGCCATGCCGCACCCGGTGCGCATGGCGTTTTGCATTGCGGCAGAGCCGAAGTTCTGCTACAATAACAGTATCTTACCTTTGAAAGGCTGGTGTTTTTCTTGCAGCAGATCCTGATCCTGGGCGGCGGAGCCTCCGGGCTGGCCGCAGCCCTTGCCGCCGCCGAAGCCGCCCCCGCTGCCCGCGTCACGGTGCTGGAGCGCAACCCGAAGCTTGGCAAGAAACTTCTCGCCACCGGCAACGGCCGCTGCAATCTGGACAACACCGGCATTGCGCCGGAGTGGTACTTCACCGCCGACCCCGCCGCCCTGCGGCCTTTGCTGGATGCGGTGAACGCCGCCGACCCGCTGGGCTGGATGCAGGCCCACGGCCTGTACACCCGCACTGACGAAACCGGGCGAGTATATCCTTACTCCAATCAGGCGGCGGATGTGCTGTCGCTGTTGGAGCTGCACCTGCTGCGCCGCCATGTGCAGCTGCGCACCGGCTGCGCCGTGCGCACCCTGAGCCAGAGCCGGGGCGGCTACGCCGTGCAGTTTGAAACGGCCGAGGGCGGCACCGAAACGCTGCGGGCGGATGCCGTCGTCTGCGCCATGGGCGGCGAAGCGGGGCCGCAGTTCGGCACCGACGGTTTCGGCACCCGGTTTGCCGCCCAGTGCGGCGGCAGGGTGGAGCCGCTGTACCCCTGCCTGACGGCTCTGCAATGCGCAAAGCCGGACAAATCTCTGGCAGGTATCCGCGCCAAGGCCACGGCCGCCCTGCTGGACGGCAGCCGCGTGCTGGCCCAGGAGACGGGCGAGGTGCAGTTTACCGACTACGGCCTGTCCGGCATCTGCATCATGCAGCTGTCCGGTTTTCTGGTGCCGGGGCGCGGACCGAAGAAGCCCGCCGTGGAGCTGGATCTTTTCCCCGCATTGGATGCGGACACCCTTGCCGCGCTGCTGCGCACCCACGCCGCACAGACGGCCGCAGACCAGCCCGCCGGGTTCTGGGTGGGGCTGCTGAACGCAAGGCTCGGGCAGGCGCTCTGGGCCGCCGCCGGGCTTTCCAAAGCCGCGCCGCACCTTCTCTCTGCCGTACAGTGGCAGGCATTGGCGCACACCGCCAAGCACTGGCGCTTCGAAGGGCTGACCCCCTGCGGCTGGCGGCAGGCACAGGTGACGGGCGGTGGCCTTGCCCTGCAGGAGGTGGACGAGCACTTCCAGTTCAAGGGCTGCCCGGGGCTATACTTTGCGGGTGAAACGCTGGACTGCACCGGAAGCTGCGGCGGATTCAACCTGCACTGGGCGTTCGGCAGCGGCATCGTTGCCGGGCAGTCGGCTGCCCGCCAGCGGCCTGCAAGGCCCGCTTTTCCCGGCAAAAAGAAGAAATGATAAGACGCAAAAACGGCGCAGCTGCACAGAAAACCGTGCGGCTGCGCCGTTTATTTTTTATTATAGCTCAGTGCGCCAGCAGCTCTTCGCCTGCGGCGTTCTGGATGCCGACTTCTTCGCCGGTCACGCTGGATACCAGCGCCAGATAGCTGCGCCCGGTGCAGAGGGTAAGCGGCCTTCCGTCGGCGTCGTAGAATGCAAACGTGGAGTCGGTGCCCTGCGTCCAGGTGATGCTCCACAGATCTCCGCCGTGGAGCCAGAACCCGCCGCCCAGCGTCAGGTCGTAATCCAGCGTGCGCTGGTCGTCCCGCAGGGTAGAACCACTGAACAGGATCAGCAGGTTGTCGAACTGTGCCTGCGTGCCGGTGTTGGCATCCGTCTGGGGCGTACCGTCGGCGCGGAACATCCCGTAGGTGCCCAACGTTTCATCGTAGGCAAAGGCCGTGGTGCTCTGTGTGCCGAAGTGCACTTGCGCCTGCACGGCCTCCTCCGACTGCGGCTCCGGCAGACGCGGCTCGGCCCGCTGGGGCAGCAGGGCCGTGATCACCAGCGCCAGCGTCAGCAGCAGCTTCAAAAGGGAAGAAGTCGTTTTTTTCATGACGTTATACTCCTATCAGCCGATGGTATCCTTGCCCACGACCACGCGTGCGGCACCGCTGGCGAC
>OIXL01000890.1_pt1 | contig 12956 bp, 27 predicted proteins | sample 1587761 | NCBI WGS metagenome assembly OIXL01 (sample SAMN03283246) | human gut metagenome | biome: human-associated habitat; material: feces | host: Homo sapiens | place: Peru | collected 2012 | reverse complement strand
CAGCGGCGAGCATTACGGAAAACAAAAAGGACGGTGACGACGAGGAGCTGAAGCTTGTCGAAACACCGAATATCCATACAATAGAGGATATTTGCACCTTCCTCGGCACACCGCTTGAAAAGTCATGTAAGGCCGTTGTGTACCAGCAGAATTCGGATGACAAATTTGTTGTCGTATTTATAAATTGCTTTTCTTGTTGCGTCTGTTGTTTTTCGCTCCATTGTTCGCACCTCCTTATATAAATGTATCTTTATTATATTTGTTTGTGCCTTATATGTCAATATTATTTTTTATCTACTATAATATAATCATGTTTCGTTTTGTGCCTTATACATTTTACACAATAAAAGTACTTATTTTGTGCCTTATATTTGTATATTATTGTGTCTTGCTTTTGTGCCTTATATCTGTTATAGTTATCTCAACAAATAAATAAAGCCGGTGACCACCTACCAAGCGAACACCGGCACCCAAAAAGAAAGGCACCCAAATTATAGCACGGGTGAAAAGGTAAAAGCAATATGAGCCGAATTGAAGAGCTGGAAAAGGTTTTAACCGCAGAATGTGGAAAATACGAAAAAGATTGTAGCAAATGCCCCTATTCCAAGGAATGCAACGAATACGCAAGATTATACAGAGAGGAGAAACAGAGATGAGAAAAACCGGATTAAAATTTATATGGGTAACCGGAAGCAAGAACATCAACGCAATAAAGGTATTAAAAAGAAAAAATATATCTTTTGAATATGACCATTTCGGAAATTTGACCGCTGATTTTTACGGAATCGGAATTTTTGAAAAAGTTGATTTTGAACACGTTCAAGGCGATGTATTTGAAATCTGCATAGCATAGCCGAAACGCTCCAATCTGGAGCGTCAGCCGCGGGATGGTCTCCCGGCTCTGATGATGGCAGACCAGAAAGGGAAAATATGAGAACATACGAGCAGGATTTGAGAGAGCTTAATATTTCAGCAGAAGAATTTGATAACATAATTTCACACATTTACGATAAAACAGCCGATGAAATGGCGGTACTTGCTAAGGCGATTAAAAGCGGCGCGGCTGTTCTCCCGACTGTAAAAAGAGCATTTGAGCGCGTTCTTGCAATTAGACAGGCAGAAAGACAGGAAGCATATAACATTTATTATAACGATTTAAATACTATGTGTTATAGCTGTAAAAAATGCGGTATAAGTTGTAACGGTACAATTTGTAAAGCTTGGACTGGTTGCGCAATGAAAAATTAAGTCGAAACGGCGGAAGCTGCCGCCGTCTGCAGGAACTGCCCCACCTGCACTGATGAGACAGGGCACACAATGAAAGGATGGTTGATATTATGGAATTTATGGAGAAATTGCAGAAACAAAAAGACGATGCGAAAGCTGCTTACATTAAGGCCCGGGACGAATGGGCGGACACCAGAACCGCTGAAAACATTAAGGGCGACTTTGAAAAATGGAAAATCTTATGTAACAGAAAAGCCGATTGCATGCGGCTTGGTGTGATTATTTAGGCAAGTGGCGGCGTTTTCCGGGGTTCGATTTCCCGGCTTGCTTTTACCCGGAAACGGGAAAAATTGAAAATATGGAGGTATTACGCCATGAGCGAAAACGAACGCAGAAAAGAAGAACTAATAAGACGACTGGACAACCTCGAAGCCTGCAAAGATAACCCGGTATACCTTGCAGAGATCAAGAAAGTACGCAAAGAGCTTGCAGATATAAACTGCGAACAATAGCCGCCGCAGAGGATGCCCGCCGGATCACTACCGGCGGCGGTTTTATGGGTGAAATTTACCCAAAAATAAAAAAAGGAGGTTACCAGGATGAAAGAAAAGAACCTTGAAAGGCTTTACAAGATTTTGGAACGTGCAGAGCGTGATCACGACACGGAGACAGCCGCCGCACTACGGTGGGCGATTTTTGAACTGGAAAACAGATAAAAGGCGGCTTACAACCGTCTTTTTGTCGTGTTTCGTTGGATCTTCTGCCGTCTGGCTGTCTATTTGTGTTACTATTCCACCGGATCCGGTCAGATCCTGCGCCCGGATATATTGACGGCTTGCGCTGTATTGGTGTACAATCAAATATTACAAAGGGGATTATACAAAATGCGAAAAGTGGGAATTGGTCATGTTTATGACATTATGGAGAGCGTAGCGGATGCCGGGGAACGGTTGGAAACCGTTATAAGTGTGAAGACTGCCGCCGGTGGTATGTCTCCGGAATCTGCAGAGCTGTTGCGGTCTGCCTATGATTCCATGCTTTCTGCAGTAGGAGACCTTGCGAAAGCTGCGACACGGTGACCGGGTGACAGGTACAGAACTTGCACCGCAAAAATGCGCAGATGTTCCACACCTTGAATCGGTCTGAAAAAATCTGCGAAAAAACTCTGAAAACGGATTTTTCAGCTTGAAAAGTGCTACCCCGGGGGGATTAAAAATTTTTTCATTATATTTTGTAGAAAAATTTTTCTTTCAAAAACCTCTGAAAATGAGATTTTCGGTTGAAAATGCAGACCTACGGGGGTATCAAAACGGTTGACCAAAAATTTTTTACGAAAAAAGTCTCAAAAAATGAGATTTTTAATAAAACCTATAGGGGGAAATATTATGAATTGCTACAAATGTGGTAAAGAAATGAGAGTTGTTCCAGAACAGGTGGCTACGGATGAAAAAGGATTGCCGGTATATCACAGAATAGGTTATTGTGATGCTTGTATGTCTAAATTTGACATTGATATTGTGGAAAAACAAAATCAGAAAAAGAAAAAGCAAAGCACATTAAGCATACTATCTGTTGTGTTCACTCTTATTGGTCTTACAATTCCAGTAGCAATTATTTTAGCCATTATTGACATTGTTAAAGGTGATAAAAATAATAAAAATCACAGCGGTTCATGGTTTTCAATTATTTTTTCTGTAATTGTAATTTTTGTTTATTTTTTAGGTGGTCAAAATGAGGAAAACCAAAATGTTTCAAATAATGTAAGTATAGAGTCTGTAATAGAAACAGAAAGTCAAACTATTGAATTACCAGATGAATCAGTTGAAAACTATCCTACTTATCAAAGAGAAAATACAAATCAAGAAATAGATTCTAAAACAGATCCTACGGTTGTGCAATCAGAAAGTAATGTAATGGAAAATGAAAATTATGGAGAATATGAGGAGGAAACTGTTTTATCAGAAGAGGAATATAAGGAATCATGTGTCGAATTATTCTATGATGATATATTTTTTTCCAAAGATGATTTAGAGGGAAAAGATGTAAAACTAAATCTTTTTGTGTCAGAACTTTATGAATTAAGAGCAAAAGATATGTATTATGATTATATTCAAGAAATGTTTGGAGAATACAATTTACAAAGGAATTTCTTAAAATGCTGTGTTTTGAGAGAAGGTACTGAAAGCTATATGGGAGAGCAAATCAATGTACTATTTTCTAATGATTATGAATTAAACGCAACAGATTATTCCGGTGGTGAAAAAATAACTGTTTATGGGAAAATAATAGGATACAGCACAAATTCATGGAGAGGTTACAACAAATGTGAATTTATGCCATTATATATAGAGTAATTTTAAGGGCATCCGCAAGGGTGCTCTTATTTTTTTGAAAAAGTGCTTGACTTTTCTTTGTGTCCACATTATACTTTACTTGTACCCACAAAGAAAGGAAGTGAAAACTCATGGGTATTCATAAAGGAACGAAGTTGACTGACAATCCTAAAAATCACATTCTTAAATTCCGGTGTGATGATGAAACCTCTGAAAAGTTGGAATATCTTGCTGAAAAGAAAGGAATTACAAAATCAGAAGTTGTAAGAAAAGGGATAGAAATTCAGTACGACAAAGAAAAAGAGTAACCACTCATTACTTTCCCGGTAACTGGTTACTCTCCCACTCTCAAAGAGATGGTAAATCTATAATACCATTTTTCCGAGAGAGAATCAACAGAGATTTCGGTAACTGTATGCCGTGTCCAAATAACCCGTATTCACGGTAGCGATCAAGTAGCGAACAATGTCACTGAAAACGGCACAGTGGCAAAAATTTGAAATCTCTGCAATCATAGGACACAGCTTATCTCCCCACCCCATAACAGATAGGTTGTGTCCTATTTTCAAAGAAAAGGAGAAATGACACATGGAAGAATTTGCAAAAATGATTTATAGCCAGTGGCAGAATGAGGATAACACCATAAGTTGGGATGATTACGACGAAGTAATCGGAAAATTGTATGAAATTCTCAATGACAAGTTAGCTGATGACATAGAAAGAACAATAAACAAGAGAGTATGGAAAGTTCAAGAAAATGCTTTTATTGCAGGATTTTCTTATGCTTGCAAGTGCCTGTCTAATGGCAAGGTAAATATTTGTGTGGATGGAGGTAAAAATAAATGAAAAACTTTACATTGATTTCCATTCCAAAGGAACGATACGACCACATGGTAGAATCATACAGTGCCGTGGTAGCTGAAAATGAAAGACTGAAAGATAAATTGAAACGAATTGAAAGGTTGGTGAAAGAATATGACGGAACTGGTAAACGTTGAGGGAACAGAGTTAAGTATTAGAGAATACAATGGTCAGATGGTTGTTACTTTTGACGATATCGACCTTGTTCATAAAAGACCAAGTGGCACGGCTAGAAAAGCGTTTAATAGAAACAAAAAGCGCTTTATAAATGGCGTTGATTATATTGTTTTGGAAAAAGAAAATTCTAATGTCCACCCGGTGGACATTAGAAATATTGATATTCCAAACAGAGGTATTACTGTATTCACCGAAAGCGGATACCTTATGCTTGTAAAGCCATTTAAGGATGATTTATCATGGAAAGTTCAGAGGAGCCTTGTCAATGCTTATTTTGCATTAAGAAATCAACATCCAGCACCTACTTCCACCACAGCAATCGAGGAAAAGCCGACATTAGAGTTTGAAACAGACTGGTTCTGCATCAACCGTGGCAAAATCAACTACATCTGCCGTTGCTACGACATTACATCAAAGGAATATATGCACCACTTACTTGAAGTTTTGGGAAGAACGTATAATTTTGATGAAGCAAAGAGAATTTACAGCGCAACGACCGGGAACTGGAAATGCAGAAATTCCGAAGTAATCACATACTTCCCACAGCTTTCAGAACTTGCATCTAAAATTCTTCAGCAAGATGTTGATAACTGTGCAACAGAAGAGACCCCATAACAGGGGTCTTTTCTATGCCATTATTTCCATGTATCCGCTTATCAGTTCATCGGCCAGCGCAAACACTTCTCTTCCGTAGGTAGCCAAAAAGTCGGCAACAATCTCTTCCGTCTGAATATCCATAGTCAAATTGTAGGATAGGCAGAACGCATGGCACAATTCATGGCACAGCACACGGTCATAGAAATTTCCATGAATCATGTCTGATATGTAAATATCTCTTGTGTTTCTATCTGTCATGCCAAACGTATATGTACCATCAGAACGCATCAGCATAGGACTGTGACTGCGTACAATCCTTAAATTCCAGTCCATTCCATTTATCGTGAACAAGTTACCACCTCCAACATAAAAGGGGCTAAATAAGCCCCTTAAGTGTTTTAACCGATTTTTGTTACCAGTGCAGACAGCTTGTTTCGCAGTACCGTCTTTTCTTCCGGTGTTGCATCGTTGATGATCTCCGTCATATCGTTTGCAAGTTCGGTCATGTAGGTGTTTAGGTCACGGACTTTTGCTTCCTTGTCCTGCTGCGTGTTAGCCTTATGCAGTTCCTTATTTTCCATATAGGCTCTGCGGCTTATTCCACTTCTGCCCTCTCTTGCATCACGCATACCGGATGAAGAAGTTTCCGTGTAATACATACGCCCCATGTCTCTGTCCATGTCACGGTGATACATTTCCGGGGTCATGTGGTAATAGGGTGGCTCTTCATAACCTCTGCGGTAGGTTCCACGACCTTTAGGTGCAAATCTGCCGTCAGCATAGCGGTAATGGTCATAGTACCGTTTGCCACCGTCACCGTAACGATCAAACATTTCCATGTTTTCGTCCGGGTCATATTCCTGCATGGTTTTTGTCAGCTCACGGTAGTAGATTGCTTCGGATAAGTCTTTCATCATGTCGATGACTTTTCCCATTTCGCAAGTGTCTACATGGTCGATGCCCTTGTCAAACTGCGTTTTAGCGCATTCAGAAAGTTTTTCAATCATTTCATGCATTCTTTTAACATCCATGATTTTCACCTCCTACGCTTCACGAACGGCAATTAAATTACTGTTCTGTACCTCAATAGCCTGTGTGGAAGTGTTCTGAACCGCTACCGTACTGCAGCATCCACGAGGGACATCAATGTAAGCCTGCGCAGAAACATTGAAGAAATTCTCTACTGCTGCCGGAGTTACAATCATTCTTGTGGACTGCAAAGGTTCTCCGTCTACCGCCAGTGCAAGAGAAATTTCCCCAACAGTTCCACCAGTGGGAATCTGAATGTTGCCGGAATAACTTACAAGGAATCTTGCCCGGCACTGATTAGTTATACCTCTTAACTTCACGATTCCGGATCCCTCTCTATGATTGATACAGTTACTTCCATTTACGGCAGTTTCGGTAAAAGCAACGTCCGCTCCTGCTGCCACAGTCTGTAATGCTACTGCTGTATATTCAGCCATAATAAATACCTCTCTTTCAAAATCAAAGGGGCAAACCATATAGTCTGCCCCATGTTGTCAGTAATTCTGCATAGCAGACATAACCTTAAGGTTAAGTTACTCGATATGCAGTTTTAGCATCCGCAACCAGTGTTACATCCGCATCCGTAATATACATTAGGGTTAGGAACCTGGTATGCCGGGATGGGCGCAGGATTCACAGCGTTAATGATCTGCTGTGTCTGTGCACTCATGGCAGTAGTCAGAAGAGCATTCTGACGATCCTGAGAAGCGGCTCTGCGCAGATCGTTGTTCTCTGACTGCAGAGTAGCGATCTTATCTTGGCATAAGTAGTCAAGGATTGCTCTTGTACCGGCATTCTGGCTGTCGATAATATCACGAGTGTTGTTATTCATGGTGTTCTGCAATGCGCAAGTATTCGTTGCCATATTGTAGTTTACACCCTGGATAGCTTCACGTGTATCGCAGCAACACTGTGCTAACTGTGCCTGTAAAGCGTTAGCATTCTGCATTCCTGCTACGGTGTCTGCATTGATAGCCTGTTGGATGCCATAGCCAGTCTGTAAAATGTTGGTATTTACGCCATTAAATCCGGTAAGCATACCGTTATTTACAGCGTAGAATCCGTCACACAGACCGTTGTTGATTCCGTCCAGTTTACCGATGATAGACTGGGTATCGAACCCTCTTTGCAATGCAGAATCGGTGTAGTAACTGGAATTAGAGCCATTACCGCCCCATCCATTACCGCCCCAACCGCCAAAAATCGCAAAAATTACGACTATGAACCAGAGCCATCCACCGTCACCAAATGCACCATTATTTCCGTAGCCACTTCCAGCAGCCGGAATAACAGGCATGGTAAAAGGACTGTTGTTTGTTTCAAACATATTAGATTACCTCCATAATTTTATTCATAAAGAGGTCTCCCGGGTTTTGTGCACAAACCTCTAATATGCTGTTAAAAAGGAAACTGACTTTTTATCTGTCTCATTACATCATCAGGATTTATACCTTGCGTTTTGCATATGTTCCTTGCAAGATTTTCCACTCCTTGGAAATCACCTTTTTGAGCCATTCCATAAGCGTTTTTCACCATGTCGTTAGACATAATCTGGCTGTTACCCATCATATTTTGTATAAATTGTTGTGGATTCCCCATCCCTTTGAGCATCTGCATAGGATTCATCATATTCATTCTGCATCATCCTTTCTTTGCGATTGTGGAGTTTTTCTTTGAGTTTGCGAAGATTTCAACTGCTCAATCTTTTGTTCCAGTTCATCGAAACGTTTCATAAATACCGCTGTAGCTTCGTCTGATAGGTCAAATTTTGCCTTTTCTGTGTCAGACGGTAAATTGTTAGGGTCTGCATCTAAAACAGGCTTATAGAGCCTTGTATAGATTTTCCCATCTGCTCCCCAGGATTTAGCATATATCTCCGACATGTCCTGTTTGGGGAAGAATGCTGTGTTGCCATCCATAGGAACTTCATTCGGTGCAATGCATTCTTGCGCCGGTACAATACGACCGTACATCTGTACTGCGTTTTGCTGTGGATGCTGCATAAACTGCTGTGGTTGAAATTGTTCCTGTTGTGGCATAAACTGTCCGTACATAGGTGTTCTATACTGCGGATTGAAATAGTTCGGATTCATAATCGGCTGCGGCATGGCTGTTCTCCCTTTCTTCCATTGATTCTATCTGTTTCGCAATTTCAACTTCATCAAGTGTCTGATATGTCGGCTTGTTCATAAGTCCCAACGGACTGAAATTCATAAGCATTACCCGTTTCTCCTAAAACTTCCTCGATCACATGAACCATGATTGATTGATACTTAATCGGCACTTCTCTTGTACGTTCTTTGCTGAATATATGTTCCAGTGTTTCATCTGAAAATTTGAATTTTCCCATAAGGTCATCCCTCCTTATGCTTAAATTTTGGCATAAAAAAAGACGGTCTACCCGTCATGTATCCGTCACATTTCATTCACTATAAAATTATTGGAATCTTTGCAAAAAACTCCTTTCGTTTTAGGCTTGACTACTATTTTGACTACTATCCGACTACCTGTTGCCCGGGAATGCCCATTTTATCAGCTTTTTCGAGTGGAAGCAAGGGGGCTCGAACCCCACTCTATTCCTCTTACTTTCCGCATATTTACTGGCTTTCTAGGTGTTTTTTGTTGATTACTTTTGACTACTTTCGCAAAAATAGTAGTCAAATCACCTTGCCTGTAAATCTGGTATACTACTCAAAATAGACGATTTCTTTTCAATGGTTTTCCTGTTCCTATGATAGTGTATTTCTGATGTCATAATATCTGTATGCCCCATCTGATCCATAACAAGTCTCTTATCCACATTGTTATCCATAAGAATAGTTCCATATGTCTTTCTTACTTTGTGCGGTGGCTTTGGATAAATTTTCAATTTCCTGCAAAGCCTTTTCTGCCTTTGTCTAACCGCCTGTGCGGTGATCCTAATATCATTTTTGGCAAAAATGTAATCTCCAAACGGATTCATGTGTTTTATTTTATCGCAAATCCATACATAATCACTTGGTATAATTGCTGTTCTGATTCCTGCCTTGGTTTTAGGATACTCTTTTACTTCAACAACATTGTTTCCGTTTTCATCTTTATACTTCGTCTCCGTTCTGCGAACGTTAAAAGTATTATCAGAAAAATCGGAATGCCTTAATGTTACAACTTCTCCGATACGTACGCCAGTTAAAAACATAAGCAATATCGCAACATTAGAAGTATCAAGGTGGCTGACAAGGTACTTAATCATTACATCAGTTTCATATTCGTCGAATACTTCTTCATAGTCTTCTTTTATTACTTTTTTAAAATCACTATCAGATACGTCAAGATTATCAAACAGTTCTACGATATTAAAATCAATAAGTTTGCGTTTTTTCGCTCGTTTAAGAAATGTTCTTGTAATTCCTTTTAGACCGGAAAATGATTTAGGTGTCAACTCTTTATCGGCAATTTCTTCCTCTAAAAAATCCCCCCATTCATCTTCTGATATTGATTTTATTCTTCGTTTTCCCAACTCTCTATAGTGTCTGAGAAAATATCTCTCGTCTCTGTCGTATGTTGCTTTACATATCTTTTTAAGAGACAATCTCCGGTCTTCACATTCGTAAAACACTTCTGTAACTGTTGGATTTTGCTCTTTTTGGTAGTAAAACTCAATGACTTCTTTTTTGAGATCTTCCTCGTTTTTCTTTTTTACAAGTCTCCTCCCTTTTTCTTCATCCGGCAAATAAGTTCTCCAGTATCCGTCTTTGCCTTTGTTGATTGTGTATTGGTGTTTCTTCAGATACTCCTCTTTTTTTTTCATTTCAATGCTTTTTTGCAAAGATTCCGTGTCAATCATACCATTGCTAACGGCATATTGCAATATTTCCATATTAGAAAGCTCCAAATCTATCACCTTCTAACCGCTTAATCTTATTTTTTATAGACCTCACTCTTCTTTCTACAGTAGTTACAGAAATGGAATGTCTAAAGGATATTTCTTTTTGAGAAATTCCCTTAGACAAATCCCAAAACACTTTCTCTTCCTCTTCCGTGAAATTGGCGTTCCGGAAGATTTCTTCAAGTTCTGGCTTAGTCAGTTTTGACAACTTCATAAGCCATTCTCCTTCACTAAATTTCAGTTTACATGATTAACGATAGCTGTCCGTTTTCAACTTCATAATTCATCCACAGTGTTTCCGTCCTTGCACGTCCTCCCTCTGCTCTGGTATTCTTCTGAACCTTATTCCATCCCTGAAGTACATCGTTATACATATCATTATCATATCCTGATAGAAGAATTTTTCCCGGATGTTTAACCAACACGTTTAACAATTTTTCATGATCTGCATCCTTCATTTCATGTTTATAAAGATAATTTTTCCGAGTTCCGTGTAAATACGGCGGATCTGCATAAATAAAAACATCTTCCGTATCATATCTTTTTATCAATTCTAAGGCCGGTAAATTCTCAATCTGAACTCCCTTTAGTCTCTCAGTAGCCAGTTTCATTATTTCAGGAAGTTCGCTCCACGCTCTGGCCGGATTTGGAGAATTAGTCTGTTGGCCTGATTTAAAACCATTCTGATACAAATTCCCGCACCCAAATCCCATCCAGCATTTAACAGCAAATCGTCTCGCTCTCTCTAAATCATTATAAGATGGTTCATAAGCTGCCTTATACTCTGACCTAGAAAATGGTGTAAATTCTATCGCACGTTCCAGTTCGTCACTTCGATCTCTCAATATGCGGAAGAAATTTACTATTTCTTCATCGATGTCATTAACTGTCTCAATGTGACTGCGCTGCTTATTAAAAAACACCGCCAAGCTACCAGCAAAAGGTTCTACATAAACATCATGCTTCGGTATGTATTCGCATATCCAAGATGCAAGACGATTCTTTGCTCCCGGATACTTTAATATGCTTTTCACACTTTCACCTTCCTTTGTTAAATCCTAATATTTCAGTTTCATTGTGTAATAATACGTACCGTTACACAGGTAAATAATTGTCCAATGCCTTCTGGATCGCCCAGGAGATAGGTCTGTCCTGCTGGTGACAGTAAGCTACCAGTTTCTCATACTGCTCCGGATCCATGCTGATATTCTCCCGGATGTTCTTCCGGATGTTCTTCTTACCTTCTTTCTTCGGTCTCGCCATACATATCTCCTTTCTGTTACACAAATTTTCCGATATTTCAGTTAACTTAACCAGCATATTAGCCTTAATCAAATCATATATAATATCCAGCGAATCTCTATGATCTCTGTATTTGCAATTTGGATTTTCATGTATTCGTGGATCATCGTCTTTCCAATCATTAACACAAAAAAGACAATTACTTACGAAAAGCATTTTGCACCCATTAGCAACGCACAAGTAGTAACATTCGCTTTTTCCTGCTATTCCTTTACAACGCTTAAATCCGTACTTTTCAAATTCTTTTGCTTCACAATTTGGTTTTAACATTTCCTACCTCCACTAAATCCTAATATTTCAGTTTAACTGCCTAATATTATCCTCAATAAATCCTTTCAGAGTAGAAAAACCTTTATTTTCTTCAATTCCTTTTCTTTTCAACTCTGCCTTTATAGTATCCATTTCCTCTTTTACTGACTGATATGCCAGTAACATTCCTTTTTTCATTTCATCATTCATTTTTTCTACCTCCACTAAATCCTAAATAATTTTCTAAAGATATTCTTTTTTGGCTTAATCACCTCGAAACACTTTTCTTTCCAGTCAAAAACATAATCCAAGTTGTATGAGCTGAAGCCAATATTGTAATACCGTTTTCCTACCTCTCTATATTTTATTTCAAAATAAGGTTTTTCTTTTTTTCCAGTGACAATTATTTCAATCTCACTCACTTTAATTTTTCCCATATTCCGCTCCTTTGCTAAATCCTAATTTTCCCAACTACCGAATTTTCCTCGGTAGTTCAATTTTCCCAACTAGTAACTTGCTTTTGAGTTCCCAAGCAACAACTCAAATAGAAACTCAAATTTTTAATAAAATTTTTCACTTTTTAACTCAACTTTTGAGTTACTATTTCACTTCATCCATATATTTTCATCAATAACATATTGTCGAATGAAACGATCTGCATATTGTGGATGAATCATTGAGCGTTCTGTCTTTCTTGATGTAAAGTTTGTTGCCTTTGCCTTTACAATGTCTTTTTTCTCCACATAATCTATTGCTTCAAACACAAGATTATTTTTAGGTTTGCAATTTATAAACCAATACTGTGTAGGTTTTTTATAGAAATCCCCGTTCGCTGTTCTGTCTGTATCAATTATGCTTGGTTTTATGCACCAGTACATCGTAAGATAATGTGGTTGACTGTACGGATTCTCAATAATTAGTTTCAAATTTCTTCTTATGCAAATTATTACAAGCTTATTTAAAACCTCATAAAATTCATTTAATTCTTTGTGCCTTTTTATTACCAGTTCACAGTTTTTTTCGTCACTGTATCCTTTTTGAGCATAATTATTTCCGGCAAACCATAACTGATTTTGGCATTCAAAATATGTGCATGGAAAGAACGCAAGTATAATGTCATCCTCTTTTATGCCATCAAATATGCTTTGTTTTTCGTCATACCCCCCCCTAATTTCTTTGAATAAATCTATCACATAATCAGTTTCTCCAAATTCATCTTGGATATCATAGTCATAAGAATCTATCCCATATTTTCTAAACGCATTTTTAAAAGTTCCTGACTGTTCAAACAAACAATGTGCTTTCATGGCATC
>OIXL01000885.1_pt1 | contig 13021 bp, 10 predicted proteins | sample 1587761 | NCBI WGS metagenome assembly OIXL01 (sample SAMN03283246) | human gut metagenome | biome: human-associated habitat; material: feces | host: Homo sapiens | place: Peru | collected 2012 | reverse complement strand
TATAGCCGCCGATGGTATGGTACAATAAGTAATCTTTACCGGTGTGGTGCGCGGCTATGCCGAGGCTTTCCTGCAGTGCAGTGGCAGCAGTTTCCGGTGTGGGAGCGTCTGTGTTCAGAATTAGGTCCGTTTCCAGCAGAATAAAGAACGGTTCGCCCTTGTGGATCGTCACCTGCGTTTCCTGCACGGGCGCGGCGGTGATGCTGCCCAGCAGCTCACACACAGCATATTGGGCGCTCTTGCTGCGGCCAAACCGCAGCGGGGCCGTGCTCAGCAACGCGGCAGCCTGCCCGGCCAATGCTGCAGGCAGCGTTACCGTGCCGCCGTAAACAAGCCCAGCCTGCACGGCTTGCTGCATGTAGAGTGTCGCGTCGGAGTTGGCATCGCGGTGCTTATGATGATAGGTCGTTATGATGGGGACCGACGCTGCCAGCAGCCCATGTTTGCCCGGCGCGGTGTAAACGCCGGACAAGGTCTTCTGTTTTCCGGCAGGAACCTCGGTGCAGCGGTTGGCGTAAACTCCCTCGTTTTTCATGTAGACCAGCGCCAGCGGGGCCGGGTGGGAAATCTCCCCGCCAATGACCGGCGTCAGCGGGCTCCAGCGGGCCGTTCCATCCAGAAACAGTCGGCGAAACGCATCATCCGCCGCTGTGCCCTGCCGCAGGTACGCTCCGGCCAGGCAGCCGATGATGCTGCGTGCTGGGATGGCGGTCAGCTGCTTGCCGCAGCCGGGCAGCGTTAACGGCGTTTTCAGCTGCACATGGTAAGTCAGCGTGACTGTGTCTGCATCGGGCAAGGGTGGCTTTTGCGGTGCGGTGGGCGTGTCCGTACCCGGAATGTATGTAAGCCGCACATTGCCAAGCCCGCGGTTGCGGTGGGTTCCGATGTGCCGTGTTGCCGCGCAGCAGTGCTCCAGCAGGCACATCGCCTCGTGCGAGGCATTCTCTAGCCGCACGGGTGCTTCAAACACAAGAGCTTTTGCTTTATCCAGCGGGTCATATTGCCCCAAAACGCGGGTGAAGCGCAGGCTGCCATCATCGGCCACGCCGTCCTGCAGGCGGGTTTGGCCGCGTACATCGGTGTACAGTTGTTCCACGCGGCTATGGTCGGCCCACGCGGGATTTTGCTTCAGCCAGGCGGTAAATGCGGCCTCCTGTGGCAGGGCGGCGTCCCCCACCCACAGGCAGCCTTGGCGGCCTGCTTTGTCACCGAACAGCTCCGCCGTGTACGCAGCGGTTTCATCGCCCAGGGCGGCCAGCTCTTCGGCAGCGGCGCGCAGGCAGCCTTTCAGCCGCCGCGCGGGGATGCGGGGCAGACCGTCGGCGGTCAGCACAATGTCGATATCTACTGCGTTGCCGCGGCTTTCCCCATTTCCGGCACACAGGTCGGAGCGCAGCGTGATTCGGATTACATCCATCGGTCATTTCCCCCTTTCGGCGATCCAAAGATCGTAAATTTCGGCAATGTCATATAGCGCTTTCAGTTGGTCATTCTCGTTGGGGCTGAACGCACGCAGTGCAGCGGCAAAGCCTGGGGCGCGGTACTGCACCCGCGCAAGCTCCATTTGGGCGGCACTGCGGCTTTCTTCCAATGCAGCGGCGATCTTTTTCAGATTGCTGCGGTTTGTGCCCATATCCTTGTGGGTAAGAATGTATTTTACCAGCGTTTCTGCGTTGGCCAGTGAGAATACTGCCTTGCCACTTTCCACCAGCCAGGGGCGGGCCATCAGGCCGCCAGTTTTTTGCCAGCTGCGGATATTGTCCAAATCACCGTCAATACCGCTGTGTAGGTAATGGAAGTCCAGCCAGCATTCTTCGGCGTGGGTGGAGTGCACAGGCTTTTTGGCGTTGTCGCAGGCTTGCTCGGCCAGGCTGTAGGCGCGGGCCACGGGGTAACCGCTGTGGAAAATACAGATGCCCGCGCAGGAGCTGTAGTCACCCGCCTGTCGCACGGCTGCAAGATAGCGGCGCGTGTAGTCCAGCGCAAAACGGGCATTGCAGATAAAAGTAAAATCGTCACCGTCAGCCACCACAATGCGGTAATGGTACGCACTCTCCCGCAGGTTTGGATACGTTTTCTGCAAGTATGCCATCGTATCGCGCAGCGAGGCCTCACCCGTGTGGGTAAAGGCGTTGGTGATTTCAGCGGTGAAGGCGCGCATTGTGTTGACGCAGAAATCATAGTCAGTGCTGCCGTTCAGCTTTTGCTGAATTTTTACGCCCATGTTGTTGCCGTCCGCATGGATGATGGCCAGCAGGCTTTCATCCTTCCATTCGGTGGTCATCTCATCCAGCAGGCGGTTGCCATCGTTCTGCTTGTCGGAGCGCCGGCCCTTCTCCAACTTTTTGAGGCCCTCGGCAGTCAACTCTCGCTGAGCATCCTTAAAGGGCACACGGGAGACAATGGGCTGGTTTGTTGCTCTGTCACGCAAGGCAAAAGGCGCAGCGTAGTCAGCCCGGCCCGGCAGCATCCGGTTTTTTTCGGCGTCAACGGCTTCCATCAGGGCTTTATAATCGGCGCTGTAATCTTGGCCATCCACTTCGCAGCAGGCCGCCATCGGAATCATGCCGGGGGCATTTTCCAGCACAAGGCGGCTGAAACAGCGGTTGACCCGCAGATACGTTTCCCGGTCGCGGTACAGCACTGTCAAGTTGCCGCCGCCGCGGAACAGTTCCGCCATGCCAAGAATCCCGGCAGCAAAGGCATCCCGCACAGCCTGCAGTGTGAACGGAACATCCGCCGTTTGGCAGACGATACCCTCTTGTTCCGCTGCCGCGTACACCCAGTCGAATGCATCACGGATCATCTCGGTTCCACCTACAATGTCAAGTAGCCGATTGGAACGGAAGATATATTCCTGCTTGGAACGAATTGCGTATTGTGCAAGTATCACAGATTCTTCCTCCTTTTTCTGCGTTTTTAAGAACATTATACCAACTGCTTTGCCACTTTTCCAGTACATATGCAAAAAAGTAACAGAAGTCGAAAAAATATTTTACGGGGGTGTACAGGCTGCTGCTACATTTTTCCGCTTTGGTTTGTTTGTGGGTTCTATCTTTTTTATAGTGCCGTTTGAAGAGAAAGTTAAAGAAAAAAGCCCCAATTTTTTGTTTTAGTGCGAGTCCCACTTTTTCGGGAGTGATTTTCCCCCTATAAAACAGGGCCTCGCACCGGTGAAAATATAAAAACTGGAAAATTTTCTTTGATTTTTGTGCGAAGGGTAGACAAAGTTTTAAACTTTCGCTATAATAAAAAAGTAAAGATAGAAAGCTGCACAAATTGTACTGCAAATTTTTTTGCGCGTTTTCGTTATTTTTGCTAATGTATCTTACCCGCACTGCGGGAATTGAAACCCCGATTGGCTCAACTGATATATGCGTTGCTTGTGAATGTATCTTACCCGCACTGCGGGAATTGAAACCGTATTCCGGCGTTGTAGTATAGCCTTTATAAAGAATGTATCTTACCCGCACTGCGGGAATTGAAACTTCTTCGTGGATTTCTTTTTAAACATAATGAATAAATGTATCTTACCCGCACTGCGGGAATTGAAACGAAAAGTCTGGATGAATGATGGTTGCTTTACAATTAATGTATCTTACCCGCACTGCGGGAATTGAAACAGGATGCCGTAATACCCTGCGGCCTCAATCTCCGACAATGTATCTTACCCGCACTGCGGGAATTGAAACGATTCGCATTTCCTTCGGGCTTGCCATTCGGATTGCCAATGTATCTTACCCGCACTGCGGGAATTGAAACACAGTACGCGAAACACAGGCGGTGCTTTTGGGATGTATCTTACCCGCACTGCGGGAATTGAAACACTTCAAGTACCTGCCATTTTGTAGTTGGTTCCTCATAATGTATCTTACCCGCACTGCGGGAATTGAAACTCTTTTTTATTTGCCTGCGTTTGGTAATTTGCAATAATGTATCTTACCCGCACTGCGGGAATTGAAACACATCTTGGCTCTGTCTGCCAATAAGATTTTTCTTATGTATCTTACCCGCACTGCGGGAATTTTCGCTTTCTATTCACCAATAAAAAACACGTCATTCGGTGGTACGCATCGGCCCGAATGGCGTGTTTTTTGTTCTTTCTTTTTTATTTTGTTGGTATATGAAAAAAAGCCTCCCTCTTGTGAGGAAGGCTAGGCCTGCGGGCGTCATTGGCGGACGTCCTTCACGGCCTCGGCTAAGCCGACACCGCCCAAGGTGGTGCCGATGGTGGTGGTAGCGGTTTCCACCGCGCCAACGGCGGTGATGCCCGCGCTGACCACAGCAGAGGAGCTGGCGCCCAGGCCGATGCCCACCGTGCCGATGGCGGCGCAGACGGGAATGGCTGCCGCAGCAGCCACGGGGGCGGCGACCACGAGTGCGGCACCGCACAGGATCTTCCCCACGGGGGAGAGGTCATTGAAGAAAGACATCATAAGCCTCCTTAAGTACCGGGTGAATAGACGGATAAAACAAAGGGGATTTACTCCCCTTTACGGCTATCGTCGTAGCCGTCGCGGATCTGCTCGCACAGATCGGTAAAGACGTCCCAGAAGTCAGACATAGCTATTCACCTCCCACAAATCTGCTTTTCAGCGGTTCAAGGGTATTCCCGGAAGCGGACAAAGCGGAATTCCGCCCGGCGATGGGTGCATCCGGCGGCATCGGTCCAGTCGGCGGCACAGCGGCAGCTGCAGGCCGCTACAACGGGCACGCGATGCTCCCGCAGCAGCTGCACTACCCGGGCCGTCAGGGTCATCTCGCCCTGGCAGAGCACGCAATCTGGGTGCATTGCCAGGATGCGTGCCGCCCACGCATCGGCCAGAACGGCAACCTCAGCGGTGGAGCATTCGGGCGGAACATCGGGAAACGGCAGATCAAGAATCACGCCGTAAGCCAGTGCAGCCCGGCGCTGTTCTGCGGACCAGCCGGCGGCGGGATGGTTGGTAAAGTTAAGAAACATGCCGCTTCATCTCTTTCGCTTTTGTTCTCCGTTTACATCCCTACTATAGGGTGTGCGTTGAGGAAAGTTAAAAAGAAAAGCAAAAAAGTTCAACTTTTTTGCTTTTGGTGCGAATACTATTTTTCGGGAGTGATTTTCCCCTTATAAAACAGGGCTCCGCACCCGTGAAAATACAAAAACGGGAAAAATTCTCTTTGCTTTTTGTGCAAAGGGTAGACAAGGTTTTAAACTTCCTCTATAATAAAGGAGGCAAAGATAGAAAGCTGCACAAATTGTGCTGCAGATATGCAGTGTGCTTTCGTTATTTTTGCGATGTATCTTACCCGCAGCTGCGGGAATTGAAACCGCGAAGATTAAGTTTATGCTTCAATTGATTAAAATGTATCTTACCCGCAGCTGCGGGAATTGAAACCGCTGGCGGTCAAAGTGCAGGATAAAATAATGGTGATGTATCTTACCCGCAGCTGCGGGAATTGAAACTGTTAGAAGTACAGATTGGTATAATAATCGCATGTATCTTACCTGCAACTGCAGGAATCCGATTTTAACTTTTCCATCCCACTGACCTATAGAAAAAACACGCCCTTCGGCGGTTGGAGCCGGTCCGGTTGGCGTGTTTGTTTTTTGCTATTCTATATTTACTTTGTATCGTCAGGAGAAAAATATGAGCAATATTCTTTTGTTCTTTATGAGCAGCTATACTCCCACCGTTGAAAACGGTGCCTACAATCGCGCGCAGACAAACGAGGCCGTTCTGTATGAGCTGCAAAAGAAAAAAGAGAGCCGCGCCGATATGGTGCTGGCTCTTTGCAGCGACAAGGTTCGCAAAGACCCCTGTGTGCCCACCTTGGATGGTGGCGCACCCACCACGACTTTGACCTATTTTCGGCAGCACGTCCTGCCCGCCGCCAACATTCGGGATGATCATTTTTTCCCCATCCCTGTGCCCGACAGCATGAACGAGGATTCCCAGGCCAAAGCCATCCAGGATATTGTGAAGAATGTGAATACCGGTGACACACTGTATATCGATCTGTCCGGCGGTATGCGCGATACCGCCATGCTGTTGGTTGCCGTAGCCCGTTACCTGCGTGATCTCCGCGATGTCAACGCCCATGTTCGGTACACCGAAATGGGGGACGGCAAGTCCTTCATTGTACACGATAGCGACAAGCTGTACGATCTGTTTGACCTGATCTCCGCCACGGATGAGTTTTTTGCTACGGGCCGCACCAGGCGGCTGTCCAGCTACCTGCGCCGTTCTGACGTGAGATCCCCCAAAACGGCCATCTTGCTGAACTGCATTGAGAAGTTCTCCAATGATCTTTTGCTCTGCAACGCATCCCGCCTACTGAACGACATCTCAGACTTGAAAAACGCGCTTGCCGATATGCTGAAAGACACGAACGCAGCCCACGATACGCTGGACACCCTTCTTTACAAGCTGCTGAATGAGGGCTTTGAGCGAGAGTTCTACAACCTGAACAAAAGTACAACCCGCGCCCTGCCCTCGCTGGTTCGCTGGTGCCGGAACCATGGTATGTTCCAGCAGGCGTTCACCCTGTTAAGTGAGCAGATGCCCGTTTTTGTGTGCAACCACATCTTTGTGCAGCCCACGCCAAAGGGAATGGACTTCCTGCAGGGACAACTCCAGAACAGAGGCAAAAACTGGTCGTACCCGTTGTTCCATTTCCACTTCTGCCGCGCCGCCCTAATGGAAATGGAGATCAAGAAGAACAACAAATGGGGTCCGATTTTTGATTCTGACCTGCGGCTGGACCGCACAGCATCCACCGCTGATGACACGACGTTCTTTCGCATTGCCACCGATGCCGAGATGGACCAGTATCTGGACCGTTCCGTTCAGGATGGTCTGTTGCTTTTGGATGAAGCCCGGCGCGCTGACCTGATTGAGGCGATCATTGGCTACCAGAAAGTGCAACAATACCGCAACCAGATCAACCATGCCAGCGATACCGTCGGCCTGCTGCCTTTGACGGTGGATGATGTCCGCACCACGCTGGATGAGATCTGTACCACGCTGGAGTCCATCATGGATCTGAAGCGCGACAGCAATGGTGCAGATTGCCTTTCCCTGAACGATAAACTCCGCTACATTCCGGCTAGATGATTGCAGTACAAAAAGCAGGCCTTTTTGATATGTACCCCTAATACTGGACACCCAGTATTGGGGGTATTTTTATGCGATACAGTTATGAGTACAAGAAGCTAAGTCTGTGCACCGAGGTGCTTGTCCCCGGTAAAGCTACCGGGAGCCAGGATCATATCACCAACGCGTACACCGTTCAGCCATGCAACATACAGACCTTTGGTGGTGATGTACAGCCGTGCGTTCCCCTTTGGCGCGGTAAAAAATTTTGCGCAGGTACGATGCGGGGGGGGGGCTTGTATGGTTCGGCGGTACCCTTGCCTGCGGCTTCTTTCTCGGCCTGCTTGCGCTCCCAGTTCGGGCGGACAAAAGCGTTGATGGCATCATCGCCGGGGATGTCGATCGCTTCGGTTTCAGGGTTCACCCATTGCGCCTGCCAATTGGCGATGGAGAGCCCTGTTTCAAACGCAGCTTTGCTCCATGCGCCGGGGGGATATCGTTTTCATCCCACAGGCGGATCTTCCATGCACCGCGCACGCGGGAATCGGCCACGGCGGGGGTATCGGCGTGCATGGCACTGCTTTGTACTTTGCCGCTCTGCCATACGGTTTTGTTGTTGGCGGTTACTTCAATTTCATATGCCGTCTGGCGCATGCCATCGGTGCATTGCCAGGATAAAAACATCGGCCCGGTACCCATGCCGATGGGGGCCGTAAGATGATTGGTTTGAAGTTTGGTTGCTTGCAGTGGTGCTCCTTTTCCGATAGTATCTTGTTTATGTTTATTATTATATCGGAAAGGACACAAAAGCGAGATGCAAAAAAACAAGAATCAAGGGCAAAAATTCGTGCAATATCTTGTAAAAGTGAATTGTGAAACAGATTTCCCGGTGATGCTATTTCTTGCGGTGGCGAATGGAAATGTGGTGCGTGCTGTTTTTTGTTTTAGACTGTTTGAAAGTGCTTTAACGCAGGTTTGCTTCAAGGCATATTTTGTGCAGCCAGCCCTCTCCCCTCCCCTGCTTTACGCGCGAGGATTCATCACTGTAATACATGCAGCGCAGCCATAGGATTGACTTTTGCAGGAAGATACTGTAGTATGATACTATCATGAGTAAGTGTACCTTCTTCTAAATATTCTAGCGGTTCTGTGATGTATGGTTTTATTACAGGCGGGCTATTAGTTCCTAAAGAAAGGCATGGACAAAACGGAGCACGGCATCCAATGTCCAATCATAGCGTATGAAAAATAAAGATGAAAAGAATACAATGACAGAATCACCGGATGTTATCATTGGTGAAGTTCTGCCGGATGAAAAGGCGGACGGCAAGAAAAAGCAGCTTGTGCCCAGGAAAAGTGACAATGTGGCGTTTGGCTCTTTCATCACGAAAAGCAACGATTTAATTCAAAGGACAAAGTATTCCCTGCCCCGCAACGAACAGAAAATCCTTTTTATGATGCTGTCCAAGATCGATCAGCGCCATGATATGGATGCATCGAAGTACTATACCATTTCGTTTGACGATTTTGCAAAGCTTACCGGGGTCAATGCGTTGGACAGCGGTTATGCAAATTATCTGCGCAAAACCATTGAAAACCTGGAAAACCGGATGTTCTGGGTTCCCCTTGGGAATGATCAGTACAAAACGATGTCGTGGGTGAACCGTGGTTCTATCGTCGATATGAAGAAAAAGACGATCAGCATGCGCTTTAACCCAGATATCTGGAAAGACATTGCACAGCTGACAAGCAATTATACATCCTATAGCATTGAATACCTGCTGATGATGCAGAGCACCTATTCTATGCGTGTGTACGAGATCATTTTGTCATATGACAACGGAAACAGAGATTATTCCTATAACAATGGGTTGATTTTTGAACCTGTAACAGAAGAAGTTCTGCAAAAGTTCCCCAATAAGCGGGAAGAACTGAAAGGGTTCAAATATAAGCGGTTTGATATGGAAGAATTCAAGGGTATGCTTTCCATGCCTACCCGTGATGAAATCAATAGAAGCAAGGGCAAAAGCAGAGACAGTTCCGCGCAAAAGTTCAGCCGCGATAAACCGCTGACGGAAAAATACAAAGTATTTTCCGACTTTGAAAAGAACGTTCTAGCAATGGTCAAAAGCGAGATCAATGAGATGACAGACCTGTGGTTTGACTATGAGCCGGTGCGCCGCCGCGGGGTTCGGAAATACGAGTTCCTTTATATCTTCATCAAGTACAAAAACCGGGAAGAAATGAAGAGCGTCAGAGCGTTCCATCAGGAGCATAAAGGCGCTGATACAGAAGTAAGCAGAAAACCAAGAAAGCGCCGCAGCTCGGTCAGCAAAGAAGCACTGGAACAGTACAATCAGCCGCTGAAGGAAGCCATTTTGACGACAACCTATCGCCTGGCACGCAATGAACTGGCGGTAAAGGCGCAATATCAGACCTATGAAAAAAAGCTGACACCGGAAGAGCGAAACATCTTTATCGATATTTTCACATATACGTCAAAAATATTGACCAACACAAAAAAGCGGGACCAGGCAGAGGAAACGCTGGAAGCGTTGAACCGGATTATCAAAGATAATAACGGGCTAAAAACTTGGGCATTGGGAATGAGCATTAAATATAAAGCGATGCTTGAACGCGCAAAGGAAAGGAAATCTGCGCAGTATTACCGCACGGTGGTTTATAATGACATTATAGAAAATTCTGCCGCGATCATCGCTGACGGCACAAAACGCGCAGCATTACTGGATGGTGACAGAACGGATCTTTTCAAGTTCGATTGGTCTCAGTTTGATGAGTAATAGAACGTAAGGAAGTATAAGAATGAAAAAGAGGTTTGCAAAAAGCAGACCTCTTTTTTGTTTCAGAAAAAGATCGAAAACAAACAAATTGAAATATTGACAACAGGTACTTGAGTCGTGACAGGTAAATCAAGAGGAAAAGAAGGCATTATCCCCAGGATTCGTGTTGACATGACGAGCGGGTATGCTATAATTAGCTTATTAAGATGAACACTTTACAGGAAAGAACAGAAGTAAAAGAAGAAAAGATTGCCAGCGATATCAAATAGCAACAGGTACGCAAGTCACCGCATAATAGTTACAACAAAAGAGAAAACTTTACTTTATGACAACATGTACCTAAGTCTTTCCACTTTATAATCAACCAACGAAATGAGGGAACGCCAATGGCAGCACAGATCATTACGATCGCCATCGAGAAAGGCGGAGCAGGAAAAACGGTCACTGCTTCTAACCTCGCCTATCTGATGGGTGATGAGGGTAAAAAAGTTCTTTGCATCGATACAGACCCGCAGGGAAACCTGACGAGCGCTTTGAGCGGCGGCAATGGAATTACCAGCGGCGTTTATAATGGAAGAGCTCTTTTTGATATGTTTGATGGCTTCCGTTATACCAAGACGAAGGACTATATCACCGAAACGGAATACGAAAATGTAGATATGATCCCCTGCAGCGCGCAGACGCCGCGCATCAACCAGCGTATTCCGGGAGTTTTTGAGGATGCACAAACCTACTTCAAGCCGGGCGACCCGAAGTGCCTGACGAATATGGGAGAATTCCTCTATTACTTTTTAAATCAGGTCCGGGAGGACTATGATTACATCATTATTGATACCCAGCCGACCCGTGATTCACTCTTGCTGACGAATGCAATCAATGCGGCGGATTATGTGCTGATTCCCTCTCTTTGTGAGGCAAATTCGCAGGAATCGGCGTTCCGTACTTATGCGCTCTGCAATGAGCTGCGGAATACCCCCGGCAGCCATCTGAAAGGCGTTGGCGTAATTCTTACGATGGTAGTGAAAAAGGCAGCTTCTACAAAAATTATCCGCGACCAGTGCAAACAGGTTTTAGGGGCTTCTCTTTATAAAACGGAGATTCCCAGCGGCCTTAGTGTGAATATGTCGGTTACGAAGCATCTTCCCGTATGCTATATGGCAAAAACACAGCCGGTTGCGGTGGCCTATGGCAAGGCTTACGAAGAACTAAAGGCTCAGCTTGCAAAGATGGGGGTGAACTGAAATGGCAATGAAAAAGAAGATGAAGGGGAACATAACGTCCCCTGCTCTCCCCGGCAAAAGCATTCTTGCAGAGGTAAATAACAACGAGGCGGGCAACGTCTATAATAGTTTGTTCGCTAAAAACAGAAGAGTTGAATACGATAATAAGGATATTGCGCTGGTTAATATCCGAACCAACCCGGATAACCAGATTTTCCGTGTAATGGATGACGATGAAGACATCCGCATTTTGGCGGAAGATATTAAGCGCAATGGGTTGATGCATAACCTTGTTGTATTCCCTGAACAGCGCGAAGAAGGAATGGTATATGTTTTGCTTTCCGGCGAACGGCGGTTTCGTGCGTTGAATTACCTGCAAGAAAAAGGCGATGCAACATGGAATATTGTGAATTGCAATGTTGTGATAACACCTTTGTCTAAAAATGAAAGAAAAGTGCTACTGTACAGCGCAAACCTGCAGGTCCGCGGCGGATTCAGTGATGAAGCAATTCGCCGCCAGGCGATTGCGGAATTTATCACCTGCCTGCAAAAAGAACCTTATAATATGAGCAGAGAAGAAGCCCTTGGCGCGACAAAAAGCGTCAGTACCGTAAATCCACGCACGATTGAGCGGGATGCGCGGATCGAAGAGAAGCTGGAGGGCAAACTAAAAGAACTTCTAAATGATAAATTTTTAACGAGAAGCGAATGTGAGACTTATCTGCGGTTTGAAGAGGACAAACAGGATGAAATCGCGGAGCGGTTTGCCAAATTGCAGGAAGTAGATTGCCATAGCAGCGATACAGAAGATGCGGGAAAGAACTATGTAGAGGTTCTTCGGGACAATCTGCATGACGCATTCAGAGAGCTGCTATACGATGCACAGCGGCAGGGAACGACCAAAGAATACGAAGCTGCTTATAAAAAGGCGATTCTTTATTTTGATGATGGTCTCGCTGAACTGAAAGGGAAAGCGGATGAATACGGCAAAGCTAAGGTAAGCAGCCAACCGAAAGAAATTTCCGCCATCGATTACGAGGGCAAAAAAGAAGCCGCCAGGGACCGTGCGCGAAAGGAACACGAGGTTACAGAAACCAAGAGCAGCATGATCCAGAAAAGTGTTCCCCAAATGGTTAAAAAATTGAATAAGGCATACAGCAGTAAGGCTTTTGCAAAAGCGCTGAAAGGTGTATCCAAAGAATCCCGTGATGCAGATGTTGCGGCGCTGAATGAAATCATCGAGATTTCTATGAAGCTTAAAAACATCATAGAATCGATCGATTGATGCCGGTGGACACAATGAAAAAAGAAAGAGTTCTGATTCGTTTCCGGCCGGAAATATATGAATGCTTTGAATTGGAAGCCGCTTATCAGGGGCTTCGCGTGGGAACGATTGCCAATCAATTATTGATCAGTGAGCTCAACAAAGCAGCAAGCGTGAAACCAGAACACTGCGTTGTATTTGGATCGGAAGACTACGCTGCGATTCCGGAGGGCAAGCGAAGCAGCTATTATGTGTTGCCAGAAAGCAAAGATATTATAGAATATCTGCCGGAGCAAACCGGAAAGCGGGGCGCAAAGCCGATCAATAAGCAGGTTACATTTTATCTGATGGAAGATCAGCTTGAAACGTTGAAAAAAATTGTCCGGATTCAGGATATTCGCAAATCAATGGACCACGGGCAAATTGTAACCTATCGCTTTGCCGTGTTGGGGCTGCTGCTGAACAATGAAGCGCTGGATAGAAAACCTCCGGTTATACATTAAGAGGTAGAAAGAAGCACGAAAGAAGCCGCAGGTATTGTGAAGTGACCCCCAAAAGTTAGACAATATTTTGAAGTAAAAATTGTTCAAGCAGCCGAAAGGGCTTGCTGTCTGTGAATTGCAGGCGGCAAGCCCTTTAGCTTTGCCTTGATCCTGCGGTTGT
>OIXL01000884.1_pt1 | contig 13027 bp, 8 predicted proteins | sample 1587761 | NCBI WGS metagenome assembly OIXL01 (sample SAMN03283246) | human gut metagenome | biome: human-associated habitat; material: feces | host: Homo sapiens | place: Peru | collected 2012 | reverse complement strand
CGCTCTCCTGAAGGACGGCTCTCTGTCCGCGGGACACGGGCGCGCGCTGGTTTCCGTTTCGCCGGAACGCCAGTCGAAGCTGGCAACATTGACCGTTCAGCAGGGCTGGTCGGTGCGCCAGCTGGAGCGCATCTGCGCGCAGCCGGAGAAAAAGCCCGTAGAAACGCCTGCGCCCGCGCGGCGGCCGGCGGAGCTTGGCCAGCTTGAGAAGATGGCGCGCGAGGTCTTCGGCACGGACTGCCGCATTACCGGATGCAGCCGCACCGACAGCGGCGTCCATGCAAACGACTTTGCCGCCACGCTGGAGCTGCCTTTTGCGGACTGCCCGATCCCGTGCGCACGGATCCCGGCGGCGTTTGCCATGCGGCTGCCCCCGGATGTATCCGTGACGGCGGCTTCGCCGGTCGCGGATGATTTCCACCCGCGCTATACCGTCCTCACCAAGGAATATGTCTATCAGATCCTTGTGTCGCCCGTACCAGACCCGTTTTTGTACGGCAGGGTATGGCACTACCCGAAGAAGTTGCTGCCCGACGCTGCGGCGCGCATGAATGCGGTCGCCGCGGAGCTGGTCGGCAGGCAGGACTTCGCCTCCTTCATGGCGGCGGGCTCCAAAATCACGGATACGGTGCGCACGGTCAGCTGCTACGCAGACATCATTGCCATGCGCCACCCGAAGGAGGGCGCGCCGCTTGTCGCTTCGATGCGCTCGGAGGTTCCGGTCATCAACGCAGGCGACGGCGGACACAACCATCCGACCCAGACACTCACAGACCTTCTGACAATCAACCGCGAAAAGGGCCGCTTCAACGATCTGACGGTCGGCTTCTGTGGAGACCTCAAGTTTGGACGCACGGTTCATTCGCTCATCAGCGCGCTCAGCCGCTACACCGGCATCAAGTTTGTGCTTGTCTCGCCGGAGGAGCTGAAGCTGCCGAGCTATGTGAAAAACGAGGTCATCAAGAAGAACAGCATTCCCTATGAGCAGACGACCGATCTGGAATCCGTGATGCCGGAGCTTGACATTCTCTACATGACCCGCGTGCAGCGCGAGCGCTTCTTCAACGAGGAAGACTATCTGCGTCTGAAAGACAGCTATATCCTGACGCCGGAAAAGCTCAAAAACGCGAAGCAGGATCTGTGCATCTTGCACCCGCTGCCCCGTGTCAATGAGATTTCCGTCGCGGTCGACGACGACCCGAGAGCCTGCTATTTCAAGCAGGTTCGCAACGGCCGGTATATCCGCATGGCTCTGATTATGAAGATGCTTGGTATCGAATAAGGGAGGTTCTGAAAGATGATTATTGATGCAATTTCCAATGGCATTGTCATTGACCACATTACTGCCGGTAAGGCCATGTATTTATATAAGGTACTGGAGCTCGACAAGCTCGATTGCTCGGTGGCGCTGCTCAAAAATGTTGTCAGCAATAAGCTTGGCCGCAAGGACATCATCAAAATTGACCGCATTCTGGATCTGGACTGGGACGTGATCGGCTATGTTGACCCGGGCATTACGGTGAACTTCATCAAGGACGGCAAGCAGGTGGAAAAGCGCCAGCTCAAGCTCCCGACGCGGATCAAAAATGTCATCCACTGCAAAAACCCGCGCTGCATAACCTCCGTGGAACAGGAGCTTCCGCAGGTATTCACGCTGACCGACCCGGCGACACGCACATACCGCTGCCTGTACTGCGAGGCAAAGGCAGAAAACGCCTGATTGAAAGAATAGTAAAAACACAACAGCCACCGGCTTCGCCGGTGGTTGTTCTTATGCGGGCATATTTCCACAGGTTCTTGCGATAGTTCAGGTCGCAGGAAACGGTAATGCCGCGCTTTTTGGCTTCCTGTACAGACTCCAGCGACAACGCCATCGCGGATTCGGAGATTGCAGGCGTAATACCCGTGATGTGAAACCACTCCACGCCCTCGAAGGCTTTATCCCAGTCGATATCGCCGGGCTTCGCCATGGCGATGGCCGACCATGCGCGGTCATAGATCACGCGGCTGGGAAGCTGGTTTGCGCCGCCTTCGACATAGTAGACGCCAAAGCGGCCGTCTCCGGTGACGATGCGGGAGGTGTCAACACCGAAGCCGCGCAGCTCCCGAACGCAGGCATCCGTGATATCGCCGCTTCGTCGATGCAAGCTCCATATCCCTCGCCCCGCCGCAAGCGGCAGATCTCGTCCAGTCCGCTGCATCCCCTCTTTCGACCGAACCCGCTACGCTGGGCTTCGGTCGAATTTTGTGCCGCACGTCGGCGCAACGTCCGGTTTTCTGGTGCTTAGCGGGTACGCGCTCGACTGTACCTCAAAAGCCGCACAAGCCGCCGACACGGGTTCGACGGCGTGGTAATCTTTGCTTACAGCGGCGCAGATTCTGCGCTTTTCCGGCCTATGCAAAAAACAGAATATTCATATTGCCGCCTATCGGAAGTGTTCCGATAGGCGGCGAAGTGTTTATATCAAGGAATGTTTTCCGTATGCGTTTTTTATCCTTTGACGGAGCCGGCGGTGACGCCTTTGACGATATAGCGCGAGAGGAAGATGTACACGAGCAGCACCGGCAGGATGGCAAGGAGGATGAACATATACACCTTGCCGAGGTCAAACTTCGAGTAGTCCGCCGCGCGCAGCTGCGCGATCATGATGGGGACGGTCTTCATTTCCGCTTTATCGAGCAGCAGAGCGGGCAGGAAGTAGTTGTTCCAGGACTCGACGAACGTGAAGATCAGCTGCACGGAGATGGCAGGCTTCAGCATGGGCAGCACGATTCGGTTGAAGGTGAAGAACTCGCCCGAACCGTCGACACGCGCAGCCTCCACGATCTCCATGGGCAGGACGCTCTTCATGTACTGGATCATGTAGAAGAACACGACCGGCGCCGCGATGCTGGGGAGGATCAGCGGCAGATAGCTGTTCGTCAGCTTCAGCTTGTAGCACAGCTGGACAAAGCCCGCGGCGGAGACCTGCTTGGGAATGACCATGACGGCCATGATGAACAGGAATGCGAGGCGCTTGAGCTTAAAATTGTAGGCGTGCAGGCCGTAGGCGGTCAGCGCGGAAAAATAGGTGGACAGGATGGCCGTCGCGGCTGCGATGATAAAGCTGTTGAGCATTCCGCGTGGGATGTTGATCGAGCTGTCGTTCCACGCGTTTTTGAGATTCTCCAGGAAATGCCCCTGTGGCAGTGCCTTGAAGCCGCCCTGAAGGTCTGCGTTGGTACGCGAGGCGTTGACGATCAGCATATAAAATGAGAACAGGCACAAAATCGAAAGAAAGATCAGCAGCGCATAGACCAGCACGCGGCTGACGGTCAGCATGGCGTGGGCTTTGCGGCTGTCCGTGGAATTCTTCTTCATTGCGAGCGCCTCCTTAGTTTTCTTCCTGCTTCGTCAGCGACTTGAACACCACAAGGCTCAGAAGGCCCGTGATGATAAAGATCACGACGGAAATCGCGCCAGACATGCCGTAGTTCTTGCTTGTCTTGAGGTAATTGTTGAGGTACATGACGAGCGTTGTCGAGGTGCGGTTCGGTGTGCCAAGCCCATTGGTCAGCACCTGCGGCACATCGAACATCTGAAGACCGCCAATGAGCGCGGTGATGACCGTGTAGACTAAAATCGGCATCAGGAGCGGCAGCGTCACCTTGAAAAAGACCTGCAAAGAGCTCGCGCCGTCAATATTCGCCGCCTCAAACAGGCTCTGGTCGATGCCCATGATGCCGGCCATGAGCAAAATTGTCGTGTTACCGAACCACATGAGGAAGTTCATCAGGCAGATGAGCCCGCGCACGGTGAAGCGGATGTTGAAGAAGTCGATCGGCATGTCGATCCAGCCGAGCTGCGTCAGGATCTGGTTGATCGGACCGACGTTGGAGAACAGCATATAAAACAGCATCGCAAACGCCGATGCCATGATGAGGTTCGGCATGTAAATGACGGTCTTAAAGAACTGCTGGCCCTTGATCTTCAGGCGGTAGCTCGTAAAGAAGCACGCGAGCATCAGCGAGATCACGACCTGCGGGATCGCGCCGCAGACCCAGAGCACGATCGTATTTCCGGCATATTTCAGGATATCGATCGTGCCGTTTTTATCGGGCGTAAAGAGCGTGATGTAGTTTTTCAAGCCGACGAAATTCGGCCCGACCTGCGTCAGACCCTCCCGGTAGTTTTCAAAAAAGCTGTTGTAGATCGTCAGCAGCTGCGGCGCAAAGTGAAACAGCGCATAGGCCAGAAAGAACGGCGCGATAAAAATATAGCCCCACTTTGCATAGCTGATTTTGGATCGTTTGGTTTTCAATTTGGGTGCTTTTGTCGTCTGCATCAGATCTCCTCCTCTTATTCTCAGACGTAGTTCCCAGCGGGGCGAATCGACTGGATCGAAACGACCGGTTCGGAAACGCGCCTGAAATCGGTGCCGGGGCAGGGCGTTCGCCCTGCCCCGGGAAGCCGTAGGATTTACGGAGTGACGATGGTCGGATACTTTTCGTTGATGTACTTATAGAAGTTGCTCATGGCCTCGTCCTCGGTGACGGTGCCCTTGCAGTACTCTCTCCAGTTGGCCTGCAGGCCCTCGTTGAGCAGCTGGTCATAGATGGTGTGGTTTTCGAACTTGATGTTCTTGGCAAGGTCACAGAACAGCGCGATGTCGTTCTGGCCGCCGAGGAACTCGCTGCCGTAGGCCGGGTCCTGCGCAACGGTCTCGTTGACCTTCTGGTTGTTGGAGAACTGCGCCTCGTTCTTGACCAGATTCGTGCAGACCTCTTCATTGTTGATGAAGGTGTTCATGATATCGGCAACCATGGTGGGGTTATCCGTACCGGCAGGAGCCAGCAGCCACGTGCCGCCCCAGAAGTGTGCCTGCGGGCCTTCGCAGATCGCCCAGTCGCCGAAGCAGCCCTTGTCTGCGTCCTGTGCGTTGCCCATGGAGAAGTTGAAGTACCAGGCCGGCCCGAAGTAGCACATGGCCTTGCCCTCGCCGAACATCTGCGCGGTGCACTCATCGGACCAGATATCGCAGTCCTGCGTGTAGCCGTTGTCGGAGAAGTCCTTGGCCTGCTGCATCCAGGTCTGGATGGCCGGGTCGATCTGGAGGTTGTTGTTTGCGTCGACCCACGGTTCGGAAACGTTGTTGGAGAAGACACGGTAGGTAGCAGCCTCGGAAGCGGTCATCAGATAGCCCTTGGCCTTGGCATCAGCCGCGACAGCATTGAACTTGTCCCAGCTGTTCAGCAGCTCCTGGACCTCGGCGGGATCGTCGGTGCCCAGAACGTCCTTGGCGATGGAGCGGCGGTAAATGAGAGCTGCCGGGCAGCACTGGAAGGAGACGCCCTTGACCACGCCGGAAGCATCAGACGCAGCCTGCACGGTATATGCATAGGTGCTGGAGAAATCGGTCACGCCGAGGGCGGTGACGTCCTGCGTGACGGGAGACTCGGTATACTTCTGGATGTAGTCGGCCTCAGCGAGGAACAGGTCGACCTTGTCGTCTGCAGAAGCGTTCTCCTGATTGAGAAGAGCCTCGTCGAGCTTGTCCTGATAGGCGCCATCGGCGCTCGGGGTGATGATCCAGTTGACGGTCACGCCTTCGGGAACGGTGTAGTACTTCTCAAAGAAGCCCTTGAACTCTTCGTTCCAGGCGTAGATGTTGAAGACCTTGCCTTCCTCGGAAGCGGGTTCCGCGGCGGGTGTCTCTTCGGCGGCGGTGTTTTCGTCGGTCTTGGCAGGCTCAGCCGTATCCGTGGAAGCGGCGGGCGTGTCGGTCGTCGTTTCCTTGCTGGCGCAGCCTGTAAACACAGCTGCGAGCATCAGAACTGCAAGAAGCAGCGCAAGATACTTTTTCATTTGAATTCCTCCTGTAAAAAATAATAGTTGACAGTTTGATCTATGTGCACTGCCTCACGGCAGAAAGCACCATACTTAAATCGCACGGACAGAGCCTCCCTCTACCAGCTTGCCCGGAATGAGGATCCGATCGACCAGCGCGGTACGCGGCTTTTCGATGAGTTCGATGAGCTTCGCGGCAGCGGTCTTGCCAAGCGCGGCCGTATCCTGACGATAGGTGGTCATCGCCGGGTTTGTAACGCTTGCAAGCTGGATGCCGTCATAGCCCGCCGCGCTGACGTCTTCGGGAAAACGAAGGCCCATGCGGCGGATGGCGTTGCCGCCGCCGATGCTGGAAAAGTCGTCCGGCATCAGGATGCAGGTCGGCGGCTCCGGCAGCTGAAGCAGCTCACGCGTCAGCTCCGCGCAGCGGTCGGGGTCATGGTACACGCCCTCGCGGACGTACTCCTCCGGGATCTCCAGTCCCAGCGCGTCGCAGGCGCGATAGAATCCCGTCAGGCGGTTTTCCGTGACGGTAGTGCGTTCACCGTGGATAAACGCGATGCGGCGGTGGCCCTTCGCATAGACATAGCGGACCAGCTCCTCCATGCCGCGCACATTGTCGGAAACGACGGCGGCGCGGTTATTGAAGACGTGATCGATGGTCACGACCGGAAGGCGGGAATTGACCAGCTCCAGCACCTGCGGATCGTTGAAATCGACGCAGGCGATCACCACGCCGTCGACGCCTCGGTACTGGCAGTGCTGCAGGTAGGTCGTCGCCTTTTTGCCGACGTTGCGGTTGATGAAGGTAATGTCATAGCCGTTGGCCTCGGCCTCGACCTTGAGACTTTCGAGCACGGCGGAGAAATATTCATGCGCAAGGCCGCTTCTGCGCTCATCAACGAACAGAACGCCGATATTATAGGTGCGGTTCGTTTTGAGTGCACGGGCGGCGGAGTTTGTCATGTAGCCGAGGGAGTCGGCAGTCCTGCAGATCAGCTCGCGCGTCTGTTCTCCGATATCCGGCTGTCCGGAGAGGGCTTTGCTGACGGTCGCGACCGAAACGCCGCAGGCCTTTGCAATATCCTTCATAGAAACCATGCCGGTCTGCCTCCATTCTGTCCGCGAGTTTCTTAATCGTTTTCGTAGCTTCAAAATAGCTGATTCTGCACAAAATTGCAAGGGTAATTTTTGATTTTTTAGTGTTTAAAACAAAGTTTGGCTGTTCTGCTCAATTTGTTCACGTAAATTTAGCAAATTTGACAGCTTAACTTCTCCGAAACTTGCTCTGTACCTCTCTTCCCTTCCTGAAAATCATGTTTTTCAGAAAGAATTGCAAAATATGTCTTGCATTTTGCGCAAAAAGCCGCTATTGTAATGGTGCATATCCGTTATATTGACAACTCAAACGATTTCGAATTCTGTCGGTACGCATCAGCCTGCCGGCATAGGAAGGAGTTCCAGATGCAATTCGGCCATTTTGACGATCAGCAGCGGGAATATGTGATCACCGACCCGCGCACACCGCTTCCGTGGATCAACTATCTCGGCAGCGAGGATTTTTTCACGCTCCTGTCCAACACGGCAGGCGGCTACTGCTTCTATCGCGACGCGCGGCTGCGCCGTCTGACCCGCTACCGCTATAATAACTGCCCGGTCGACCAGGAGGGGTTTCATATTTATATCAAAGACGGCAAGACTGTCTGGAATCCCGGCTGGCAGCCCACGAAAACGGAGTTGGACCGCTATACCTGCCGCCACGGTCTCGGCTACAGCGTGATCGAGGGGCAGAAGAACGGCGTTTCGGCCGCGCAGACGCTGCTGGTTCCGCAGGGTGAAAACTGCCTGCTGATCCGGCTGTGCCTGAAAAATGAGACAGACATAAAAAAAACGCTCGATGTGTTCCCGTATGTGGAATTCTGCCTCTGGGACGCGATGGACGACAGCTCCAACTTCCAGCGGAACTTCTCGATCGGCGAGGTTGAGCTGGAACCGGAGGCCATTTATCACAAATCCGAATACCGCGAGCGGCGGAACCACTATGCCGTGCTCTGGGCAAACCGTCCGTATGACGGCTTTGACACCGCACGGGACGCCTTCATTGGCCCCTACGGCTCCCCCGCCCTGCCGGAGGCTGTCGCCGCCGGGTGCTGCACCGGTTCCATCGCGCACGGCTGGGCGCCGGTCGGCGCAATGCAGTTCCATCTGGAGCTGTGCCCCGGCGAGTCGCAGGAGCTTTTCTTTGGTCTTGGCTACGTAGAAAACCCGGAGGGCGAAAAATTCTCCGCACCCGGCGTGATCAACAAGACGCGCTCACATACCATGATCGAAACGTACCGCACAGCGGCACAGTTTGACGCTGCAGCGGATGCGCTGCGCGGATACTGGGACACGCTGCTCTCCAACTACCACGCCGAGACCGGCGACGAGAAGGTCGACCGGATGGTCAACATCTGGAACCAGTATCAGTGCATGGTCACGTTCAACATGAGCCGCTCGGCCAGCTACTTTGAAAGCGGCATGGGGCGCGGCATGGGCTTCCGCGATTCGTGTCAGGACCTGCTCGGATTTGTACACATCATTCCGGAACGGGCGCGGGAGCGTATTCTGGACATCGCCGCCACGCAGTTTGCGGACGGCAGCGCCTATCATCAGTATCAACCGCTCACGAAGAAGGGAAATCTTGCAGTCGGCAGCGGGTTCAACGACGACCCGCTGTGGCTGATCGCAGGCGTGGACGCTTACTTGCGCGAAACAGGCGACTGGTCGATCTTAGAGGAAAGCGTCACGTTTGACTGTGACCCGGACAACGCCGCGCCGCTCATGGAGCATCTGCGCCGCAGCTTCCGGTTCACCTGCACGCATCTCGGGCCGCACAAGCTGCCCCTTATCGGCCGCGCCGACTGGAACGACTGCCTGAATCTCAACTGCTTCTCTGCCCACCCCGGCGAAAGCTTCCAGATCACCGGCCCCAGCGAAGGCCCGGTCGCGGAGTCTGTGTTCATCGCCGGGATGTTCGTCAAATACGGCAGGGCCTACGCCGATATTCTTCGCCATCTGGCGCTGAACGCAGAAGCTGCGGCGGCTGAGACCGCAGTTGCAGAGATGGAAATGGCCGTGCTGGAAGCGGGCTGGGACGGCGCATGGTTCCGCAGGGCCTACGACGCGTTCGGCGCGCCCGTCGGCAGCAAGGACTGCGCCGAAGGGCAGATCTTCATTGAGCCGCAGGGCATGTGCGTCATGGCCGGCATCGGCAAGGAAACCGGCGAGGCTGCACAGGCGCTGAAAAGCGTGGAAGATCGGCTCGACAGCAAGTTCGGCATCGTCCTTCTGCAGCCGGCCTACACAAAATATTATCTGAATCTCGGCGAGATCAGCTCGTATCCGCCCGGATATAAGGAAAACGCGGGGATTTTCTGTCACAACAATCCCTGGATCACCTGCGCGGAGGCCGTCCTGGGGCGCGGCGCACGCGCGTTTGAGACCTATCGGAAGATCTGCCCGGCCTATCTGGAAGCCGTCAGTGAGGTCCACCGCACGGAGCCGTATGTCTACAGCCAGATGGTCGCGGGCAAGGACGCGCCGACGTTCGGCGAAGCCAAAAACAGCTGGCTGACCGGCACAGCCGCATGGACATTCGTGTCGATCTCGCAGGCCATTCTCGGTGTGCAGCCGGAGCTGGACGGGCTGCGGATCGACCCGTGCATCCCGCCAGAATGGACGCTTCTGACACTGACGCGGCGCTTCCGCGGCGCGCAGTACCGCATCACGGTCGAAAATCCGGACGGCGCGGAGCACGGCGTGCGGGAGCTGTATGTGGACGGCGTACAGCAGACCGGAAACCTGATCGCGCCCGCCGCGCCGGGCAGCGTTGTTTCGGTACGCGTGGTTCTGGGAGGCTGAGATGGCGTTTCGAGAGGATTTCGTCTGGGGCGCGGCGTCAAGCGCCTATCAGACCGAGGGCTTCCCGCGAGCGGACGGCAGCGGGGATAGCATCTGGGACGCATTCTGCCGCCAGCCCGGCGCAATTGCCAACGGTGAGGACGGTTCGGTTGCCTGCGACGGCTACCACCGCTTTGCAGAGGACATCGGGCTTTTAGCCTCGCTCGGCTTATCCGCTTACCGGTTTTCGACAAGCTGGGCGCGTATTGACCCGAACGGCGACGGCCGGTGGAACGAGGCTGGACTCCAATACTACGACCGCGTGGTGGACTGCTGCCTTGCAAACGGCGTTACGCCATGGATGACGCTCTATCACTGGGAGCTGCCGCAGGCGCTGGAGGAAAAGGACGGCTGGCAGAATTCTGAGACAGCGGCGGCCTTTTCCCGCTTTGCAGGCATGATGGCAGCGCATTTCGAGGGCCGCGTTTCCCACTTTATCACGCTCAACGAGCCGCAGATCGTGCTCAAGCTTGGATACGCGGACGGTATTCACGCACCGGGGAAGCGGCTTTCGCTTCCGGAACTCGTTTCGTGCTGGAAAAACCTCATGCTGGCGCACGGACTTTCCTTCCGGGCCATCCGGAAAGCCGCACCGGAAGCTTTGATTGGCATTGCCTCCACCGGCAAGCTCTGCTATCCGCACAGCCCCGCCGACGAGGACGCCGCGCGGCAGGAAACCTTTCGCCTGACAGATGCCGACTGGATGTTCACGCACCCGATCGTTTTAGACGCCGTATGCCTTGGCCGTGTCGAGCCAGAACCGGGAGCGCTTCGCGGCCTTTTAAGCGCCGTCACGCCCGCAGAATGGGACACGATGCACGCTGTTCCAGACTTTATCGGCGTCAATTCGTACAACGGCAGCGAGATCGCCGCCGGGCCGGATGGCGCGCCGGTTTATCTGCCGCGGCCGCAGGGCTTTGCCTGCACGGCGCTCAAGTGGCCCATCACGCCGGAAATTATGGAGTACGGCTATGCGTTCCTCTATGAACGCTACCGGCTGCCGCTCTATGTGACGGAGTGCGGACTGAGCTGCAACGACCACATATTCCTGGACGGGCAGGTCCACGACGCGGATCGGATCGATTTTCTGCACCGCTATTTACTTGCTCTTTACAGAGGATGTGAACGGGCAGACATCCGCGGCTTTTTCCACTGGTCGCTGACCGACAATTTTGAGTGGCACAGCGGCTATGCCGAGCGCTTTGGCCTGATCTATGTCGACTATCCGACGCAAAAACGGATTTTGAAGGACAGCGCGCGCTGGTATGCGCAGACCGTCCGGGAAAACGGTAAAAATCTGCAGCGTCTGATTTCAGCAGCGCAAACGCACTGAAACGTACCAATGCCCCGCGATCCGGATGGAACGCGGGGCATTGGTTTTGGTTTCTTACATTCTTTCCGGTGCGGAGAAGCCGAGCAGGTCGATGCACGTCTCCAGAACGCCACGGGTCAGGTCGATAAGCGCGACGTAGCTGGCCTGCCTGCGCTCGTCCGGCTCCGTGAGGATCTTGACATCGTGATAGAACTTGTTCGCGGCTGTCGCAAGCTCGTAGATATACGCGCAGACGGCGTTCGGCGCGGAATCGCGGTAGGCCGTCCAGAGCGCGTCCGACATACGGCTGAGCACGAGCATGAGCTGCTTCTGCTCCGCACTCTCAGGCGGCAGGAGCTGTGCGCCCGAAACAGGCTTTCCGTATTTCGCCAGAATGGACTTGATACGCACGATGGTATACAGAATATACGGGCCGGTGTTGCCCTCGAACGACGAGAAGCGGTCGAGGTCGAACACATAATCCTTCGTCGGCAGATTGCTGAGGTCGCCGTATTTGAGCGCCGCCATGGCGATGCATTTTGCCGTCTGCGGAAGCTCCTCGTCGGATACGGTCTGGTTCTCTTTGATCTTGCTGGTCACGTAATCCGTCACGTCCGCAATGAGCGTTTCCAGACGCATGACGCCGCCCGCACGGGTCTTGAAGGGTTTGCCGTCCTTGCCGTTCATCGTGCCGAAGCCGATGTGGCCGAGCTGCGTGTCCGCGCTGACAAGCCCGGCCTTCTTCGCCACGCGGAAGACCTGCTCAAAGTGCAGGTTCTGCCGCTTGTCGGTGACGTAGAGCACCTTATCCGGGTGCCAGTCCTGCATCCGCTGAACCAGGGTGGCAAGATCGGTGGTAGCGTAAATGGAGGAGCCGTCGGACTTGACCAGAATGCAGGGAGGCATTTCCTTCTTGTCGCCCTCCTGCGCCACGGGAATGACCCAGGCTCCCTCGGAGGGAACGGCAATGCCCCGTCTTTTCATGTCCTCCACCATGGGGGGGATATAGGGGTCGGCATCACTTTCGCCCAGCCACTTTTCAAAGTGAACGTCCAGGTTGTCATAATTCTTTTTCAGGTCGGCAACGGACACATTCATAATGTGCCGCCACAGAGCCCGATAGCCCCGGCGGCCCTGCTGGAGTTCCAGGGTGGCCTGGTGCGCCTTGTGGGAGAATTCCGGGTCGGCCTTTTTGGCCGAAGCCGTGGGATAAATCTCTTCCAGATCAGTGACCGTGAAGGGAGCTTCCTTGGGATACTCGCCGGTAAAGTCGGGGTCAAAATAGGGAAGCTCCGGCTGGCGCTCACGCAGGCCCTCGATGACAAGGCCCATCTGAAGGCCCCAGTCGCCGAGATGTACGTCGCCGATGACGGTATCGCCGAAGAAACGGTAAATGCGTTTGATGGACTCGCCGATGATGGCGCTGCGGAGATGACCGACATGAAGCGGCTTTGCGACGTTGGCTCCGCCATAGTCGAGCACAACGGTGCGCGGCGCACCCTCGGCGGTCACGCCGAAATGCGCGTCCTGCGTCATCTGTGCAAGATAGCCGGTCAGATATTCCTCCGAAACGCGCAGATTCAGAAAGCCGGGCTTTACGGCCTCCGCCTGAGAAAACAGCGCGTTGCCGTTCAGCTTCGCGGCGACCTCCTCCGCGATCTGGATGGGGGCCTTGTGATAGGCCTTTGCTGCGGGCATGGCGCCGTTGCACTGATATTCGCACAGGTCAGGGCGATTGGAGAGCGTGACCTTTCCATAGGAGGCGTCGTAGCCAGCCTCGGCAAAGGCATCGGAGACCTGACGGGAGATCAGGTCGAGCAGTAATTCCATGTGGGATTCCTCGCATTCGTTCGATATTTTGGATATATTATAGCAATTGTTTCCCGAAAAGTATAGTCTCCACACAGAATTCTTCGCGCTTCCTCTGCGGCTCAGAAAAAGAGCCG
>OIXL01000881.1_pt1 | contig 13042 bp, 16 predicted proteins | sample 1587761 | NCBI WGS metagenome assembly OIXL01 (sample SAMN03283246) | human gut metagenome | biome: human-associated habitat; material: feces | host: Homo sapiens | place: Peru | collected 2012 | reverse complement strand
AAAATGACCGCTTAGACATATTTGGAAAAGTTCTTGGAAAATCTGATGCTTCTGCTATTACAGGACATTGCCGATAAGGTGTCGCCTCTTTATAGCCTGTCCTGTTTTTTGTACATCTTATCATTCATAATCCATACTAAAGGATTTCCTACGACCTTATTAACTATTAGAAAGAAGGGATTTTATGGCAGTTGTCAACAATATCAAAGAAATCCGGGAACAACGAGGCATTTACCAGAATGAGCTTGCCGCTGCTATCGGATACAGCACCAAAACTGTCGGCAGGATAGAGCGTGGGGACAGCACCCCATCTGCCGAATTTATGCTGCGGATATCAAAGTACTTTAATATGCTGGTGGAAGATGTATTCCATGTGGAAGATGGGACCCACCATTACCCCTGAAGAGCCTTATTTTGTACTATTTATATTTTAACACCACAGGTGGCTCATTGAGGCACAGATTATTCAACATGTTTTAACCAAAAATAAAATATCACCATACTGATATTCCGTTTTCAAGGGACAGTTGTCCAATAAGTTTGAACCGTCTTCATTATAAACAAGGATGTTTGTGTGCAGAATGCTTATGTATGTTTTCATTCCTACCCTGCGTAAACCGGCTTCCACTTTACTGATATGTGAAACAGATAATCCGGTAATTTCAGCCAACTGCTCTTGTGTATATCCACTTTTTTCTCTCAAATACTTTAGATTTGCAGATATAATTTGAAAATCGTCGTACATTTTATCACTCCCAAGCTAATGTACCTTGAGTATAGATTTGTTTTCGTATTATTAGAATGGACTGTTTTGGAAAAAATTATTTCTCACTTTCCTATTCAGAATTTTCGACATTCTATATCTTGTTCTTCCCTATGCTTCTCTAACTAATAGTGTTCTCATACATATTTTTTTCCCAATCATAATACCATTTCCACTGATATAATTGTTCCAATTTACCTGAATACACTTCGTCTGTTACAGGACGTTCAAGAAAGTCTAATGCTCCAATGGACAGCACTTCAAATTGATCTGAAATACTACTTTTTTCCAAAAGTGCCAGAATATGAATATTACTTCTACATCTGATATCCAAAATTATCTTAAAATCTTTTTTACATACTCGCAACTGATCAAAATCTATAATTATAATATCATATTGCAGGTTATCTGTTTCTTCAATATCTTCAAATGAAAATAAAGATAATTTTTTTTGCTCTTCCAAAATTCTTTGTGTCTGCTGAAAAATAATATCACTTTCACTAATTAATAATATCTCCACCTTTCGATGCCAAACTGCAGTTGTTACTGGAGCAGGTCGCTGTACTAAACAACAATCGTTATGGACGGTCTTCCGAAAAGCTGGATACCGAAAACCAGATCTGTTTCATGGAAGTTGATGGCAACATCGTGTACTTTAACGAAGCGGAAGCGTTTACTCCTCTTTCTTCATAACAGCCGCTTTTCCTTACATATAGAATTATAAATAATACTTTATTTCAATAATTCATCATAGATTTCTTTCTTATACAAAACACTATTCTCTTTTGAAAAACTATACAAATTAGCATCAAATGTTAATGAAAAGGTATTATTCAAATCAACCGAACTATCTGTTTCATTAACAACGTTTTCTTTTGCCAGACATGTCATAATAGAATAATCCAATCCATCGTTTTTTCTAATTTTTGCACCACTATAAATTGACCGTTTACAAAGTCGTTTCAAATACAAAACACTTTCTGTTGGGTCTCCATTTTTCTTAAGATTTTCCACCATTTCATCTAGAAAATCATCGAATCTTTTAAAAATTTTATTATCAACTCTTTTTATTTTACAAAATAGTCGATGCATATAATCAGACCCACTATCATTATAAGTATTATCAGGAATTACTATTCCTTGTTCCTTACCGGCATCCCTTAACATATCCACAGTTGCTTTCCATACAATGCCTAAAACAGCTTCAATTGATTTATCATATAATTCATTCTTAGTACTTGGTGATACATAATACGCATTAGATATTCTTTCCAATTCTACATGTATAACATCTCTAACTCCATAATAATATTCTTTTGGAATATCTACTCCATAACAATCAAGTATCGCCCCCATCGCTGATACATATATGGTAAACAAAAGTCTTTCTAATTTAGCGCATTCGTACTTTCTCTTTTCCTCAACAAAATACTTAATATCAACAGCGTTTTTTTGAAATTGTTCCTGAAATAGCTTTAAATCAAAAATCCCATCTGCATCGTTTAATACCGAGAATTTAATCCCATATATTCGTCGATATTTAGCAATAGCATCATATAAAATTGCAAACTCAAATATATCTCCCGTATTTTCAATACTCTGCCAAAATAGCTCATATAGAGTTTGTCCTGTTACAAAAAGATGATTTGCATCTCTACAAAGATTATAAAACACTTGATCATCAACAAGCCTTTTTTCAATACATATTGTATTCTTTTTACCTTTTTCAATATTCATTAAATAAATAAAAGCATTTGTATCCAAAATAATATTATTCATTTTTCTTCTCCTATTTAATCTTATCTGTGTAGATAACCACCAACTTGTGTGATTATCTACACAACAGTAATATTTTAGCTCAGTTAGGATAAATTCGATAAAAATACTATTATAGTATGAAAGAAGTAAAACAAATGTAGTACCGATACAGGCTACTCCACCACCAGCCATAAGCTGTTTTATCCCTAATTAAGAGTAAAACCTTGCTCGATGGCGGGCGGCGGCGTGTCAAAAAATATATGGAATTGTTTTAGAACTGCCCCGGCGTGGACAGGTCAGCCCTTGACCTGTTCCACCACCGGGATGGGTTTGAGATTGAAGTGAATTTCGATAGAAATGTGTCGTGTCTTATCGCTGTCGATGTGTTCATGGACAACGATTTCTTTAATCAGGCGGTTTAAGGTGGCTGCGTCCAGCTCCGTGATGTCGGCATATTCCTGAATGGCGTCCACCCATTGTTTGGCGTCCATCGCCAGCCGCATTTCATCGGCCAGCTTCTTGCGCCCCTGTGCAACCCGTTCTTTCAACTCGGCCTGTTCTTTCTGCGTCTTGTCCAGCATGAGATTGAAGTTGGCTTCGCTGATCCGCCCGGCAACCATGTCCTCGTAGAGCCGCAGCACCATCTTTTCCAGGACCTCAATCCGTTCCTCGTCTTTTGTCAGGGAACGCTCCAACGCTTCCCGCTGGCCTTTCTGTTCGGCTTCGCAGGTGTTGGTCAGCTTCCCGGCAATGGCTTCCCCATCGGTCAGGGCAGCCTTGGCGCACTCCCGGATTTTGTTCAGGACAAGGTGGTAAAGGGTATTGTATTCCACCCGGTGCTGGGAACAGTGGTTCTTGCCGAACGCACCATAGGTCTTACAGGCGTAAATCTGCTGCGGGTGCTTGGCGTGGGTGGTGCGGATGGTCAGCGACTTACCGCACTCGCCACACTTGATAATTCCGGCAAACAGGCTGGTTTCCCCATTCTGCCGGGGGCGCTGGCGGGATTTCAGCTTGTCCTGCACAATGGCAAAACTTTTGCTGTCAATCAACGGTTCGTGCCGTTCCTCCACCACAATCCAGTCCTGCGGCTTCTTCTCGCCAATGGTGCCGATTTTGAAGCGGTAGTCCTTCTTCTGGGAAGCGATTGCCCCGGTATAAACGGGATTCATCAGGATGTCCTTTATCACGGAGAAATCCCACATATACCTCCCGTTTTCCGGGTCTTTCTTTTCCCATTTGGTGCGGACATTGCGGAAGCCCCGTTCCCGGTTCCACCATGTAGGGCAAGGCACCTTTTGTTCTTCCAGCCTGCGCCGGATGAAGTTGGGGCCATGTCCTTCCAGCGCCCAAAGGAAGATTTGCCGGACAATAGGGGCGGTTTCCTCGTCCACCAGCAGGTGGTTTTTGTCCTCCGGGTCTTTCCGATACCCAAAGGGAGCCACACAGCCGGTAAACTGGCCTTGCTGGGCTTTCAGCAGATACGAGGAATGTACCTTCTTGGAAATGTCCTTGCTGTACATCTCGTTCAGGATGTTCTTGAACGGCGCAATGTCGTTGTTGTCCCGCATGGTGTCGATACCGTCATTCATGGCGATATAGCGGACGCCGTGACGGGGGAAGAAGTCCTCGATCAGTGTACCGGTCTGCAAGTAATTTCGACCCAACCTCGATAAATCTTTCGTTATCACAAGATTTATCTGCCTGCGCTCGATGGCTTTTAACATCCGTTTCAGGTCGGGGCGCTCCATGTTCAGCCCCGTGTAGCCATCGTCCTGATAGACTGCCACAACCTCCCATCCCTGCTTTTCGCAGTAGCTTTCCAGCATATCCCGCTGGTTGGCAATACTGGCGCTCTCCCCGTCAAGGTCATCGTCTTTGGAAAGCCTGCAATAGATGGCCACCCGGAAGCTGCCCACCAGAATTGCGTCCATGCCTGTGTATTCATATCCGTTCATCATAACCGTTTACCCGCACAATCCAGACGGAACACGGTTCTTCTGAACCTCGTCTTTATTATATCCTAAATCTTGTGTTTTCGCAAGATTTTCCTTCCCGGTATTCTGCCCATATTTTTGGGCAATCAGGCTCACAAAGACATCCGCTGCGTCCAGCTCACCGTCAAAAACTGTGGTAACATGAATCTCTGTTTTCGTTTTTGCCATAGGCAGTTATCCTCCATAATAGAATAGCCAGACAAGGAGAAGGTCGGCAACGAAGTCCGGCAACGGGCTTCAAAAAACCTCAAAACCATCTCTGTCTGGCGGTTTGGTTACAATTTATATTTTCTTTTATTTTTCTGTTGCTTTGGTTGCTGATAGGGGAAAAAGCCCGCAATTACGGGGCTTTCCCCGGCAACCAGCCCGGCAACGGGAGTGCAACAAAGTCGGCAACGAGGTGGGATTTTCAGAAAGGAAGCTCCATCTGCTCTGTGACCTCCACAAATCCCTCCGGAATTTTTTCGGCTCCGTTGCTGGTATCCGTTGCCGGGGCTTCACGCTCCCAGCCCTTTTGCCTGCCGTATTCCGGGAACATCCGGGGATTGGAAAAGTAGTGCCAGCCTGTGACACAATGGTTCATAATGTCGTTGACCTCCCGGATTTCCCATTGCTTCGGCTCGTCAAAGGGGTGGTTCAGGGCTTCCCGGAAAAGCTGCTTGGAACACACTATGCTGCCGGTATAGCGGTCAAGGTAGGCTTGGATCATCCCGGCCTTGGTGTCCTCCGGCATGAAATCCCGCTGGTGTTCTTTGAGATAGCGCACCATTTCGGGGCTGAAAGACAGCTTAAAATCCCCACTGCGGTAAATGGTCATGGCTTCCGCCCATAGCTGCTCCATGTAGGCTCTGGAAGCGGCTTCATCGTCCAGAATGTGAACTTCCGCCTGTTCCGGGTACACCATGACCGGCAGAAAGCGCCGGTTGCCGGAACGGTCAAGGGGCAGGAAGTCCAGGGCATTGGAAGTGCCGCCGAACACGCATTGCCGCAGCCTGTCCTCCGGGTGGGTTTCGTATGGGATTTTATAGACCTCCTTCTGTCGGCTCAAAAAAGACTTGATTTCCTCAATACTCTTGGCGTTTGCGGTGGCGATCATCTCCGACATCTCAATAATCCAGTGGCCTTGCAGCTTGCGGTACACATTGTCATCGTCCAGCTTGCGGAGGTCATCGGAAAACCACTCGTCTTTCACAGCCAGCAGCCGGAAAAAGGTGGATTTTCCGGCTCCCTGACCGCCCACCAGACAGAGCATGACCTCAAACTTGCAGCCGGGATGAAATGCCCGGTGGATGGCTCCCAGCAGGAACAGCCGCAGGGCTTCATAGGTGTACGGGTCGCTGTCGGCTCCTAAAAAGTGGTGCAGGCAGGTACGGATACGCTCGGTTCCGTCCCATGAAAGGCCGTTTAGGTAGTCCCGGATGGGGTGATAGCCGTTTTCATTGGCAACGATCCCGATGGCAGCGGCAATCTTCTTTTCGCTGGTCAGCCCATAGGTTTCTTCCAGATACAGGAGCAGATAGTTCATATCCGTGTCCGTGATAGCGGTGCCGGTACGGTTGTAGCCGATGGGCTTAATGATGTCGGTGCGCTCGGTCAAGAGATTTTTGGCGATTGCCCCGGAAAGCAGCGGGTCATTCTGAAAGACGGTCAGGCAGTTTCGGATACTGTTGCGGACGCCGCCTTTTTCGGTGCTTTCCAGCATGGCTTTGACTTCCTCAACGCTCCAGGGCGGCGGTGCTTCTTGCATGGTCTGTTCTGCGGCCTGCCGAATCTCCGGCGGCAAGCTCTGCCATTCGTCTTTCAAGATTGCTCACTTCCTTTCCACAGTCGATGATAAGGGCTGCCCGTTCCTCCATGTCCGGAGAGAGCAGCACATCCAGCAGATAGTCCACATAGTCCTGCTTTTGTAGGGCTTCCACAAACAGCGGGTGGGAATCCTCGTCTGGCGTCTTGGGGGCATAGTCCTGTTTCCAGCGGCGCAGCAGGTTTCGATAGTCGCATAACACCCGGAAGCAGTAACGCTCCATACGGCGGAACCGCTGTTCCGGGGGTTCCTGCCGGGGCTTCCTGTGGCGGGGCGGCTCCTTGTCCTCATAGGGGATGGAAAACGCCTGCGCCAGCATAAGGGCGGCTTCCTTGGGGCTGACAGCTTCCAGACGGGAAACAAAGTCGATCACATCCCCGTCTGCCTGACAGCCGAAACAGTGAAAACGCCGGTCAACCTTCATGCTTGGGTTTTTGTCGGCATGAAAGGGACAGACACACATCCCGTTCCGTCCCACCCGGATTCCGAAATGCTCGGCAGCCTGCCGGGTGGTAACAGACTGCTTGACAGCTTCAAATACATTCAACTAAATCCTCCTGAAAATAAGAAAAGCGCCTGTCATTCTCAAAAAGAAAATGGCAAGCGCCTGTTAAAGTTCCATATCCTGTTTTTTCTCTGTGCGGGGCTGCTGGCGTTTCTCGGCCTGTTCCTCCCGGATACGCTGCGCCCGGCCTTTGACTGCCTGCTGGATGGACGGTTTCTTGCCCGGCTCGGCGGTCTGTCGGTACTGCTCGGACGGAAGCACCTGATTGAGCCAGTGGCGCACATCCCGGAGAATCTTCACATCCTCCTGCACCGCTGACAGGCGTTCTCTGTACTCGGCCACTTCTCCGGCAAGCTGCGTCCGTTCCTCGTTTAGCTTTTTGGTGCTGTACCTGGTTCCCTCCAAATGCACCTTGAAATAGCGGACAGCGGCATTGTATGCGTCCAGCTCGCCCCGATGGGCGGCAGCAAACTGTTCCTTTGGCTTCTTAAACCGGATGGCGGCATATTCTGTATGAACTGCCTTGTGGGCTTCAAAGTTGGCGATATGGGAAAGCATGGTGTCGATCTCTTTCATGCGCTTTTCCTTCGGCTTCATCTCTGCCCGGATAGAAACGGCCTGCCCACTGACGGTATCCAGATAGGTGTCCAAACTCTCCACGGTGGACAGCTCTTTTTCCCGCAGATAGCGGATAGCGTCCATGACCTTGTTGAAGTCGTTCACAGTGCCTTTGAGTTGGCCTTTGCTCGTCCAGCCGGTGCGCTCCTCCCGGCGCAAATCCAGATATTTGCCCAGCAGCTCCGGCAGGGTGGGTTCCTTCGCTTCCTGCAAGGCTTCCAGCAGGGCGGCTTTTTTCTCCTTCAGGTCTGCGATCCAGCCTTTCAGGTGACGCACCATCTGACGGATCGACTGCATGAGCCGGTTGGCGGCGGTAATGTCCCGGTTCAGGTTGCCGATGTTGGTCTGTATGCCCCGTTTCTCCATCTGGCAGACGGCGGCTCCCATGTGGACGGTGGGGATTTTGTCAATGCCCTGCCGGGCATAGGAGCGCAGGTCAAGGGGTTCTTTGCAGCCGATGGCTTCCAGATAGCGGGTTGCCGTGTCCGCCCATCCCTGCCGCCAGATTTCACAATACTTCTGGTCGTTCCAGTCCACGGTGTCCTCCTTGTGGCTTTTCCACCTGCCGGACGGGAGCCGGATGCGCTCGCCGTTTTCGTCAAGGTCATAAACCTTGCGGGATTTCGGGAGAAATTTGCCGGTTTCGTCCATCGCCCGCATGGTTAAGAGGATGTGGGCGTGTGGGTTGCCGTCCCCCTTGTCATGGATGGCGAAGTCCACAATCATGCCTTTGGAAACAAAAAACTCCCGGCAGTAGTCCCGGATCAGGTCGGCGTACTGTTCCGGGGGGAGTTCCCTCGGAATGGCAAGCACTAACCTCCGGGCAAGCTGGGAGTTCCATTGTTTTTCCACCGCTTCGGCGGCGTTCCATAGGGTGTTGCGGTCTGCGTACTCCGGCGGCGCATGGGGCGGGAGCATGATTTCCGTGTGGACGATTTCGCTCTTGTGGGAATAGTATTTCTGCTTCTGGTCATATTCAGAGAATAACCGTTCCCCGCTCTGGTAGGCGGCGGAAGCGACGGCAGACTGACCTTTGCTCCGCTGGATGATTTTTACGTCATGGTGTGGGCATGGCAAGTGTGGTTCCTCCTTTCTCCCCGGTGCCAGGGCAAAAAAAGAGCAGGGAACCTGTCAAAAGATTTCCTGCTCGGTGGTGCCGCCGGTGGGCGGCGGATATTCAGTTTTGAAAGTTTAAGTCAAGTTGGATTGATAATGGAAGCACAAAGATTTACTTCTCGATAAATTTACTTGCCAGTTTATAAACCTGATGTATTTCTTTTGATGATAAATCCCATGTGCTTAATTCTGCGGAAACTAACGTGCTGTGTTTCTTGCTTATATCCCGCATAGCGTTGCCTATTGACTTTCGTACATACTCACTCTCATCCGATTTGTGAGCAGCCAATAGTTTAATGGCTACTTGTGGATTATCTTTGAAATACGGACGGCTCGTCCATACTCTTAATCCCTCCGATACAGCCCGCCGCACATTGGCGCAATCACTGTTTAACCATTCCTGGATAACTGGCAGAGCAGTTTCATATCCGATAATCTTACAGTGATTATCAAAAGCCATAGCCAAAATCTCCTGCACCTTCCAACTATCATTTTGACTTACTATGTTTTTCAAGAATGATAGGGCATCCGCATTTTCGTGAGCCGCATATCCAAACAGGAAAACTCCCACTTCTTGTATTTGAAAGTTATCAGATTGATACAGTTCATGTCCCATGCGGAAACATTCGTCAAGAGAATGCGTTTTATAAAATTTCTCAGCTTCTGATTTCACGATTTTTAAGCTATCCTTTTCGGGTATCAGTTCTTCCAAATATTTGATATATTCCATGATGTTGTCCATCTCCTTACCTTTAGCTGGCTTCATTATACTTCATTCCCTCAAAGAAGTATAGCGGGATTTTGTAAAAACTTGCTGACCGGGAACAGCTTGCAGCGCAAGGTGTTTCCGGGCGGCAAGTCCACTAAGGGGTAGCTGGCGGCAGCCAGCGCAGGGGAAGTGTAGCTTCCCCTGTGATGATTGGAACAGATTGAAAATCTGTGGAAATCATCTGCTCCCTGCAAGGGGCTTCCGGCAGGACGCAACGCACCACTTTCCAAAGTGGTGTATAGTTGCGCCCTCTTTCAGAGGGGAAAGCCCCGGCTTGCCGCTCTGGAAGCAATCTCCGCCGTTTCCGGCGTTTTGCCTTTACTCATTTTCCGGTTTCTCGGCAAGCACCTGTTCGATGATTTTTCGGTTCTCGCTCCGATGGAACAGCAGCTTCAAAATCATGCTGACCTGTTCATTCGTCACAAGCTCCGGGTGGGGCAGGTAGCTTTCCAGTGCCGCCCCTCTGGTACAGAGTCGGTGTGTCCGCTCATTCCGGGTTAATTGCTTCGCCCGGTGCTGCAAGATTTTTTCCTCATGCTCCAACCGGCGCAGCTTCTTTTCCCCTTTTTCAATCTCCTGATTGAGTTTTTCCAGCTTATCGTTCATGGGCGGCGTCCTCCTTCGGAAGTAAGATATAAATGTGGTTAGCTTCCCCAATTCCCTGCCGGACACGCATAATCATTCCAGCCTGTTCCAGTTCATTCAGGGAACGCTTCACGGTCATGGGGCTTCGGGAGAGTGCCGCCGCCAGATCCACGATAGGGAAGCGGATAAACAAAATCCCGTTGCTGTCCTCCACGCCGTCCGTGAGGATTTCATCTAACAGGCGGGCATACATGACCTTTGCGGTGCTGCTGATTGGCAGCCGCAGCATGGCGGCGGGAAGTGGCATACAGGGCGGCAGAACAGTGTCTGCGGTCATAAATTCAAATTCCATTTAGTCGGTTTTCTCCTTTCGCTTGGCTCGCTTGGACAGGTAATGGGGGCAGTCGATCACGACAGCCAGGAAGCTCTGTTTGCACTCATGCTGACACTTCCGGCACAGGTCGTTGTAGGTCACACGCCCCCGGTCATTGAGGAAGAAGGACAACTCCAACTTCCGTTTCTTGCTCATTCTCGGCATGGTGCCTCCTATCATAGAAAATCCGCCCATTTCAGCCGTAATGGTAGAGATGGACGGATAGCGGTTTTTGGTGTCATGTTTCGGGGCGATTTTCAAGGAAAATACGGCCATAGAACCGTCCTAAAAAGCCCCATAGTATCATGGACAGGGCAGACTACGCCCCGTCGATTTGTCATGTTTGGGTAGCGTTTTGGTGTCAGTTCTGCCGGGTTTTCCTGATGTCGTTCCTGCCCCTGAATCTCACAGCGGCGTTTCGTTCCCGTTGGTACGCTCGCTGCGGTCAAGGTTCCTCCAACTCCTTGCCGCAGGTCGTTGCGCTACATCGCCGGGGAGCATATCCCATCAGGCCGGTCATTCGATTGGAATAATCCATCGATGAACTGACTACATCATAGCTCATTTTTGACCCCTTTCCCGTATGTCCAGAAAATAGGAATACCGCCCCAAAATCGAAAATTTCCACGATTTCGGAACGGTATGGTATAATGAAAATAATAATGGCAACCAGCCACAGGAAGGAGTGTCCGCCCATGAAGGGAGCGACCACCATACAGGAACGCCTTTGGGAACTTCGCAAGGACAAAGGCTTGAATCTGGAAGAACTGTCACAGAAAACAGGCATTTCAAAATCTGCTCTTGCCAGCTATGAATCGGATGATAACAAAGAAATCAATCACGGCAGCCTCATTGCACTGGCAGACTTTTATGAGGTGTCTATTGATTATCTGTTTTGCCGGACAGAAAACCGGGAGCAGATCAACACCCCGCTATCTGAACTGCATTTGACTGATGAAGCCGTGGAACTTCTGAAAAGCGGTCGTATCAACAACCGGCTTCTTTGTGAGATTGTAACCAATGATAAATTTGAGCAGCTTATGACCGATACGGAAATTTACATTGATGGTCATGCAACCTCTACCTTCCGTACTCTTTATGAATCTTTGGAAGAACAGCGGCAAGTTATTGTTCAGAAATACAAGCAAGCGGACAGAGATTTCTATTCGCAGACACTTCTTGCCGCAGAAGTAAAGGAAGAAGATTTTTTCTGTCATGTGACGCACAAAACATGGGACGCCATTCTCCACGATATACGGAAAGCCCATGAGCATGACATTGACAGCACACCGGACTATTCCCTCGCAAAGAAGATGGGTCTGGAAATCCGAAAAGCCATTCAATCTTCCGGGGACTATCTTGGAAAAGTGTGGGCAGTCATTTTCAATATGCTTGGCATGGATTTTTATAAGCTGTCCCCTGATGAACAGAAAACATTCAAAAAGGTTTTGTCAAAATCGCCCGCTATCAAAAACAGTCCGGTCAACTTCCGACGCAAGAGAAAATGAAAACAGCCGTTGTGCGAATGGATTTTCCTACAACGGCTGTTAATCTGGGGGATAATATTCACTTTTTATTCTTCTGCTATTGGAGTTGTGAGGTGCATCCTCTGAGAAATGCAAGTTGCAATTCGATATTACCACGGAAAAACAAAGTAAACTATTAAGGAACTAATTACTGAAGCCACAATAAATATCTTCTTGCTTTTTGCTCTTTTATAAAAAAGTAGGAAAAAAACAATCACGCCTACAACATCCATTAGCAGTTGAAACAGAAATGTATGATGCTCCAAAAAATAAATAAAAATTGCGGTTGCTTCGGCAGCTAAAGCACCTATCGGAAGAGAATATAATATGGAATTAAAAATATATTCTCTGTTCCAGTAGTATAAGATGTAGGCTGCTATTGCACAAGGAATTGAAAGAAGCGTAAACAGAACGAATAGCGAAAAACGAAAACCACCGGAAAATAAGGGTACAAACATTCCTAAAATTGCCTGTAATCCATAAAAACTCAAGGTCATTCCAAACATATACAAAAACGAACTAATTCCTGCACAAATATTAGACGTGCTTAGTAGAACAATGGTAGTATTAGTGATTATCCAAAAACCCAGTAATGTTTGGATTGACGAAAAACTCCATAATGTATCTGCGGGGAAATAATCCGCTAATCTGCAAATACACCCGACCAAAATTCCAACAAAAAAGATTTTTATATAAGATTTCGTACTATGTGTTAAAACTTTACTCATAAGCATTTCCTCCCAAGATTCAATTTGTTTTATTCCACATTTTAATTTTCTTCATCCTGCGTCAACTCAATCACATCTAAAATGCCACAATTTAGGGCTTCGCAGATACGCAGCAGTGTTTTCATACTGATATGCTCGCCCTTGCCCATGTTGGCAATCATGTTGGTTGTCAGACCAGCGGCAAGCCGCAAGTCCTCTTTTCTCATGCCACGTTCTTTCAAGGTGTTCCATAATGGCTGATAGCTGATGTTCATAGGCTTCCCGTCCCTCTTTCCATCGTCAAGCGTTCTGCACCCATTATAGCAGAAATCTTGCGTTTCCACAATATTTCTTGACCACACCGTCGTTTCCGTCTGGATTGTGCTTTTCCTTTCTCCGCTTTTATTACATCTAATTAGCCATAAGCTGCTTCATTCCCTGTGACTTTACTGATGTGCGATAAAGAAGTAATAGAAGTGTAAAAAATTTTGCCGTTCCTATCCGGCACTTGCGCATTGTGT
>OIXL01000879.1_pt1 | contig 13079 bp, 9 predicted proteins | sample 1587761 | NCBI WGS metagenome assembly OIXL01 (sample SAMN03283246) | human gut metagenome | biome: human-associated habitat; material: feces | host: Homo sapiens | place: Peru | collected 2012 | reverse complement strand
GCCTGCCATCATTTATCCCCCGCCTCGGTCGTAAGAGATGCCCGTTATCAGGCACCTAAGGCGTTTCCTTCGATTGCCGGTGCAAAGATACAACATTTTTGCCCCGATTGCAAGCTTTTACCCCCACTTTCTTTGCAGGAAATGATATAAGTGGCTGTAATACAAAGAGTTCTATTGAGATTTTATGCAAAGTTTCTTGCAGCAATGTTGTGAAGAGGCTGAATGACAGATGAAAATACCAGCAGAGCAACAAAAAGTGTCATTAAGGGTCAGTGTCATTAAGGGTCATTAAGAAAATCCGCTTCGGTCATTAAGAGCTATAGTAAATATAAATAATATTTATATTATTACTATAGATGACATTTTCTCTCCCGAAAACCTTAATGACCCTTAATGACATGACCCTTAATGACCCCAAAAAGGTAAAGGATTAAGAGGTATTTTCTTACTGAGAACCACCTTGTAAACAGTTGATTATAAACGTATTGAAGTTTTTTCTTATATATTCTTGTCTTGTTTATCCTGCATTTTTTTCTCTCAGGATATTCTGAAATTCGTCCACGTTCCCCATCTCTTCCTGTATATTCTTTTTACTTTTCCTACAGAAATGAGGGTAGAAAATGTGCTTTTCTGCCCCATAACTGCATTTTTACCCTTCTTATTTTTGCCTTCAGAAGGAGTAAAAATTGCCCTCGAAGCCACTTTTTCTGCTCTCCTCATCACTTTTCCCGTTAAATAACGTGATAAAATTAGGCGGTTTCGAAAAGTTTTATTAACTTTGCCTTCAATATAGAGCAAATGACATTGCTCCGTATGAATTAAAGACTTTAAAAGTAAGATAAGTATGGATATAAAATTACATAACAGCTTGACTGTCAGCATTTTAGGGGGGGGTAATTCTGAAGAATCAGAATTAGCTTCAAGCCATGCTGCACTTATCAGAGGGCGACTATTATCGTATTTTTATGCGATGGTAGTCGCCTTTTTCGTGTTTTCATTTTTCTCTTGTTCCAGTGATGAAGAGACCGAAAAATCCACTTTTTTCGATTATAAAACTGCATTTACAGCCCATGAATGGGAACTTTTGAAGGCTGAAGGTCGCCTTGGAGCCTTAAAAATAGACATCAAGGAGGCTCCCACCTATTGCCGATTCACCACAGACAGCGTTTATTTCACCGAAAAGGAAATGGTTTACCACTTCGATGAAGCAGGCAAATTAGTGCACGGTGAATACGAAATCAGTCCCTGCGGAAGTTATCCTTACATGATCAAGGACGATGCAATCAAGATAGAAAATCAGATATTTACAATAACCAGCACAGACAGTTCCTACGTTTTCAGCAACGCAGACTGGCGACTTGTGCTCATTAATAAATAAACAATCATGGCTAAGAAACAAGATACAATCAGCATTGGTTTTGAAGAGAAAATATGGAAGGCTGCCGATATTCTGAGAGGCAACATTGACGCCGCTCAGTATAAAGGAGTAGTGCTTGAACTTATCTTTCTGAAATACATCAGCGACCGCTTCGACCAGAAATTCCAGGAGTTGCAGGACGACGAATACGCCGACCCGGAAGATAAGGACGAATACACCGCCGAGAATATCTTCTTCGTGCCTGCTGAAGCCCGATGGAGCAAGATTAGCGCAGCTGCCCGCACACCGGAAATTGGCATTGTGATAGATGAAGCGTTGGTAGCGATAGAACGTGAAAACGAAAGACTGAAGGGTATTCTGACAAAAAACTTCGCTCGTCCGGAACTTGACAAGCGCCGTCTAGGCGATGTTGTAGAGCTCTTTACGAATATTGAAATGCGAGATGCAAGCGAGGAAAATGACTTGTTGGGTAGAACTTATGAATACTGCCTTCAGAAGTTTGCTTCACTTGAAGGTAAAAATGCTGGCGAGTTCTATACGCCTTCCTGCATTGTCCGCACGCTGGTAGAGATTCTGGAACCTTACGAGGGTAGAGTCTTTGACCCTTGCTGCGGTTCGGGCGGTATGTTTGTGCAAAGCGCCAAGTTCATCAAGCGTCATCAGGGTAATCTTCGCAAGATTAGTATCTATGGACAGGAAAGCAACCCTGAGACATGGAAGATTGCGCACATGAACCTTGCCATCCATGGTTTGGAAGCGAATCTGGGTAGTGTTTATGCAGACAGTTTCTTCGATGATCAGCACCCTACATTGAAGGCAGATTTTGTTCTTGCCAATCCTCCTTTTAATAAAAATGAATGGGGACAGAGTGCGCTTCAGGAAGACGTGCGCTGGCAGTATGGTTTGCCACCTGCTGGCAACGCCAACTTTGCGTGGATGCAGCACATGATTCACCATCTGGCTCCAAACGGAAAGATTGGTTTGGTGCTGGCGAATGGTGCACTTTCGAGTCAGAGTGGCGGCGAGGGACAGATTCGCCAAGCCATCATCGAAGCCGACCTGGTAGAGGGAATCGTGGCTTTGCCTTCGCAGCTGTTTTACAGTACGGGTATTCCTGTAAGTCTTTGGTTTATCAGCCGCAACAAGGCGCAGAAGGGCAAGACTGTGTTTATCGACGCCCGCAATCTGGGCACGATGGTTACACGTAAGCTTCGTGAGCTGATGCCTGATACGGATATTAAGAAAATCTCTGACACCTTCCATGCTTTCCAGCAGGGAACCCTGGAGGATGAGAAGGGCTTCTGTGCCGTATGCACCACCGAGCAGATTGCTGCTCAGGACTTCATCCTGACTCCTGGCAGATACGTAGGAATCGCCGAAGACAAAGGCGACGGAGTGCCTTTCGAGGAGAAAATGACGAATCTTACCGGTGAGCTGAAGCAGCTGTTTGAGGAAAGCAAGAAGCAGGAAGAGGAGATTAGATTGCAGTTGAAGAAAATTGGATGGGAGGTGTAAGTATGGAGTGGAAAGAAGTTACTCTTGGAGAAATCGCTATATTCAAAACTGGAAAATTAAATTCGAATGCAGCTATAAGTAATGGCGAATATCCTTTCTTTACATGTTCACCTGAAACACTCCGAATCAATAGTTACGCTTTTGATCAAGAGGCGATTTTACTAGCAGGAAATAATGCAGAAGGTAATTTTAGTATAAAATACTATAAGGGAAAATTTAATGCATATCAAAGAACTTATGTTATTACTCCAATAAGAGGAAAAGTTGATATAAAATTTTTGTACTATGCATTATCTTTATGCTTAAAGCAATTGAAAAATATGTCACAGGGAACTTCCACAAAGTTCCTAACTGTGACTATTCTTAATTCATTTTCTGTTAAGTTGCCAAGCATTTCCGACCAGCGCCGCATTGCCTCTATCCTTTCTTCTCTCGACCGCAAGATAGAGTTGAACAACAAGATCAATGCTGATTTGGAGGAGATGGCGCAGACTATTTTCAAGAATTGGTTCGTTGACTTTGAGCCTTTCAAGGATGGTAAGTTCGTGGATAGTGAATTGGGAATGATTCCGGAAGGATGGAAAGTAGGAACTCTAGGAGATATAACGAAGAATAAATCTGCAAAAGTAAAAGAAAGAAACGATGTAAAGGTTCTCTCGCCGGTAACAACTGGTGAACTTGTATTGTCGGAAGAATACTTTACCAAGCAGGTTTTTAGTTCAAGCATAGCTAAATATAAGATAGTAAACAAAGGAGATTTCGCTTACAATCCTGCACGAGTTAATATCGGTTCGCTAGGAAGAAACGAATTTGATTTTGACGGATGTGTAAGTCCTGTTTATGTGGTATTTTCTGTACTAGATGGCTATGAGAATTACTTCGATTTGTTTAGAAAGACAGATTTCTTTAAAGATTCTGTCGCTTCTTTAGCTATTGGAGGTGTAAGACAATCACTCAGTTATGATGACTTGAGTTCGATTGAAGTTATCATTCCTAGCGAAAATGCCGTTGAGGAGTTTAATAATCTCTACAATCAGATGAAGAAAACTATCAAAGCGAATAAGCTAGAGAACTCCCGCCTCTCCACTCTCCGTGACACCCTTCTCCCTCGCTTAATGTCAGGCGAGCTGGAAGTCCCGGAATAAAAAGAGCTACGAAAGAAAATAACGAGAAAGAAAATATAAAATATTAACAATATGGCAGACGACAAGAAATTCACCGAAGACGCATACGAGCAAACGCTCATTGCCCTGTTCCGCGACGAACTCGGCTATGCATACGAATGTGGCTACGAGGTGGAGCGCAACTTAAAGGAGCCTTTCTATCGTGCCGATTTGGTTGCCTCGATTCGACGGCTTAATCCAGAACTGCCAGCCGATGCAATGGATGAAGGTATCAAGCAAATCACCAACATCAGCATTGGTACTTTAGAACAGAACAACGAGCAGTTTACACTCTGGATGCAAAACGGTCTGGAGGTGGGATTCCTGCAGAATGGCGAAGAACGCACAGCCCTGATGAAGCTCATCGACTTCGACCATCCCGAAAGAAACCTCTTCAAGGTGGTGAACCGGTGGCGAGTAGAAGAGTATAAGAACAAACGCTGCGATATGGTGGTGATGGTCAACGGATTGCCCCTCGTGGTGGTGGAGCTGAAAAGCGCCATCTCTGAAGACGCAACCATCGAAGATGCCTACAAGCAGATCAGAAACTATCAGCAGGACGTTCCGAGTCTCTTCAGCTACAACGCCTTCAACGTCATCAGCGACATGAGCGAGACACGTGCCGGAACCATCACCGCCAAGCTAGAACGCTACATGGAATGGAAGACCATAGACGGCTCATACGAGTCAACCCTCTTCGCCGACTATCGCACCTTCTTCCTCGGCATGTTCCAGCAGCAGCGACTGCTCGACATCCTGCAGAATTTCATCTGCTTCGACAAGAACCAGGGCAAATACGCCAAGATTCTTACCGCCTATCATCAGTACTACGCCGTGGGCAAAGCCCTGCAGCGCACCCGTACCGCAGTGGAAGGCAACGGAAAAATCGGCGTGTTCTGGCACACGCAGGGTTCGGGCAAGAGCCTCTCCATGGTGTTCTACGCCCACCAGCTGGTGCAGCGACTGCCCGAAGTAACCATCGTGGTGGTAACCGACCGCAAGGACCTCGACAACCAGCTCTTCGGTCAGTTCTGCCGCTGTCAGGACTTCCTTCGTCAGGAACCACAGAACGCCCAGAGCCGCGAAGACCTGGGCAATCTGCTCCGTAACCGAAAGAGTGGGGGAATCATCTTCACCACCATTCAGAAGTTTGAAGAAGGCGATTCGGCACTCTCCACCCGCCGCAACATCATCGTGATGACCGATGAGGCGCACCGCTCGCAATACGGCGAGGAGCACTGGGACAACAAGAGCCTGATGATGAAGAAGGGATTCAGCCAGAAGATGAGAGAAGCCCTGCCAGGTGCCTCGTTTATCGGTTTCACCGGAACGCCTATCAGCGACCGTGACAGAGACACGGAGGAAGTGTTCGGTAACTACATCGACGTTTACGACATGAGTCAGGCGGTGGATGATGGAGCCACCCGTCCGGTCTATTACGAGAGCCGTGTGGTGAACCTGAACCTCGACGAAGACACGATGAAGCTGCTGAACGATGAGTTCGACAACCTGGCCGATGAGGGAGCCACCGAGGAGCAGATCAGGCAGGCAAAGCAGGAGCACAGCCGACTGGAAGTACTCCTGGGCGAAGACGCTACCATCGACACGCTGGTTAGGGATATTGTGAAGCACTACGAGGAAAACCGTGCGCAGGAACTCACCGGCAAGGCAATGATCGTGGCGCTGACCCGAAGCATCGCCATCAAAATCTACCGCAAGATGCTGGAGCTTCGCCCCCAATGGACGGAGAAGGTAAAGGTGGTGATGAGCGGTTCGAACCAGGACCCTGAAGACTGGCAGCCGATTATCGGCAACGAAGCCTACAAGAAGGAACTGGCAAGAAAATTCAAGGACAACGACGATGAGATGAAAATCGCCATCGTAAGAGACATGTGGCTCACGGGCTTCGATGTTCCGTCGCTCGCCACCATGTACGTATATAAGCCGATGAGCGGTCATAACCTGATGCAGGCAATAGCCCGTGTGAACCGAGTGTTCCCAGGCAAGGAAGGCGGACTGATAGTGGATTACGTAGGCATTGCGCAGGCGCTGAAGAGTGCCATGCAGCAGTACACCAATCGTGACCGCCGCCGCTTTGGAGACCCCGACATCGCCAAGACCGCCCTGGTGAAATGGAAGGAAGAGATGGAAATCTGCCGTGACCAGCTTCATGGTTTCGACTATTCCGGCTTCTTCGAGCAGGACAACTCGAAGCGGGCACTCGCCATTACGAGCGGAGCCAACTTCCTGAGTTCTCCAGCCATGGTTCAGCGCAAGAAGAATTTCATGGAGCACAGCAATCTGCTTCACAACGCCACCACGCTCTGCCGTTCGCTTCTGGATGAGCAGCAGAAGGCTGAGGTGTGCTACATGGATGCGCTGCGCGTGATGATGCTCAAACTCTCGCAGAAGGGCAAGATCAGCCGACATGAAATCAACGAGCGCATCGGCGATCTGCTCCGTCAGAGCGTGAAGACCGACGGGGTAATCAATCTCTTCGGCGACCGCCAGATAGAGTTCTCGCTCTTCGACGACGCCTTCATCCAGGAGGTGAAGAACATGAAGGAGCGAAACCTGGCGGTGGAACTGCTCACCAAACTGATGAAAGAGAAAATCAAGCAGCAGCAGAAGACCAACGTGGTTCAGAGCGACCTCTTCTCCGACATGCTCAGCCAGAGTCTCTCCAACTATCTGAAAGGCTTGCTCACCAACGAGGAAGTGATAGAGGAACTGTTGAAGATGGCTCAGCAGATGAAGCAGGCAGAGGCAGAGGGCAACGACCTGGGACTTTCGCCCGAGGAGAAGGCATTCTATGATGCGCTCTCCACGCCGGAAGGAGTGCGGCAGGCTTACTCCGACGAGGAGTTCGTGGCGCTGACCCGGGAACTGACGGAAGTGTTGCACCGCAACCGCACCATCGACTGGAACCGGAAGGAATCGGCGAGGGCGAAGATGCGAGTGATGGTGAAGCGACTGCTCAAGAAATACAAGTATCCGCCTGAGGGTGCACAAAAGGCGCTTGAAACCGTGATGCGCCAATGCGACCACTGGGCGGATGATGAAGAAAACGTAGCATAAACCCTTTAAAATTTGAAATAAGAAACAGAAAGAAATAGAAAGTAATCATAAAAAGATAGACGCTGATTATCTGGCACTTCTACAGTATTAAGAACCTGCAAATTCACAAATTCAGTAAGAAGACGGTGACAGCAAGGCGTCCACTCCTCTACGGCGTGGGCAGTACTTGTTTGTACCTTACTGAAGGTTCTTGCAGGTACCTTAATACTGGTACTTACAGGGAACCCCACGCCGCTTATTTTTTCTAACATTTTTGAAATAATAAAAAACTATACATGGACGAACTTCCCAATAATGACTGCGGCTACAACGCAGAACTAAAGATTGAGTCAGAAGATGACTTACTAATATTAGATGAAGCAACAGGAGTGAAGAAATACACTCCCGTTACGCAAGAAGATGTGACCTGTTTTAAGAGAGAAGCCGAACATTTATGTAAGGAGATTCTGTATGCTGTTGACAACTTTCAGAGGAATATAGGAAAGCGAAAGAGTCTTACATATTATTATCATATTTATCAAAACCTTGCCGAGCAATTGACAGATTTTCTTAAATTCATTCATTCCCTTCATAAGAAAGTCTATATTTCCATCTACAAAAGCTATGACGATGAATTCATGGCAATTTATACGGCTGTTTTAGAGAACATTCTTAATGAGTTTCAGACCTTCGCCAAAAAACATGCAGTCTATATACAGAATGTAGAGGAGTATGAACAGATTCCCGGTGCTAAGGAAATTTTCGAGCAATGCGAGAAACAGAATACACCAGCCGGGATTATGTTTTCTGAGTTTGAAACACGCTATAAGAACTTTATCTCTACAGGATTGGAGCTGGCTATGGAGAAGGCGATTACCACGATTCATGAAATCAGCAATGATTTTTTAGCCTTATACAGAACAAGAATTTTTCGTACAGACCATGAAGCCGTCATTATTTACCGTTATATCAAGAGGATTTTTGATGAGCAAACGTTACCCAGTCATCTGGAGCATGTAGCTAAGGTGCAGAAACGTCATTTGAGAGAGAGAAGAATAGATATTACCACTTTGAGCTTGCAGAAAGTAATGAATGATATTGAAGGGAAATACAACAATTATACGCTTTGTTCTGACTGGTTTGAGCGAGAGGAGGATGAGGAAGAAGAACTCGTCCGTACGCTAGTCAGGGAGCAGGCTTCGCCCGAGGATTTTGAAACGCTATTTAAGTATCAGGGTGAGCATAAAATGTGGGAGGCAGAAATTGCGAGGGCTGATGAGTACGAGCGTCATGGTGATCCGTTCTTTGCGAACTGGGTAGATTCCGTGAAGTTGGAGGAGAAGTTGAAGTTCTGGATAAAAGGCAACATTAAGTCTCAGCAGAGATGGTACATAGTCTGGTGCCTGATGAAATATACTTTCCACATGGTGCGTGATAATCAGGACAAGGCAGCCTTTGCCGCCCGCATGAACCTGATGTTTCCGGATGCAGAAAAGAAATGTGTGGTGGAGTCGTTCCGCAAGCAGGAAACGCAGAAGAACCACAACCACCATTTTTCGGAGTGGCTTGAAGGCTCCGATCCCGATTATAAAATAGCTCAGAGTCTCTATGAGAAGCTGAAGAAGACGGAAGATTATAAGAGAAGTATTTGAGAGGGGGACTAGTCCCACACGTCCTGAATGGGCTGAAGTTCCTAGCCCAGGGCTAGCCTGGATTAGGAGCTTCAGCCCATTCTTAAACCACCTGAGGTAATTCATTAGATTAATATTGAGACAGACTAACTGTCAAGATAAAAGTATGTTAAAAATGTTCCGGTTTGTGAATTTTTTCTTTTAGAAAAGTGTGTTTTTCTTCCCTTTTTTGTACCTTTGTCGTGCCCGTTCAGTTTAAGCATTTTATGAGTGTAATTGCTGAAATGGCAAAACGATTAAATAAATATGCTGCTGATTACAGCAACTATAAACAACAAAAATATGAATATAAAAACTATTTTCGCATCGCTTTTAGTAGCAACTATGGCAATGCCGTCTTATGGTCAAACAATAACTGACCGTTTTGATTTTGGGTACACAAGAGACGCTGCACTCTCTACCCCAAAGGAATTTTCTTACGATGGGAAACCTTATCTAATGATGTACGATGGTAATGATATTAATACGATACAGATTTATGATGATAATCTGGAAGTAGCTAAAAGAATTACCATGAAGGAATCTTTGCCTTTCAACTACCAACTAACTTATCAGGATCAAGTTAGAGAAGTGGTGGCAGTCAATGAGGTAGGGAAAAGTGAGTATTGTCGATTTGATTCTTACGAAGAATTCTTGGAACGTGAGATGACTGCCGACCCTACATTCGATGAATCATGCTTTATAACTGAAGTTTTGGGTGATGGCACAAAAAAAATCAAAGTGGATTATAGCAGATGTGGATATACGACTAATGAGCAAATGTATTATAATTATAGCTATTTTGGTCTGAAGTATCCTAAATTGTATTTTATAGATAATGGAAAAAATATCATAGGATATAGAATATCATATACTGTCCAATATTCTGACTGGAAAAATGCCGGAACAAGGGTTGTTGATGCCACTGAAGACCAGAAACGTATTCGCCTGCTTAACATTAACCTGAACAATGGTGATGGTAAAACAACTAACTACTTTGAAGTAAGTCAGACTTTATTCAATAACGATCCCTCGTATGAATACATTATGCCAAAATACAAATTATCAAAGATTAGTAATATAGCAGATAGCAATGGTTCTATAGGAGGCGTATATGAAAAAGAAGAAATAATAACGACTAATTCAAAAGTAATTTCAGAAGAGAAAGAGATTGCCTTGGCAGGTTTTCAGATTCTGTCAGAAGATGGCACTATCATCTCTGATATTACTTTTGATAGTGGTTTTGAAGGAAGTTTATATTTTAACCCAGCATTTGTTATAACTATTGGCGATAATGTCTATTTGGCTTTCGATGGATATTACAACAATACGAGCTCTACTATCTTTTATAAGATAGATAAGGGAATTGCTAATAAGATTCAAAAAGTGAAGATTGCCCCATCTTCCATGAGAATTTCACCAACAGTTGCAAAAAGTTCTTCTACTATAAATGTGACATTCAATGATGCGAATGAGAAGGGGTCTGATATTGTTGTAGTTTCTGCTTCTGGTGCAGCAATGGGTTCATTTCATGTACCAGCCGGTCAAACCTCTGCTCAGATAAAAACCAATGCATCAGCAGGGATGTATTGTGTCAGCCGATTGCAGAAAGACAAAGTGAAAGAAACCAAAAAGATAATAGTAAAGTAGTTTTGTAGGAGGTGCGGCGACAGTCGCACCTCCTACAAAACTACTTTACTATTATCCTCATTAATGGAATGAGCGAATAAATACCTTTAATGCGCCTGGAACAAAGATAAGTACAAATAATAATACTGGGCATAAGAAAATAACAATAACGAGTACTACTATTACTGCTATTATAGCTAATGCCTTCGTTCCTCCATTAACCTCTTTCTTTTCAACGTTTTCTATAGATGGAAGTTCCTTGTGAAAAGTATATTTCTTGTTTGCTATCTTGTTTTCAACCAGCCATGAAGCTATAGAAAATACGTCAATTTTCTTACATCCTTCCGGCAAAGATTTGAGCGTATTCTCGGAGACTCTTTCACCAATGATTACAGCTGTATAAGAATCACTTTCAGTAACCTTATAGCCAGCTTTCTGCAACATTTCAATCAAGTTGTCTTGCGTGCCTATGTGGACCTCATAAATTCTATCTAGAATATCTGTACCTTCAGCAGCAGCCTCCTTATCCAAAACACGATCGGGCATTCTTCCGATTATTCGGATGATGTCTTTTTCTTTGGATAAGTCTCTAACACTATCCATGAACATAAAAGTTGTTGTTATTCATCAAACGGATAAGTTTCGTCATAAATATCGCTCAATAACTTATCCTCATATAGCCAATGCGAACATGGAGCAATATGTTTAGACTTATAACCTTTTAGTTGAGCTGACAAAGCGCTTAAAGAGGTTTCTTCATCCTTATATTTTATCTTTCGGTCGGAAATGATAACTACTTTAATTTTTGGGTCATCCTTCCAAGTCAACACGTCACCAATGTTCAGTCCCATCTCTGTAAAATTCAATGATGGGCGTTTCGATGTAGCCTTTAAGGACGCAGCCTTATCCTCTTCTGATAAATCATTCTCCATTTCGTCAACCACGCTTTCGGTAATATCCTCTTGGTTGAATAATTCAAGGATAGCTTGGGCTTGAACAACCTTTATACGGAAGAATTCACGAGTGGCGTTGACACGGTTTGGCTCGAAAGCCTTATGAAGGGCTTTCTCAATTTTTAGACAATCATTCTTATCAACCTTGCAGGCATATTGACATTCAAATGGTACGGGAACGCCCGTAGTATAGAGTTCCTTCATTCTCTTATCAATATCTTCCTGTGCCGTCATTCCGATCTTAACGAGACCAGGCATTACGGGGTTTGTTAGTAAATACACGATTCCGTATTCCATTGACATTATTATTCACCTTAATAATTATTATTCTCGTTTCACAACTCCAAGTGTGATGATTGGGAGAGTTTCCCTATACGTCGTGCTTGTTAGTTGTATGATAGCATCAACAGGAAGCGAAAGCTATAATGAATGCAAAATAAGCATTTCGGACTCAGTTTATCAATTCAAGTATGAATAGAGATTTATTATTTTAGTTTCTCAATCTTACTTTTTGACAAATCTGTTATTTGCATAACTGTTTCTATATCCATGCCAGCATCCAACATCCTTTTTGCTATTTGGATAGCCTTCGAGTTTTTACCTTCCTCACGCCCCTTTTCCAAAGCCGTATCTATAGAGTTCTTGACATCACGATACGCCTTCAAACTATCCTCATATTCTTTCAACTCTTTTGGGGTGAACTTCGCAATCTCGGCCTCCTCAAAGAGTTTAGTAAACACTTTCTCTTTCAAGGCAGCAGGACGCTCATCCAATCGGGAAAGGTTTTTTAACACATATAACCACTTATCATAAAGCGTGTCAAGCTCCTCCTCTGTCTTGTTGAACTTCGCTATCTCAACATATTTGAAAGAAAGTTTGTCATTAAAAACCTTAAGAGTCTTCTTGTCAAGCAAGCCCACATCATGGTTGATATCATTTTTGTCAAATGCCTCTTCTTCCAAGTCGAAATTCAGCAGAGCAACAGTGTAAACATGTTCAAGCTTGAAGTTCCATTCAGCCCCCTTTGGAGCCTGTTCACGGATAGGAAAAGTAGAATAGAACAAAGAACGATCCTTGAAGTACTTCTGATAAGCATTCTGCATCTCAACGATGAACTTTTCACCACGCTCATTTTCGCAATATACATCAAAAATGGCCTTGCGCTCGGCAAAAACATCACCAACGTGCTCACTATTCAAGTACTTCACATCCTTGATGACATGAAAACCATCAAACAGTGAATTCAAGAAATTGATGAGCAAATCCTTATTAGGCTTTGTTCCAAAGATACGCTTAAAACCGAAATCGGTAAGCAAGCTAATATATCGTTCTTCTATCCGTTTCATATCCTTCTCCTTTTAAAACGTTTAACTGAATTGTGTTGCAAAAATAAGCTATTTTCTCGAAAACACCAAAAAAAACATCAAGAATCCTTCAAGTTATCAGCAAATTACTCAAAAACTGTTTCTCCTAATCTCATTTCGCTCTGACATAATCGTCCCGCAGATTCTTTTACCTTTAAAAGTCCCACAGATTTCACAGATTAACACAGTTTTTTACCTTCCCCCGCTATCCCCAGGCGGTCCCATCCCGCAAAACATGGCGAGGGCTTTGATGCCCCGCCAACCTTAGAGCGAAGCGGTTCTGAGCACCGGAGGGCGGTTACATCCCTTGCCCTTTTGGAAAGGGCGAGGGCTTGGGAGTGGGTTAAGGA
>OIXL01000877.1_pt1 | contig 13086 bp, 10 predicted proteins | sample 1587761 | NCBI WGS metagenome assembly OIXL01 (sample SAMN03283246) | human gut metagenome | biome: human-associated habitat; material: feces | host: Homo sapiens | place: Peru | collected 2012 | reverse complement strand
AGATTTCGGCATATTTTGCTTTATCTGCTGCAGATAATGAACTGGCCTGTATAAGTTTCATGTTAAAATCCAAATTCTTACAGGTGTGGTGACAACAAGCAACACCATATTTAATAGCGTTCCTAATAATTTCATCTGCCAACTCCTGAACTAATTTAGGATCAGGATTCTCCCATTTTCCCTGATAATACATATAAAACATGAATGCGCCTGCAGACTGGAAAGAAGTTGCAGCTGCTAAGCTATCAATCTTACCAGAGTATTTAAGAAGTGTGCTGACCATCTCATTACCTAACTGAGAACCAAGTGTCATACCAGGATTAACATATAATGAACCAAATGCATTTTGGAACTTAGAATTCCACTGTATCCAACCTGCCTGAGTACTAAGTAATGCATCTACAAATTTAGGATTTAACAAATTAGTACGGATTTCCAATTCAAATTCTTCTTCATAAGTTCTAATAATATAATTATTTTTATTTCTTATATCTACAAATGCAGTATCAGGATTAGCTCCTAAAATTTTAGCCGCATTAAGTAATCCACCAAACCAATCATAGTAATCATCAGAATCCAATAATCTCCAAGAACTGTCAAAGTTCTGAGTAATTAAATCTGTTTTACCTAGCAGATACTTGAAATTTTCTGTTTGTTGGGTAATAACAATATTATCATGGTCATCAAGAGTCCATGAGTAGGATACACGTCCAAGATAAATTCTGGCCAAATCCTCATTGAGAGTTGTAAGATTCCAGTTTGCAGTATTCGGAATTGTATTACTCATACCGGTACCTTCTAAAACTGCACCAGGAAGACCGAATAACCTATCTTTCATTGGATTTTCAGCATAATGTTTTTTCAAGAAATTATTTGCAACAGTATCATCAGTTGAATTTAAAGCTAAATCAACAGCAGTTAACATTAATTTAATCCAATCGACATTACTGGTAACCATACTTGCAAAAACATCTACTCTAGGTCTGTTGACAACTTTACCATTACTTAAAGTCACAGTTAATTCATTAATAGGAATCAATTCAACACCAGTTACAGCTTCATCTCCATCATTCCAAGTTGGTCTGCAACCAAGGAAGTATAAGAATTCTGCAACACCAATACCTTCTGTTCTTAATATTTCAGTTCCCCATAATATTAAAGCAGTAAGTTCCGGCCATTTGCCGTGTTTTTCATAATAATTCACAAGCAATAAATCTACAACTTTAACTGCTGATTCATAAGCTGCTTTTGTAGGCATTTTAGTAGTATCAGAAGTACGACCCATATGCCCGGTAGGTATAGAATCTGCATAAGCAGGATCAGCAAATAATCCTGGAGTAACATAACCACCAGACAATGCAGTCATTATTGCATTCCACTCATTATTATTTTTAATATTCTCAATAACCTTTGTGGAATAGTTTAATGATTGATATAACTTAGAAGATTTATTTGTAATACCATACCTCTTAGCTACTTCATCAAAAGTATATGTATTATTTACAAGATCACCAATAAATGTTCTTAACCATGTTTTTACAACTTCTGATTGAGCATAATATTGGGAATTACCTCTAATATCATTGTAATAATTTTTATCTTTTAGATTTGGATAAATCATGTGCAATATATGATTATAAACTGTAGTTCTGGAAGTTATAATAGTTATTACTTCTTCAATAAGCTCTTCACCACTTAATATTTTACCTATAGTGTGTAATCCATAAGTGTTGAAATCATTTTGCATGTCATCCAAGTAAGTGTGTAAATCTTCAAGCCATGCCTCAAATGTTTGACCATTTTTAGGTTTTTCAAAGCCTAATGACGGAGCTAATTCTAAAATTAACTTTTTATATTCATATGCATTACCTGAAACATTGTTTGCTACTTGGTCATTATAACGGTCAATGTAATTTAACAATTTAGTATAATTACCATATAATCCGGAAATAGCCATTGCAGGAGTCATATGGGTAATCATCATTGCTCCAATCCTATCTCTAGCTACCATAGCTTCACCAGGGTTGGATACAATATATGGATAGATTGTCGGAATTAAATTCAATTCAAAAGACCAATCTCCTTCATGAACACCTACATTTCTACCAGGCAACCATTCTAAAGTACCGTGAGTTCCTAAATTAATAATTACATCACAATTAGCAACTTCATCTAACCATTTATAGAAAGTTACATACTGCTGATGTGGAGGTAAAGTTAAATCATGATAATTTTCAATTTTAACCTCTTCCCAACCTCTACTTGGCTGGAAAGTAATGAATATTTTACCGAACCATAAACCCGGAATTACAATATAAGTTTGATTGTAAACCATTATTTTTCCAAGTCCGTCACCCCAGTAATCAACCATCTTTTTATACAAGTCCTGATTCATATTAGTAGCAACTAACTTATCAAACTCTTCTTGGGTTACTAACTGATGATGTTGTCTTAACATTTCCCAGTTACTTTCAACATATTTATTTAATTCACCTTGTGCCCAAGTACCTTTGTTACCCATATAAATTATCCATTCAGACAATTCTTTAACTGAAGGCAAGTCAGACTTGTTCATTCCAATATCATAACCTGCATCAGATAAATGAACTAATAAATCATAAGTACTTTGGAAAACATCCAAATAAGATGCTCCAATCTCACCTTTACCTGGCGGATAATTATACAATACAATAGAAACAACTTTATCAAAGTTATCCATATCTTTTAAATTAGCCCAACCAGTAGTTAATTTAACCATTTTTTCAATACCTGATTGAACAACATGAGATTTGCCCAATGAATCTTTGTAAGACAATATAATTGGACTGAACACTCCTTCAAAGCTAGGAATAGTTACTGAATATGTCCATTCTGCTTGAGCTCCAGTTTCACTTTCATAACTTTGTTGTGAAACATCAAAAAGACCTTTAACTACTGTCAAATTCATTTCTGATAAATCATTTAATGCAGAATGATTGCCGTAATTTAAAGACCAGCTATATAAAGATGCCACCGCAGAAATTCCAATTTGAGTTGTTTTGGTTAATGTTAATAAAATTGAAGACATAGCCGGAGCAGTACTTAATTTAAATATATTAAATGCAGGTCTGCCGCTTGCTTCATAACATTTGATTAATGCATCAACTACAGGACCTCCACAGTAATAAGTAGCAATAGCTACAAAAGGAGTGTCAGTATTATATCTGTTCATATAATCATTTTCAAACAGCCTAAATAATTCTGTTGGATTTAACTCTTTTTCTTGCCATGCAACATATTCTTTCAACATCCAATTTAAACTGCCGTACCCATCATTATTATACCCAGGATTAGCTATAATCCATTGATTAATCAATTCGGCATCAGGAACAACAGTATAAGTACCTAAAACAGGATGGTAAATACCACATTCGGGACTTATTCTTGGAGTAGTTGCTGTATCCAATGTAGGATTAATGTATTTTTGAGGATTAATTAAATAAAATATATATTTTAAGTAATTATTCATATTAGCCACAAAAACTTCAGAAGACTCAATATCCGGAGCCTGGAAATATGATCCTACATAAGTATTTTCAACAGTATTAGGACTGTTGTTGGATGCAGATCCACCTACAAAGTGAATGCCCAAATTATCAAGAGTATCATAGAAACCAAAAGTATATGCCACATTATAATTTGCATTAGCTGGAGATTTACTTAATAATTTCCTTGCTTCTGCAGTTCCAAAATCCTTATATGTCGAGGAAAACATATCAATTTGAATGTATTTTGCATACTCAAATAACCATTCTCTAGTCTTGTCAAAATTTCCAGTGTCTATATATGCTACTCTTTTAGATAAACTCATCAGATAATCTACTTTTTCACTGTGTGAATTGTATGATACAATTAACAAAATATCTGGAACAAACATGTGGTTAACTGCTACAGCAGAATTAGCACCTACATTTACATTTTCAGTATATACCTCATAAGTAGAATAACTAAGCTGTACTTTATAACTTCCTGAAGGCAAATTACCAATAGAGTAAGCACCTCCGGCAAGAGTTTTACCTTCAAATACCAAATTATCAGATGAATCTAAAATTTTAATATCCGCGCCGGCTAAATCTACACCATCCTCAGTCCAATTTTTAGTAAGTGGATTATAGGAATCCTTAACATGAATATCAATAAATCCATAGTCACCACTACTGTAAATTGAATTAGTATAATAAATATTGCCAATTTCATCAACATTAACATCATTAGCTATTTGAACACCGTCAGCAACTAATGAAGTACCAACAATGCCATCAGCAATAACAGTTTCATTATTAACCTCATCGCTAGCAGATACCAAACTCATAGTAACAATAAACAACATTAATAGACAAAAAATAAAAAATGTTTTTTTACCTAATCTTTTAATATTTTCACCCCCTCTTCCAGTGAATTATTTCAAAATTATAGCAATATTTCATTATAATTACTATAGTTGTAAATAATACTTTACAATATATAAAATTTGCTAAAGTTTTTACTAATTAAAAAATAATAAAATGAAAATTAATTTGCAAATTGTCTTAAATATTGCTAAAAAATGTTAATAAATTATGCGCAAAATAAAATGACGGCTAAAAAAAGAGTTTCAACCAAACAACATGAAAAAATTGTTATCCAAATGAAAATAAAAAAAATCAGCAAATATTAAAATAAATATTATGGCATGTTAAGAGTAACCCACCTTCTGTTTGACAGCATTCATCTTAGCGAACTACTTTTGCCTCGTACAGTAGTCATCAGCATTCTTTGTTCTTGCATCCTATGGAATGGCCGTTTCACCGATTCTTTTAATGTCCTCAATTAAATATCATAGTCAACCATTAAAAGACGTGTCGTTTCTGCTCCAGAGTCATACTTCTCAGTATACGTTTTTCAACGCCATAGTCTGTAATGATGGGCGGAGTTTCCTTAGTTAAAAAACCAACAGCTGTCTTTAACTTGCCATATTTATAAAAAGTAGCAGGGCCTAGATTTGAACTAGGGATCTCGGGGTTATGAGCCCCGCGGGATCACCAGACTACCCCACCCTGCTATACGAATAAAAAGATAGTAATTTAAAACTACAATATATAATATATGAAACACACTATATAAATGTTTCTATAAAAATAAAATGAAGATAATTATTAATTATCCTCTAAACTTTTAATTCTTTTATCAATTTCTTCTAATTTTTCCTCAGTCTCTTTTTGGAAAGCTTTAGAAGATTTTTTGAATTTTTTAAAGCTTTTTTCTAAATCATCAACAGATTGAGTGGTTTTATCAAATCTGTCTTCAAGGTCTTTTAAATCATTAGTAGTAGCTAAAGACCAGCTTTGAATTAATTCTTCGCTTTTTTCATCTAAAAAAGCATCGATTTTATTAGAAAAAGCATCAGTATTTAATCCAGACATATCAATATCACTTAATTTAATTTTAATTCTTTTACTCATTGATTCTTCTTTAGACTCTTCAACTGTGTCTTTTTCTCTAGACAAATCATCATAGTCAGAATCATTTTGCAATATTTCACCCATATGCGGATCTGCAGTAGCTGGAACATAATTACGTAATTTCTGAACAGATGCGGGATTATTTTGTAAATAGTAATAAACTAAAACTAAAATAGCTACTATTAAAATTACAATTGCAACAACATCAATAGGACCCATAATATCACCTTATTGTTTTTTGAGTTTAGCTTCTTTAGCTTCGATTTCTTTAAGCATTTTTTCTAATTTTTTCTGTTCAGTCTGTGCTTCTAGGCGAGCTAAACGTTCATTAATTTCACTGTGCAAGTAACCAACTTCACTTCTTACTTGTGTTGTTGATTGTCTTATAGCTGAAAGGCTGTCTTGTTGCTCTTGAGGTAATGGAATTGGATTATCCATTAAACGTTTAGATTCAATATCTTTTTCAATCATTGACATCTTCTTAAGTTCTATTTCTTTTTCAAGAAGTACTATAGAAGTTTTAGATTTAGCAACACTCTTCCATTGAACAGCAACAATAATCACAACAAAAGCTATTATAACCAATATAATCAAAATAAAAAGTTGGTCCGGTATTGTTGGAATATCCATAATTGCCTCCATATTAATTTAGTATATTAATAATTAATATAAAATAAAGTATATAAATATTATTATAATTAAAAAAAGGTTTGTTAAGATGATTGATTCTTATTTAAAAGCAGGTAAAATTCTTTCCCAAATAAGAAAAGAAGCCTCAAAAATGATTAAAGAAGGAACATTAGTACTCGATTTAGTTGAATTTGTAGAAAATGAAACCATTAAACAGGGAGCAGGAATTTCATTTCCATGTAATGTATCAATAAATGAAGTAGCTGCACATTATACTTCTCCATTAAACGATGAAACAATGATTTATGCTGGAGATTTAGTTAAATTAGACTTAGGTACAGAAATTGACGGCTATATTGCAGATTCAGCTATTACAGTAATGGCACCTGGGAAAAATTTAGATGAACGTTTTACCCAGGACGAAATAAATTTAAGGCAGGACATTATTGAAGCATCTGCAGCAGGACTGGATGCAGCCATAAGTACTGTTAGAGCAGGAGTAACTGTAGGAGAAATTGGTGCTGCTGTTGAAGAAGCCATAAACGAATATAAATTAAATCCAATAGCTAATCTTACAGGACACAGCCTAGAACAATACAACCTGCATGCAGGAATTTCAGTTCCGAATATAGACAACCATGATGAAACTGTCCTTGAAGAGGGTCAGGCAGTAGCTATTGAACCATTTGCAACTGACGGAATTGGATTCGTAAATGATGCTCCTGGAACATACATTTATTCTTTTTTAGCTAACAAACCATTTAGATTAAAACACACTAAAAACGTATTAACCAATATTAAACATAACTACCCTCATTTACCATTTTCCGGAAGATGGTTAACAAAAGAATTTAAAGAAAACAGACTGAACGTGTCTTTAAAACAATTATCAGAAGCAATGGCAATTTATCCATACCATCCACTTAAAGAAAAAACAGGATGTCTTGTAAGTCAGAAAGAACATACAGTAATTGTTGAAAAAGAAGGCTGTACAGTTACAACCTTATAAAAAAAATAAAAAATAAAAAGAAGATTTAGTAATAAGTAGGAGTCATAACTCCCATTTTTGCTCTTCTTTCTATTTCTTTTTTACTTTTGTCTTTTTTACCTTTAGCTAATTTTTCAAGTAAACCAAGACCAGGTTTTACATCATCCATAGGTTTTGTTTCAATTAAACCAGCATCCACTGCAGCTGAGAAAATATCTACTCCAGCATCAGTTCTGGTTAATACAGTAGACCATCCGTCAGGAGCACCAACAGATCCGGTTGAAATATCTGCAAATTCACAGACATAATCATTACAGATATTACATCCTGCTTGTTCATATCCGTGAGTAGCTTTAATCGGAATACCTTGAGGTTCATCACTGCCTTCAGTGTATATCCAGAATTTTCCTTTTCCAATATCCATTTTTGTTACTTTATCCAAATCAACATCCATTAAACCTTTAGTAAAAGTATCTAATGAAGCCATTGGGAAGTTTTCCATACAAAAGATACCGACTAATAATTTAATTTTATCAGCGATGAATCTTGTAGAGAATGGATATGCCTGCATTTTTCTAATACCCTGCATTTGACAAGGAGTAACAACAGTTCCGATTGATTCAATACCATGTTGACGTGCTGCTTCTTTTATTCCCCATACATTAGGAGACATTGAATATTTAGTTCCAGCAGCTGAAAGAATTTCATCAGCAGTAGTAGCTATTTCTGGAATAGGAACCCAGTCATCACCTGGGTCTCCAGCTACAACAGCACCTTCAATAATGTTATTTTCTAATGCATAAATAAGTAATGCAGAAGCAATACCACCGTCTTGAGCTACTTCCTGAATTCTTTTATCGGTGGATCTAGCTGCTACAGCTTCTTTGTAAGTACCTAATACCATAATCAACTCCTCCTAAAGTCCTGTATCCTTTTTAATTTGTGTTAAAGGTAACCATGATCTTGGACACATTGTGTAACAAGAACCACATTTAATACATCTGTCAGTATTAATAGTTGGTCTGCCTTCAACCATATCTATAGCTCTAGTTTGACATGCAAGAGCACAACTTCCACAACCACTACATAATCCTTGACGGATAATGTTGTTTAATAAATCACAACCGCATGCATTAGAACAAGCTGCTAAATCAAGTGCAGGTTGTAAGTATTCCATATCTCCATTACATAATGCTACAACAGTTTTTGCAATCATTTCAGGAGCTACTGGACAACCTGGAAGTGCTACATCCACTTTTACTAATGAGCTGATTGGTAAGAAAGATTCATGTTTAGGTTGAGCTTGTTGTCCACCACGAGCATAAGTTGTGAAACAACCGTTTAAAGCACAAGAACCAAATGCACAAATTAATGCAGATTTTTCTCTAGCTTCTAAAAGTTCGTGTACACTGTGTTCATCTTGTAAACATACAGAACCTTCAATTAAACATAAGTCCATTTCTGGCATTTCCCATAAGTCAACTAAAGTTTGACCATATACAATATCAACCATCTCTGTAAGTACAACATCTAAAATGTCATAGTTTTCAGTTAAGGACATACCATCTCCAGTACAACCACTTAAGTGAATGTAACCTATACGTGGTTTGTTGGTTGCTGTTTCTTGTTTGGTTTCTGCTACAGGAGCTGCTGTTTCTTCAACTTCAGGAGCAGATTCTATTTTTTGTTTGGTTTCTGCTTTAGGTTTTTCAGAACCACCAAAAGCTTTTCTAATTTTATCAAACATTATTTTACCCCGATTTCTTTTAAAATAATATCCATAGCTTCAGGAATTGCCTTTTCAACAGGTTCAGTTAAACCCATTTCAACATCAGGAGAGGAAATCTCTTGAGGTTTGCATCCAACAATAATCACCTCACAATCTTTAGCAAGCTCGTGAAGAGGCTCTTCAACAGGCCAGGAATGAACATTTTCATATTTTCCTCTAGGCATGTCATAAGGGCTAAATATTTTAACAGTCCCTGGTTCTGCATCAAACTCAACAACATCAATTACAATAACTTTTTTCCAATATTCATCAGGAAGAGAAAAAATAAAGTGTGTTGCTCCGGTTCCAGCATCAATAAACATAACTTCGTCAGGCATCTCTTTGTCTTCGAAATATTCTTCTAATTTATGAATAACAAATGGTCCAAAACCATCATCTTTAAATAAAATATTTCCGCATCCCACTACGATTGTCTCTGCATGATAAGGCATATAATTTCCTCCTAGCTCCTTATATTCTCACCATATCGTTTTTAAGTATGCTTTTATCCTCATCATCAACTACCATTACGTGAGTTGCACATGATAAACATGGGTCGTAAGCTCTGATAACATCTGCACCATATTTATGATGGAAACCTTCAGTAGCTGGTCCCATTGTTGGAATATTCCAAGTAGTTGGTACAATAGCTGAATAGAATTGGATTTTACTATCTTTAACATTAGCCATGTGTACATTAGTACCCCTAGGTCCTTCAATTACACCAATACCTAATTTACCAGTTCCTCTGTCATCATAGCTGGAGCGGAAGTATCAATTTGTTCAAGAAGATCAATAGTTAAATTATAATTATTTAACATTTCTTCAGCTCTAGCTACATGTTGAGCAACTACACCTTTATCTTTAAATCCGTTGAATTTATCCATTCTTGCCCTAGGACCGGTTTCAACGTTTTTACCATTGATTAAAGGAATGGTGGTACATGCTTTTTTACCTATTTCCGGATCATCATACCAAGCTTCAGGTAAAACTTCTGAGAAATTATCATAATCAAATTCATCGAGATTACCGTATGATGCACTAGATGCTAAAAGTGGTGCATCTACAACTCCTAAACCTTCAGGAAGTTCTCTTGCAGCAATGAAAGATTTCATTAATTCCACGTGTTTTTCCATGTCAGGTTTAAAAGCTTTTAACCTATCAATCAATTTATCTTTTGTAGCTGAAGTAATGTTTCTAGCCATACCACCTACTCTAATATCAGATGGGTGAATACCTTCACCAGCAAGCATATCAACTACATACTGTACATTTTTCCTAACAGCAGATACACTTTTAACTGCAGTAGTGAAATCTTCTTCAGGTACAAAGTCCGGTGCAATTAAAAAATGGTGAATTGCAGCACTGTTAACACCATGTGCAGCTAAAGTAGCCTGTCTTAATAATTTTCCTGCTTTAGGAACTTCGATATCTAATGAATGGTCGATAGCTTCTACAGAAGCTAAAGTATGTGGTATTGGGCAGACACCACAAATCCTTTGACATAAAACAGGAGCTGTTTCAGGATTTTTACCTGCAACCATTTTTTCTAAACCCCTAACTGGAGTGATACTTAAATATCTACCTTTTGTAACAATCCCTTCATCATCGACTTCCATGACAAGTTCGGCATGGCCCTCTTGACGAGATGTTGGGGATATAACTATTCTGTCTTTCAAATGTGTCACCTCTCTTTTCAAAAAAATTAGAAACTAACATTTAATATTTATAACCAATATTCTATATATAATATAGTTTAAATTACAAATAGAAAACTATAAATAACATAATATTAATTTTATTAACTAATCTACGATAATTAATACATGGATTAAATTTATAAGTTAAATTAACCTAATATAATATTATTGTAAAAAAAATAGTACATACTGTACCATTAATTAAAATTTAATTACAATTTTATTAATTAAAATGGAGGTAATACCTTGGATAAATCAAATATAATAATTTCTATCATAATTGTTATATGTATTGCTGCTGGAGTTGCCGCTTATGGAATAACCAATAGTGAAAATCCAATTTTCAGTAATTTAAATAGTTTAGACTCTGGTAGTGGTGATTCTGGCAACGGTATTGGAAACAACACAACACACCATGATTCCCCAAGTACCAGCAGTCAGGGAAGTGGAGTTAGCTCAAGTTCCGGATCAGGATCCGGTTCTGGATCAGGATCCGGTTCTGGATCAGGATCTGTATCCGGAGGTGGCAGTCATCATACCCCATATACCCCTCATCACCCAAGTAGTCCAAAAATAACTTCAGAACAAGCAAAAGAAATAGCTAATCAACATATTGAGCAATCTGGATGGTATGCAGGAACACCAACATTATCTGCAGACAGAACTGTTTGGTATGTTCCTATTTATGATCAAAGTGGTAACACTGTAGATAGTATGGAAATAAATGCTAATACTGGAGTACTTATTGGAAAAGGATAATTTAATTATCCTTTTTATTTTATTTTTTAAAAATTTTCAAATTTAAAATAATAACTTTAAATATAGTTAACTATAAATACTAAAACATACAAAATTTAGTATTGTTGTATATAAGGGCCCGTAGCCTAGCTGGATAGGGCGTCGGACTTCTAATCCGAAGACCCCGGGTTCAAATCCCGGCGGGTCCGTATTTCTTATAAAATCTTTTTTTAAAAATACAAAACTTATTAACAAATATTATTTTAACATGGGCTTGTAGCCTAGTCTGGAAGGGCGTAAGACTCCTAATCTTAAGATCGAGGGTTCAAATCCCTCCAAGTCCGTATTTTTTTACTAATTTTACTAAACCTTAGCGATAGCTTTCTTTAAAAAAAATAACTTTGAGACAAAGAAAAACTTTATATATGTTCATATGAATATATGTTCATATGAGTTCAAATGATGTATGTGAAATCAAAAGTATCAGAACAGATATTGTTGATGATATTGCTCACAAGATGAAAGATGATGACATTATTCAGAAAACATGTAATCTCTTTAAAATATTAGGAGATGCAAACAGAGTAAAAATTATTTTAGCTCTCCAATATGGGGAATTATGTGTTTGTGAACTATCATTACTTCTTGATATGAGCCAATCCAGTATATCACATCAATTAAGACATTTAAGAAATAGTAACATTGTTAAATTTAGAAAAGAAAACAAACAAATATTCTATTCTTTAATTGATGAAGAGATACTCAATATCCTTGAAGAAGGCGAAGAATATGCAAACTAATCATAGTGCACATAAGCATGACAATTTAGAAGAACATCATCATCACCATGATGAAGATGATTGCTGCGGAACCACCACGAGGAACACCACCATGAACATCACCATCACGATGATGATGACTGCTGTGGACATGATCATGGTCCTGGATGTGCTTGTGAAGCAGATTTATTAGAAAATATTGATAAAGAAGTAGATGTAGAACAGTCTAAAAAGCCATTGGGAATATTCGCAGTAGGAATAATCCTTTTAGCATTTGGATATGGTCTAGAAATATTTAATGTTGTTAGTCCTGTTGTAAGTCAAGTAATCTTCTTAATAGCTGTAATCTATGTAGGAAGACATATAATAAAAGACGGAATTGTACATTTATTTGAAGGTAAAGTTAAAATTGAATTATTAATTACAATAGCTACTTTTGGAGCATTTCTTCTCCAGTCTGGAGAAGAAGGTGCAATGTTAATGATTCTTTTCTATTTAGGAGAATATTTGGAACATTACTCATTAAACAAATCTAAAAGCTCATTAATAGAACTTGTTAAATTAACTCCCGATACAGCTATGGTAAAACATGGTGACCACGAACACGAAAAAGCAGTATCTGATATTATAATCGGAGACATTGTTGTTGTAAGACCTGGAGATAAAATACCTGTTGATGGAATTATTGTTGAAGGGACAACCTCTGTTAATCAGGCTTCAATTACCGGTGAGAGTTTGGCTGTAAGTAAAAGTATTGGGGATGAAGTATATGCATCTACAATAAATGAAGAAGGATATATCGAAATTGAAGTAAACAAGGACAACAACGATACAATATTTGCTAAAATTATTGAATTGATTAAAAATTCCGAACAAAACAAGGCACATATCGATGTATTTATTGACAGATTTGCTGAATACTACACTCCAATTGTTGTAGTACTGGCTATTTTAGTAGCTATATTGCCTCCAATATTATATGGAGCTTCAATAACTGACTGGA